>Ga0098042_1000734_pt1 | contig 12626 bp, 24 predicted proteins | sample 9_EtaG_FD_75066 | JGI IMG/M metagenome (GOLD analysis project Ga0098042, IMG submission 75066) | Marine viral communities from the Subarctic Pacific Ocean - 9_ETSP_OMZ_AT15188 metaG | ecosystem: Environmental > Aquatic > Marine > Oceanic | place: Pacific Ocean | collected 2015-01-10
CTTCTTTCTACTGGATTCAAAGTGCGTAACAATAGCACAGGAAGTAATGGCTCCGGCAGCACTTTTATATATCTTGCCTTTGCAGAACAACCTTTTAAATATTCTAATGCTCGATAGGAGATAGCCATGCCTTGGAAACTAGGTGACAAGATAATTAGAGAAGGACGTAGCTGGTCTGCCGATGGCATAACCCATCCTACCAACTGGGCTATCTGGTCAGACGCAGACAAGAAAGCATTGGGGCTAACATGGGAAGACCCACCGGCATCGTATGACAATCGTTTCTACTGGGATGCAAGCACACCCAAGGCATTGGATGATGTCAACGAAGTAGATAGTGACGGTAAAGCAATCATTAACCCCATAACAAAAAAACAAATTGTAACGCTTGGCCTCAAGAGCCAGTGGAAGGCTATCATCAAGCAACAAGCGGCAGGGTTACTTGAACCAACAGATTGGTATGTCATACGCAAAACAGAGGACAGCACAGCAACAACACCGTCTGATGTCACAACATACAGGGCCGCCGTTCGCACCAAATCTGGACAGATAGAAACATTGATAGCAAATGCATCTGACCATGCGGCTTTTATGGCATTGTTTGATGTGCCGATGGATGATCAAAAACCACCACAGCCAACTGGCAACGCTCCGATTAATGATTGGCCTGATGAGATTTAATATGAAACCAGATGACTTCATTATAGCAACGGGCGGAGTATCAGCCCCATTGTGGTTGCCTGCTTTAAATATGTGGGTGACGCTGGCTCTTGGTGTGTTGTCTATTGTTTATGTTAGTTGGAAACTGTGGCGTCTGTATTGGAATAAATAATATGTTACAAGCATTGATAGCTCCGATAGCTAATATCGCTGGTTCATGGGTTGAGTCTAAAGTCGAAACACAGAAAGCCAAAGCTGCTGTTGCCAAACGTGTTGCTGCTGGTGAACAAGAGTGGAATCTTGAACAAGCAAAGAACTCATCATCAAGTTGGAAAGACGAGTGGCTAACAATTCTTGTAAGCATTCCATTAATATTAGCCTTCACTGGTAATGAAGACATTGTTGAGCGTGGCTTTGCTGCACTTGACACGATGCCAGATTTTTATAAGACTGCGGTTGGCGTAGTATTTGCTGCGTCATTTGGTGTACAGCAGTTGACTAAGATGTTTAAAAAATGAATATAGCAAAATTTACAGACCTTGTTGCCCATCATGAAGGGCTGCGTCTGGAAATGTATCATGATACGGTAGGCGTTCCGACTATTGGTTATGGTCATAATATGATGATGCCTATATCAGCAGAAGCTGCCAAAGTTATATTAGACGATGATATCAAGATTGTGTTTACAGAACTTGATGAGCGCATGGATTGGTGGCGTGACTTGCCAGAGCCAGCGCAAATGGTTATAGCATCTATGGTATTTAACATGGGCTGGCCTAGGTTTTCCCAATTTAAAAAGTTTATCGGGGCATTGGAAGACCGCATGTGGGATAAAGCTGCACATGAAATGGAAGACTCACTTTGGTTTAATCAAGTAGGGAATCGTGGTAACGAATTACGTGACATGATGTTAGAATGTAATGGAAAAGAAAGCTGAAATTGAAGCGGCATATGATACATACGGCAACATTAGAGATGCGGCAAAATCATTAGGCATATCAAAGAGCGAGTTTCATCGCAGACTTAACGAAGTCAAGAACCAATCATATATTCTGCCAGAGATACCGGAAGATGATTTGCCTGTCGAAGAGATAGTCAAGCATCTTCATAACCGTTTTCAAAAACGCAAACACTTTAAAGAATCTACTCGTTGGTATAATATTGACATGAAGTCCGATGATCCTATCGGACTTTTGTGGTTAGGCGACCCACATATTGATGACAATTACTGTGATTGGGATTCATTACGCTCTCATTTGTCCATAATAGCCTCACACACGCACATCTATGGCTGTTCAGTAGGCGACTACCAGAACAACTGGGTTGGCCGTCTGGGGCGATTGTACGGCGAACAAGACACATCTCACAAAACTGCATGGAAATTAGTTGAGTGGTTGATAGGCGAGATGAATCCGCTTGTTCTCATTGGCGGCAACCATGACATGTGGTCTGGTGCTGGCGACCCGTTGAAATGGATATCTGGTGGTCACACCATTCGTGAAGACTGGGAAGCTAGAGTCAATCTTCGTTTTCCAAATGGACGGCAGTGCCGCATACACGCGGCTCACGACATGTCGGGCCATAGCCAATGGAACTCGCTTCACGCCCAAAACAAAATGGCTAGGTTTAAAGGTCATGCCGAGTTGTACATAAGTGGACACAGGCACAACTGGGGCTTGGCGCAAATTGAAGACGTGGAAAAGAAAAGTACAGCGTGGCTTGCCAGATGTCGTGGATATAAATTCCATGACACTTACGCCATGGTCAAAGGTTTTGATCAGCAGAACTTTGGACAAGCTATCTTTCAGTTGATAGACCCTCAATCTGATTCACCTACTTCTTGGGTTCAGTGTTTTGTTGATCCGCAAGCAGGTGCGGATTATCTTGACTATCTGTTATCGCTTCGGCAGTAATAGCAGCATAACCGGCTAGGTCTACCCAACTATCTTCGTGTGCTGGTGTTTCCATTAGACGTGATATCTTTACTATCATCATCATTATACCTACATCTTCTACACTAAATTCTGTGTCTGCATACGCTGACCAGATTGCTGCGATGCGTTCAAAGTTTTCTGCTGGTGAGCCGTAGTCTGTGCCTCTTGATTGCACGGCATCGTTTGCTTTAGATAGTATGTCTACCCTGTTCATATTTCTTTGACCTCAATAAAGTGTATGTCGCCTATCACTGCTTGTCGTAGTTGTGTTGGGTTTTTAAACTTCCGCAGTTTGTTTTCTACTATGAGTTTTGCTTCTGCTGTATTTTGGGCAGCAAAGCAAAACTCAACAAAGTGTTCAACAACAACGCCCACTTTGTAGGGCGTTGCGTTGTATGGATTGGATGTTGTTGTGCGACTAGAATGGGATGTCGTCATCGATTGTTCCCCCATCGGCTGTTGCTGGCTGAGTAACTTGTTTGTTTTCTGCTGGTTGTGTGTCTGTATTTGGTGTGTAGACACTAAGCCCCATGTAATCTGAGCCATTCTGTGATTTGTTTTTGTAGGCAGATATGTTCTGTTGTCCAATCTTGCCGCCATAGTTTGGCTTGCCTTCTGGAACATCAGCACCGTTGTCATGCATCAAGCCAACTTCAATAAAGACAGCTAGCTTGCGCTGTCCGTTTATATCTTTTTTGAACAGCACACAGCGAGGTTCGTACGCATCATCAATGTGCTTTGCCCAGTATTCAATGTTGAGCTTGCCTGATAAGATAGGCTTGCCAATGTATTGCTCATCTTTTTCTGTGATAGGGAAGACCCTGCCTTTGTTTGGATTAAGTTTGTTGTCCATGTATTGCTCCTAATATTCTGACGGTTCGTTTGTTGGTGTGTTGTGTGGCATTGGTTCTTTGTAAGTCTTTGGTTCTGCTGCTTTATTTCCATCGTCATCTTCTGATGGCAAACCAAATGCAGCTTGCAAACCATAGCGTTTGGCATAGGTAATGCCTGACCCCATTTTCTGTGGATTAGAAAGGTCTGGTGACACGATGGGTGTGCGACTTGTCAACACTTCTCCATTGACATGCATGACAATAGTCTTGACAAACATGCGACCATTATCATCCATATCGATTAGCTGTGTGAAGGTTAGGCCATGCTGACCTGCTTTGCGGCAAGCGGCAATCACTTCTTCTAACGTAGAATATGTTGAACGAAAGTGTGGATTCTTGCCATCTTTGCTGGCCTTTACTTCTTGCGCATGCCATGCAATGAATGCATCGGCAATGGATAGTTTTTTCTCTGCCATGTTACCTCCTAGTCAGAGTTGATTGTAATGCGACAAGCACCACGCTTGTCACGCTTGATAGTCAATAGATCACAATAGACCTCACGTTCTGTGTCTTTTACCATTGACCGCAATTCTTTTTTGATAGCCTCATGTTCTTTAGCTGTCTGTGAACTGTCCACAAATCTGTGAACAGCATCCATAAATTGATTGTCCTTGCTTGCATCACGCATAACAAGACCATCAATCTTAACGTTCGACCAATCAACTTTGTTGGCATGATTCTGTACTGGCTCAACATCAGCCTCAACCATTTGCCAGAATTGGTAGGCTTGTGTGCTAATCTCTTTCCAATAATCTTTATTGAAATCTACTACACAATACTCCCATTGATTTCCAAATATGACAGAGAATACAGCTTTGTCTAATTCTTGCACACGCATATATAAATGAACTTGTGGTAGATATGCGTCTAGCATATCAGACATACTGCGGTAGCTTGCTGTATGTTTGCACTCAACCACCATAGCCATACCATCATTGTCATATGCTATGCCATCAACTCTTGCTTGATAGGGAACGCCAGCTATTTTGCGTCTAACAATTGCTGTACCAGCCATAACATCCCAGCCAGTACACTTAGCCAACCATTCTATGTTGAATGATTCTGTGCGAATACCTAGCTGCACATTGAACTGATCACTTAGACTCTCTGGCTGCTGCCGTCCAGTTTTGACATGCCATAGCGTATTCCAATCGCCACGTACGATTGAATACATATCGGAACCGCCGATAAAACCTTTTCTTTCCATGATAGACCTCCATCTATTTATTTATATCATACAGCCTCTTGGTAATCAATGCATTTCTGCAACTCATCACGTAACATGAACCGTGGCTTGGACTTCCAGCCAATGCCAGCTTCGTTGATAAACTCTGCTAGTGTCGGAAAGAACCTTACATTGCGCTCGATGTAACCAAAAGCATCAATCACAATGTCAGCTGGATACTCTGCTAGCTTGGAAGCAAGGGCCTTGCGCTTCATGTCAAGAACCTTTGGGCTGAAGTCCTTTGCTAAAGTAATCAACGCACAAAGCATAGTGATGCGCTCCTCAATATCTTTGACAGGCAAAGGCACTAAAGATTTCTGCACCATTTCGTATGCTTCATGCAGTTTGTGTAATGGGGCGTTACGATCAATGCGATAGAAGACAAGCTCATAATGTTTGTTCAGTTTAGTTTCCAATGGAACCAATGAACTCACGCCATCTTCTATCATGCTCGTCACTAGCATTGGCTTGGTAGCTGCGTCTGTTAGACGAGCTAGTGCCTTGGCTTTTATTTCTGTTGTTAGTGCTTGCATCTAAAACCTCCTGTTCATGCATGCTTTCAATGATAGACTGTCGCTTGTCAGGTATGACCTGATTGCGCGGCAGCCTGTAGTTTGGATCACGCTGTTTCATATTGACCTCCGTATTGAATAGTCTAGCAGTGTGCCTTGACAGTATCAACAATAAAAGTATTCTGTGTGATGCGCAGTCAGACCTCCAAGTGCGCGGCGCGATGGTTAGTCACCTCCAGCTAGCCATCGCGCTATTTTTTCAGCCAATGGATTGTTAACTTCAATACATATAAAGTTTGGCCCTGTCTTTTGTTTAAGAAGATAGATGTCTGCTGGCTGTGTTTTGTGTGTTTTAGTGAGAAATGAGAAGCCGCGTCCTGTAGCTTGATACTTTGATTCAGCTACCAATCGTCCTTGTCTGGTGGTGATAGAGATATCTGACCTCCACTCACCTCCCAACGCGCCAGATAGCGGTTGGCGTTTCGCTTCGCACCCCTTCTCATTGAACCAGTTACACCACCATCTTTCGTGGTAGCTGCCTTTGTTGCGGCTAGATGTTCCCATCCGTAATACTCCAAACATTCATCACACCAAATAGAACCACTTGCCATCACCGAAAACCAATGTGATGTACTGCCGCAATGGTGACACGCGGCAGGTTTTCCTCTGCTATCCTCTAGTTTCTTTGATTTCGATTTGCGCTTCGAGCGCATCCAACCAACAGACAAACATAAATCCTGACGGAACTCTTTTATATTGTTCCCATTTGTGTATCAAAGATGCAGCACAACCAATACGATGTGCTAGTTCTTCTTGACTATAGCCACGTTTGTTTCTAATAGCCACAAGAGTTGCTACTAAATCTTGCCAACTATTCGTATTCACTTTGGGATTTGTGTAGTGAGTAAGTATTGATCGCATCCTCAACCTTTGCTGCTGTTGACAGACGCAAATCTTGACCTCCGATTGCACGATAGTATGTTGATGTAGGTATCTTGGCTTGCTTAAAGAACTCAACTAACTTTATGCCAGTTGGTGCTGCTGCATTATTTAATTGTTCTAAATATGTAATCATCTAGTACGTATAACTGTGTAGCAGAAATGCGTCAAGGCATACGGAAACACCTTGACGCTGTATATTATCCGATTGTAACAGTTAGTCTGCCTTCAAGTAACTCAACAATATTGCTGTCAACGTATTCTGCAATACGTTCATCAAGATTGTCAGACATAAAAGTGTCACATGCTTCTTGCGACTTTTCTGTTATCCTATCATCTAATTGATATTCTGATAGGCCCTCATCATTAATGACGTTTGCGATTTCTTCGCGTACAAGTTTGCGTAAAATAGCAACCATGTGCAAAGCATCATTACTTTTATCTTGCATTTTATACTCCTCTTGCTAGAACAAATAGTGCCTGACGCAATCTTTCAGCATCACGCCTACACATTTTAGCTGCTTCTGTATGTGAATAATCATCTTCTTCTGGGCAGTCATCATGCCATATAGCTTTTTGGTCAAGTGCAACAATCTCTTTTATAACAAGAGTTTGCACAAGACCATGAGCCTGTGACCATGACATGTCATCCGATGTGTTGATTAGTGCAGTATCCATCTTCAAGTGCCTCCATTTCTGCATCTGCTAGTCTTTCGTATTCTTCCATCGCATGCTTGATTAGATGGTTGAATGCTGGTGTGTCTTTGCCGACAATACATTCGGCAACAGTCATGATTTCGTTAGGCCATAACTTGTTGCCAAGTGCTGTGCCAACCTTCACCAAATCAATGGTTGTTTGGTGATGCTTCTGCACTTGCAGGGCATCGAACATGCCCTGCTGTGCTGTAAGGTAGGTAGGTAAGTTCATGATACCTCCTTGATTGTAAACAATGTAGGCTGCCCTTGTATCTTGATGCGTTCTACAATGAACCGTTCATCTTTATCAAACCGCCAGATTGTGCCTGATGCTGCTTTTTCTGTGCAGCTCCATATACCTTGTAAGGTTGGCAAGTTGACGGGAATATCGCCAGACATAAAGTCATGTAGCTGACGCAACCGAGCAATATCTTTTTTACCAGCAAGGTATGTGCGCTTGATTGGTGCAAAAGTTAGTTGTTTGTTTTGATCTGGCTTCTCTGTTTTGGATGAAACATCTAATGCCACGCGAGTCAAAACTTTCATAACTTGCTCAAGTTGTTTGGTAACTGCAACAAGTTGATGCAGTGTTTCCGTCTGTCGATTGAGAACAAGCTCAATCTTCTGACGGGCAATATTTTCTTCAGCTATTGGGTCTTTATTAAAGATGCTCATGACATATACCTCCTATGCTATAGCTACATCTTGTGCTGTGTGATTGTTCAACAATTCCACAGCTTGTTGTGCGACTTTCGCCGCTTCGAACACGTACTTCACATCATTGTTCAATGCTTGTAACCATGATGAGATGTACTGTGCATGGTCATCTCGTGCTGTTGGTTCCAGCCCGAGTTGTGCCATCATGAATGACGCGCCCATCTCTGCAACAAGTTCTTCAAAGGCATAGCCTTTCTTGTTCTTCAAACCGAGGCGGTCAAGTCTGGATTCATGGCCTGTCCAATGGACAAGCTCATGTATCATTGTGCTGTAATACGCAAGCCCGTCAGAAAAGTCTTTCCACCACGGCATGTGTACTTCATCTGTTGCTGGACGATAACAAGGGATACACCCCTCTTCTTCTACAACAGTTGCAGGAATCTTTGATAATTGTAAGTCAATCCAAAGGTCTGGCTCATCAACATTTTTGTATAGCTCTTGCTTTGGATAGTAATGATCTGGTAGGCCAGTAATCTGCGATGCATTGAAGACAGAGTATGCTTTGGCATACGAATAGAATCTGTCTTCTTTGTCTTTGTCTTTGGCTGTGCCAAAGTGGAAGACTTTGGTTGGTGACTTCTGACCTTTCTTTACTTGACCACCAAGCTGTTGTGCTTGGTTGTAAGTCATCCAGTATGGATTGTCGTGGTCACACATCCACAACATAATGATGTTCATACCTCTGTATGGTACACCATTGTGTCGTAGTGGTAATCCGCCACCGAATTTATTGTATGGACGCAACCACGGTGGGCATCCATCCTCTATCTTTTTAATTATCTGTTGTGTAATATCTGCGTACATGTTGACCTCCATCATCAGATACTCTGTACTAATATCATATTTGTTGCACTTCTGCAAGTGCAGTAATCAAATAAATCATAAGTTGCTGTATTCACTTACATTTATTATGATTCCTAACGTTGCCCAAAAGCTCGTGAACACTGATATGAATACCATTAGCAGGCCAATAAAGTTGTGAATGCCTGCTGATTCTTGAATGATTACCAAGCCGCCGATTGCAATGCCGATTGCACAAATGAGTATCATTGAGAATAAAACAATCAATCGTTTGCTTATAGTTTTTGGATGAGCATGAAACATTTTTGTCTCCATAGTTTGACCATCGCTAGCGCAACTATCATCTAGTTGATGGGAGTGTGCGCAAGTTTGTCTGGGTTTATAACAGCACAAAAAAAGGTGGCAGCTTCCGTGGAAGCCACCACCAGTTGGGGAGGAAACTACATTGTTGTTTCTATGAGTCTGCCATAATGAGCCTGCTCACGTTTGTGCCACTCCCTCACGTCTGTGGGGAAGTAAGGATTGTTTGCGCCATGTTTATGGTCTTCGTGCCATTCATGTAACTTGTCTTTACATGATGGACATCCATGCAACATGTGCTGTGGATTATCCGCCCAGTCGATGCCAGTCGAGTACAACTGGCATCCGTCGAATCTGTGATTACATTTCCTCATGTTGACCTCCTTACGCTGAACGCTTGAGCTTCGCCAGCAGTTCAGCTGGGTCAATCTTCGGTGTGTTCGCCTGCGGCGACAACACCTTGCGCTCAAGGATGCGCTCGCACACCTTCTCAAACCATGCTTCGCCATGGTCTTCGGTGTGCTTCCCGTCATTCCATATGCGAGGTTGACTTGCCTCCGCACCATTGCGTCCGAGTAGTACACCAACGCTGTGCATTGTGTTGTACAAGTCAACATCCATATGGTGCAAGGCATCCAGAGTGTGCCACTCTGCTTCTGCCTTGTTCTTGTTTGCACCAAGGTTGATGAGTTTGGCAGACTCATGTCCGTTGCGCTCGACCTCAGCATCATACTGATGCTCGAGTTCGAAGAAGCGTTCACGCTTCTTGCGCAGCGCAACACCCGACGCCTTGGCACGTGAGCCAAATGTGAAGTGCGCTGACGAGTTGAACTTGGGATTCTCCTCGCCCGACACCTGATTCGCGAAGCGCGAATCAAAGTCATCGGTCATGTTCATATCTACCAAGTTCAACACTGCGTCATGCGCTGCTGCGATATGCTCTGCATATCCAGCATCACGTACAGGGGTTTCGATCTTAGTTACAGTCATTTTCTTTTTCTGTGCCATTGTACAATCTCCATAAGTTAAGCACTAAAGTTACGTCACACGCACACACGTGTAACTTGCCCCTAGCTTACGCCCTCTCGCGTGCCTTTACGGGCATCGACTTGACAAGGGATGAAACAGGCAGAGCCTGCTCCTATTCTTGCGCACCGCAGACATTGACATGTCTGCGCAAGAATCGAGTCCCTTGCCAAGTCGACACGCGAAAGGGCCCAATCTAATTGGGCGGGGTTATTCGTGTGTGTGTGTAGAGTACACACTCGCAGGCGGCTCGATGCCGCCTAGCACCTGTTACCGCATCTTGGGAAAGATGCATGGCACTGCGTGCCATTCCCAGCTATGCTGGGCTGTAACTTGTGCGGCGTGTGTTCTCCTATCAGCGTGAAGACTCGCAAGCTCGTCTTGCATGCGTATCCAACTGCAACGTCCGTCACGCCACGCTACGGATAGTCAGAGCTACTAGTGCGCTAATCGCCCGTGGCGATAGCACCAGCTCGACTATCCGCAACTGGTCTGCGACCAGAGCCAGTGACGCAACGGCCTGTTGGTAAGCACCAAGCAGTGTGACAACACTGATGCACTGCGTGCATGCATGTATTGTCGTGTTGCAGTTTTCTTGCTGATAAGTAACGGGCGGACACACCACACTGGCTTCGCTGGCGCAAGCCACCGAGAGCAAGGCCGGTCACGGTCGCTGGTGCGGACTGCGCCTTGCTCGCGGCAGTGTGCGTGTGGCAGGCGTATGTTGTGCGTTGACAAAGCGGTAAAGCAGCGTGTATGTAGGGGGGGATTACAGGGGGGGTTATGAGAATCGCAAGGGTGTGTAATGAGTGCTGTAGTAACGGCTTGTGAGAAGAAGCTAACCACCAAGCAGACCGCGTTGGTTGATGCGCTTGTAGCAAATGGATGTAGCATAACGGAAGCGGCTGGCTTGGCAGGTTATGCTTCTGGTGATAGCGGAAGAGTGACAGCCAGCAAGGCTTTGCGGCTGCCTCATGTGCAAGCGTATATGATGCAGAGGATTGGTGAGACTATGGGCGTGAGTGCTACGATAGCCGCCGCTAGACTGGTGCAGTTAGCTCGTGGTGCCAAGAGTGAGTACGTGCAGTTAGAAGCGAGCAAGGATATCTTAGACAGAGCTGGCTTCAAGGCACCAGAGCGTCACATGCACCTGCACGCTGGCGACATATCGGTCAGTATAGATTTGACGTAGACAGGGGGTGGGTCAAAAAGTTGGTCGTGCTACCCTCGACCCGTCCTATCAACACATTATTGCCACAAAGGTTCTGTAGCATAAACGCAATGGAGGTTGTAATGAAGAAAGCATTTATCGCACTGTGCGCAGTGTTTGTACTGTTCTGTTTCCGCATAGACTATCTTGGTGAGCGCATCCGCACCCACGGCGCGGATAGTTTGCATATAGTTGATAGGGTTGGCATCTGGCTATTCAATATTCCCATGGCTGTGGGTGGGCTAGTCATAGGCGCACCAGAGGCAGCAGCAGAAACGCTCTGGCTGGCTGTGCCGAAGAAGCCTAACACTGTTTACAAGATTGACAGCGACTTTCCGCTAAAGTCTGAGCGCATACAAAACATGGTTAAAAATTATTCTGGCGGCAGAGTTCCGATAGGGCCAGTGCGCAGGGATGACTTACGAACCACGCTTGCTCTTGGTGGTGGTGGATTGCGATGCGATAAAGAGCATTGCACAATCAAGGTACACATCAAATATTCTAAGCATGCAGCAAATGTTTTGTTCATTAATGAAGCAATCTTTGCTGGGTTACAGGACTTAGGCTGGTTGCATCCTTATTGGGTTGAATACAAGTTTGTGCGTTGAATTAATTAAACGAGTTTGTACATAGTGACACCATGCCTAGTCTTGACCAAATACTAAATAACTTTGACCAGCACGCTAATTTTTACATGCGTGCTATTACAAACCCATTGCTGTCTACCTTTTTAGACCCGACAGAATCGCAAACAACAGAAGAAAATATAGCTGGCGAAACGGTTGCATTGTTAGAAAACACCGCAAACCGTTTGCATCCTGATTTAAAAGCAGGTGATAGGCCACGCCCGTTGTTTGCAGGTGCTGGTGATTTTTTTGCTTTGCTTACAAGCACGCCAGCAAAACATGCAGTATTAGATGTTGTGATGGGGCCAGAACTAAAAAAACGATTCCCAATTACAGAAGATAGCATAGAGTCAGATGAATTAACTTTTTTAAGACAGATGTATTTGCAGCAAGGGTTAGGTAGAATATCTGTTGAGGACTATGGTGGCGTTGGGTTTAATATTGTAGCTGACCCTATGGGAGATGAAAAAATGTTTGGCATGTCGGCTGCTAGTCGCATGCAATCGACAACTGGCACAAGTATGTTTGTTCGAGATAAAAATGGCGATGTTATTCTCGATGACCAGTATGATCAAAATCTTTATGTAAATTATAAGATGCTTGAAGACCCAAGCATTAGCAAAAGCAAGGCTGTTTTTGAAACAGAAAGATTTGAAAAAGAATATGCAGGGATGGGTGGGTTTACAAGAGCTGTTTGGGAAACAATTTCTTCTGATGCTACAAATTTTCAAAAGATACATAACCTGGCTTTTTTGATGGGCAGTCGTGATTACAAAGACGACAAAAAAGATGTTGGCAGAAAAGTAAAAATAAATATTGGCAACCCAGATTTAGATTTTGCAAAGGCATCTTTTGTAGATGGCTATAAAGATTTAGCTGTATCTCATGATGGCAATGGTCTTGTTGTTCATTCTGATGAAAACATAACAGGCCCATTGCCTCGTCCTACAAATATAAAGTTGTATAAGACAAAAACACTCAATACTGATTACGATGATGACATTCCATCTAATGCAAGCGATTATTTTTTTCATGGCCCAATGACAAATAAACGTGCAAGTTTGTTTGATATGTTTATTGGAAGGGC
>Ga0098042_1000737_pt1 | contig 12613 bp, 18 predicted proteins | sample 9_EtaG_FD_75066 | JGI IMG/M metagenome (GOLD analysis project Ga0098042, IMG submission 75066) | Marine viral communities from the Subarctic Pacific Ocean - 9_ETSP_OMZ_AT15188 metaG | ecosystem: Environmental > Aquatic > Marine > Oceanic | place: Pacific Ocean | collected 2015-01-10
GAGCGTAATTTGGAAAAACTACCTCTTTCACCACATGAAAAGCATAAAAAGTACCCATTTTGCTGATGAATGCTTAAACTAGGTGTTTTATCATCATGAAATGGACAATTTGTTATAAAATTGTCACCAGATTTCTTTACCTTGCTAAAATGCTGGCCAACAAAATCACTTACCTTGTTCATCTCTACCCTTTTGCAATGCTTCATACATGGCATTTAATGATCTGTGGTCCTCAACTCCCCAAAATACAATCATGCTTGGAAAAGGTGCAGAATTAGGTTGGTCATTAAATTTTAATCTACCTCGTATAAAATATATGTGTGATTTATTGTATATTGAATTATGAAACCATTTAGTGTCAGTTCTACTTGGAAGTAAAGCTACTGTCATTCTTTGATGATCTTTCCATTGCTTATATGCTTCTGCGCAAAAAAGCCCTATTTGTCTGCCATAAGGTGGATTCATATAATTCATTTTACCCCAGGGATTATCGAAACAACTTCTTTCTATAGTAAAATAATTTTCACATAAAAAATTGCTATCATTAGCGCATACATCTGTATCAAAACTGAAAAAACTATCTAATGACTTAAATAGCCAATCTGGTGTTCGCCAATTATGCAGTTCGGATCTAAACGCTAAGTCCACATAAAATTGCTCTTTTCTTTTAGCCATATTGCTTCTTTTGCAATTCAGCTAATTCTAACAATCTTTCAAATACCTGCCAACCCCAGTCTAATCTTTCTAGGGTAATATTGTGTTCTTCAAATCCATTACCATTTTTATCAATTCTTAGAAGCTTACCCCCCTGCAGCTTTTGTCCAGTTTGCTTTTCATACATATATCTGTATGCTGCTAGCTGCACAATGAACTCAGAATAAACTCCTTTTGAAGTTTTTAAATCACCTATGTATAACTTATCATCAACTTTAAGTATTAAGTCACAAGTCCCCCCAACGCATAAGTCATCATCAATAAGTTTAATCTCAGACTCTACATATTCAGGTTTGACTTGTTTATCCCAATCTTTGAAAGCAATAAAAGCTAACTCAGCTGCTTTAATCTGATTTTTAGAATAATCATCTATTTCAGTATCAAGTCCTTTAATATAGTTTTCACAAAGCAAGTGAGCTAATGTACCAATCTCGGCTGCTTCATTCATTACCTTAGTAGCATCCTCACCTTTCATTGCCTGGCTTTTTGCCCAATTTACTAGGACATTCTTATTCCATCCTAATTGATTACCAATAATGGTAGTAACACTTTTGACTCTTACTCCATCTGATGTTTTATATACTGTATGTGCTTTAGTTTTCATATAACTCCTCTATCATTAACTTTGAAATTTTCCTGGACTTAACAATCAATGGCTCTTGGCTTGAACTAACAAGAGCTTCAATTAGATCAGCTACTCTTACTTTGCTGTATTGACTTGCACATGTTAATGTGTGATAAGTTTCAGGTCTTAATCTAATTCTGTGTTTTGCTGATAATGCTTTTGATTTATGCCTAACATTTGCATCAGGTTTTAATTTCTTTATCAGCTTATATTCTAAATCTTTTGCTTTACCTACAGGTAAATATTTTACTTTAACATATCTCCAGGACTGTTCATGCTTTAATAATCTATCAAATATATCTTTAGAATATCCAATATATTTTAAATCTTTTTTACCTGTGTACATTACATAAACGCCAGATGCTCTTTTGACTCTATCTATCTCGCGTTCAGTAGTCCAGCTCATTTACCCCATACTTCCTTTTTTACTAATAGAGATATAATAGCATAATTTGCTAGATCCATATATGTATCTTCCAATGATTCAAATTTTATATCATCATCTTTAAAATCTTTTTTTAATATATTTTGAATGCGTTGTATTTTATCATTCATTCTAAACCATAAGCCAAGTAAAGCCATCTTTCTATCTTCGTACTTTTCCATGTCCCCACTTAAAGAAACATTAGTCAGTCCATACATAGACTGCTTTTTAATAAAAATAGTGTACATCTCATCTGTAATAGTTTTAAATGTATCACATGTTTTTTGTATTTCTAATTGTAATTGTTCTAAGTCGTTTGCCATTAGTCTAAGCTTATGTGGTTATTTTGTATGAAGTTAATTAATTTTTTAAGGCCTTTTTCAGTAAAGCAATAATATCTTTGCCCTCTATCACGCCTAGTCATTAGTATGTCAGAATTTGTTTGTCGAAACCATTTAGGCAAATCTCTGCGTCTTTTACATTGTACAATAAATTTCTCATTTCTAAAAGACATGCGTAAGTCGCAATCTGCTGCTTCGCCAATAGAGCGCCCATCTGACATGAACGCTCTTTCAGCATTAGGGTTGAAGTCTGAAAAGACATCTTCCAATGCCCTAACAGATTCATACTCGAATTGATTTCCTTTGCGTTTAGACTTACTCGTCATTATCCGCACCGAATATCTCATCGATTTCTTGGTTTAATAGGTCTGTTTCCAGCTTACCTAAAACATTTAATACAGCTTTGGATCTGCTTAAAAGTTCTTCTTCAGAAAAAGTAGATGGACTAATAGACCAACCAGCAACTTTAACAGCTACCCCCGCAACGATAGATGCTTCTCTTTGAGAGAATGTTCTACCCGCTGAAGTAGTAGTTGTAGCAGTTGAGGTTGTAGGTTGAGTAGCTTGAGAAGAGGTAGATGTTCCATTAGACTCTACTCTTTCTACTTTATGGTAAGTTCCCATTTTACCAGATTTTTGAATTTTACCAAATGAAAATGATTGTCCACTTTCAAGGCCAGCAAAGACTGATTGTTGCTTTTCGTTAGCAAAAAAAATCATGTCTTGCCCATTAACATTTAATGCATATTTAAACCATGGGCCATAATTACCAACACCCTCGGACTCTAATCCTTGGAATGTAGCTGTAACTACTTGGCCATTGTTTAATTTTAATTGATCGGTATTCATATTTAACTCCTAATCACATTTGCCTGTCATACATGAGTCATTGCCCCTTAGACTCTCATCAGGCATTTTGTTTTCTTTGGGCGTATAATTACCTGTCAGTATATCATGTAATTGTACTAACAAGATAAATTTTTTAGGTTGAGCTAATTGTTCTTCATACTGAAAATTATCTATTGATTCTTTAATGAAGTCAATTAAAAATGTTGATTGTTCTTCTTTTAATACTACTTTTCTCATAATTCTAAAATTTGGCAGGGGAAAAACAACAATGGAAAGGACTCGTAAAAACCCCCCGCCTTAATTAAATAATTCGTTATACTCTTTGTTTAATACTTGGCACACTCTATTTTTATATGTTTCTTGAAATGTTCTTTTTCCATCGATCATCAATGACATAAGAGATGGACTAACTTTGATTTTTCTTGCTAGCCACGCTTTACTTCTTTCTTCTTGCTCAAGTATGTTTATAATTTTGTTGAATTTCATGTAAGTAGTTTAATTACATTTGATTGGAAGTCAAAGAGTTTTTTGAAAAGGCAGATAAAAAAATAAAATTATCTGCCTTGTCCTCGGTATTTTTTCTTGTAGTATTTTTTTGAGTTTTTATTTCCAAACTTAGTATTTACACTCATGCCTTGTCTTGTTTTTTTCTTGCCATTTGTTTTTCTACTTCTGTCTTGAAATAAAGTTTTTCTCATTTTTTATATACTTTCTCTGCCCCTGCTATACCAAATGATCCTAATGTTACCCAAACAAAAGAATTATAGATATAGTCATTGACTAATAGTTCTATTCCTATGATACCCATTATTAAATCAACTATTCCAAAAACACACATTAATGCAAATGAAATAAATCCAATAATAGATTTCTCATTGTACTCGTTTTTATCTTTAAAGATACTCCACATATTAACACCCCCTTATAATTCTTCTTCTATGGTAAAAGACACAGAATATGCACCTGATGCAATTTGCTGAAATTTTAAGTCATCTTTAGTAAATCTTACTGTAAAATGATCTGTACCTAAAGTTCCAGAAAAGTCATTGTCTTCACTAAATAAAAAAGTATCAAATGTGCCATCAACTACATCATGTAAATTCTGTAGTTTTGTTCTGTCAGCTTCTGATAGATAGCTATATTTTAAGTCCCATGACTTTCTTAAATCGTGTTTTTTTACTGCGTATTTTTTACCGCTATAAGATTTATTTACTACTATGTCATAATTTCTACCATATCCAATATTAATATCAACATTGGTAGATGGCGTATAAGTTGTAGATGATTTTTTAAATCCTGCTGCTGTAACTGCCATTATATTTCCCTCATTTTAATTTTCATATTACCAATACTTCTTGTGACTGATGTAACAAAAAATTGTTTACCATTAAATGACTCACCAAAAGGCGCTGCTATTTGATTGCTGTGATTCATTGCAACAACATCACCCACCTCTATTATATAGAAAGATGGATTGACAATATCTGTTTCAATTAAAATTTTTGGTACACCTTGTATTGCATTATAATAATTTGCATAACCATCGTTTTTATTACCCCCACCCATATTACCATTAGCAGATCCTATCCCACCTACTAACATTTCTAATTCTTCGGTAATAACATTTTCATCGCTTTGCACATTATATTTTGTTCTAGGGTTATTAGTTGTATCAGTAAAAGTATCTTCGAACAACAACTCATCATTTATTGGATTTCTATCATATTTTATAATTCTTTTTGTTGTAAGACTGTCAAACTCTGTAATAGAAACTTTTGTACCTTTTATATCATCTTTTGTAAGCGTATGATCTGTTGATTCTGTATCTTTTATATAAATATATTGAGGACTTCCATCATTAGCTTTAAATCTAAAGATGAATCCCCCCTCTTTTTGAGATTGATCTAAAATATCTAAAAGATTTTCTGATTCACTTAAATAATAAAAGACATCCCAACTGCTTCTGGCACTATTTAAAGTAGAATAATTTTCTGGCTCAGCTGTGATACCAGCAAATCTATAAATTAAATCTCTATGCATTTGTGCTATATTGCTTACAATACTACTAGAATCCCAGGATTGGTCAAACCCATCAGTTCCTGTATAAAGTTGTTCTATATTTCTTACTGCATTAGAGTTAGCTAAGTTATCATCGTCGGTAATTTTAGTTTTGATGTCTAAATAAAAATCAAACAAATTCATAGTTAAGCTACCAGCTGATTCATCTTGGTCATCAGGTTGTAGCGCTCCTTGCACCTCAAATTTTATTTCAATCTTATCTGGGATTTGTCCATTAGAATTTGGAAAGTTAGTAGTGTTTAATAAATCTATAATATCGTTAGCAGCAGTTCTATTAGAGCTTTCAGTAGTTATAGTTTTTGTACTGCCAGCTCCCCCATAAGTAGCGCTTACCACTAATCTACCTAATAGTGTGCCACCAGGAGTTTCGTTATAACTCGTAATACCCCATTTTACATATAACTTACATTCTTGAATTGTATGCTCTTCTTTTACTATATCTTCAATATCATATTCAAAGGTAGTAGTTGTATTTCCTTGTGGCAATGTTACTGCCCAAGTAGAAGAAGTCCCATCATCATTGTCATAAAAATTTGCAGTATTTGTCGGTAATCCAACTGATGGGGTAACAGTTGTAATTTTCTGCACAGGTCTATACTTATAGCTTCTTTCTAAATCTAAACTAGTTTGTAAGACATTTTTATTACTATCTGTAGCACCCTCGTACACATTAATAGAATTGTTTTGTCTATTTTCTAATGGCGTAAATATTGGTCTATCATCTGTTGCATTAAATAAGTCTTTTACAGGATAATGCAATCTACCATCCCCAGTAATTGCTTGATGTGCTAAACAATTATACTTTTCATTATTTAGAGTATCTACAAGCACAGGAAATAGTCTATTAGAATTGTATTGCACAAAAGTTGGATTTGCATCAGTAGATGATACAGCTGTACCATTACCATAAAGTATTGGAAAGAAGTTTCCAGACTTGCTTGTAAATTCTGGTATTTTTAAAAAGTCTATAGGAGTTTTAGCAGTAATAGTTAAAGTAACTGTTTCATCATTATTCATTGTGGCTGATTTTAATCTGCCTGTGTAAATAAGTAGATCATTTGTAGAATCTAATCTTGATTTAATAGTTACATCTCTGTTTATATAGTTAGCACTCCCCCCATATATTTCTTCTGATAGCTTCGGTGTACCTGAAATATTATTTAAAGTATTATTTTGACATGTTAAGGTTACATTACTAATAGACGATTTAGACTCTTCTAAGTCTATGCTTTCTCTTATTGTTGGTTTATTTATTATATAGCCATGATAACCTGTGCTAGATGTATTTCCAAACTCTTTTGTGCCTAATCTTATATATCCAGAAGCACTATTAGATATTTCTACTATATAGTGTTCATCTATGGTGCTGTCATAGCTAAATCCAGGTGAAAGAGCCATTACGCCAGATTTCTCCTAATGGATCTATCTATTTCTGGTATTAAGCTATCTCTAACAAATTCTTCAGTACCAATAACATTGCCCATTATATTTACTGTGACTGCACTACCATCAGGGCCATCAAAGTTTGGACTGCTTAAAGGTGTCACATCTACTCGTTCTCTACCTCCAGGGTTATCCCCCACCATAATGCTTTGTGGACCAGAAGTAATAAAAGAGCCACCTCTTGCAAAAGCTGGCATTGGTTGTGCCGCTACAATACCTGTCTGTATTGCCGCGCCTATTGTAATTCTTTTCTTTAGTGTAGCTGCCTGAGCTTCAATAGCAACTTTATTTTTTGGGTTAGCCATAATTCTGGCTGCTGCTGCTGAATCAATATCAAATTTAGTTTTAGATAACTGCATAAAAATATTAGCTATTTGCAAAGCTTGTTGTGCCATAAAAGCTAATCTTTGTTGTGCTGCGAACTTTTCTTTCAGATCATTTTCCATGTCCTCTCTTTGTTCTGTAGATGCCTTTCTAAATTTATCTGTTTTCTTTAATGCTCTTAATTCTTGGTCAAAGTTTGACTTTACCATTTTTGCAAAAGCTGATTGAATATTGGAAAAAGTTTCAAAGTATAAATCTTGTCTTAAAAGATTAAATGCTCTCTCTGCTTCTAGCTGCTGTTCTTTTATGGCAGCATCTTCATCTACGAAACCTTGTTTCATTTCATTAATTCTGTCATTGGTTTCTTGTTCTATTTGTATTTTTTTGTTTTTGAAATTCTCTTCTATAATCTCTCTTTTCTCAGCTCTGTCCCCCTCAGCTATTAAGTCTAAATTACCTATAGCTTCTTTTCTTGCTCTTGTAAGTTCTTCAAGTTTTAGGTTTCTATTAGTAAATTCCTCTTGAATCTCATTTTTTCTTTCTTCGGTTGCTGTAAAATCAGAAAGATCAGCTTCAAGCAAATCATGTCTAGCATCAAACCTGGCATTTAATAAATCTTCATTTTCCAACTCTAATTTTTTTAATCCCTCTAAAAATCTTTCTCTTTCTCTTTCTACTTCTAAAAGTTCTTTTATTGATTCTTTATGCTCTTCAATCTTTTCTATAAGGTCTGTTTCTTCTTTAGTTAAAATCCTTGTAAGTCTTGCTTGTGCTGCTTCTACAGCATTTGTTGCTTGTATAACTCTTAGCTGTTCTTCTAATTTTAATATGTTTTCTGCAATGGCTTTTGTTTCTTCTTCCTTTTGCTCAGCTGCTCGCAACTCTCTAAGCTCATCAAGATATTGCTCTACTGTTTTACTAGCTTTGGCAGTAGCAGCTGCAGCTTCATCTTGCCTTGCTTTAAATCTTTCAAAAAACTGAAATGCAACAACGCCAGCTGTAATAATAATTCCAATATAGTTTCTTTTTAAAGCTGCGCCAACAGCATTAACTCCAGCAGCTGCTGCCATAGCTGCTGTTCTCATAGTAAATAATGTAGCAATATATGCTCTGTTAGTAATAATAGCATTTGCTATCATATTTATCGTAAATGCTATTGCTGTACCTAACGCTGCTTTTATAGCTGCTCCAACATCTCTAATAAATGTAATATCAAAAGAATTAAATAGGTCTTTGACTGATTTTGCAAAAGCTAAAAAGAATGGCTGTAGTTCTTGACCCACTCTTGCTCTAAACATAAAAATAGCATCTTCCATATTAGAAAAAGATTGAAATAAAGTTCCCTCTAATTGATTTAAACCATCTGCAATATCTCCTTTCGGATCTGACAGCGCTTCAATCATTTTAATTCTAAATTCAGTTAAAGTTAATTTAGATTTGTTTAACGACTCATCAAGACTTTCAAAGCTATCAATGATAGTAAGAATACCTGTTTCTCTAAATACATCAGCTGCTCCTCTACCCCCCGCAAATGCTCTACCAAATGCATTAGCTGCTTCAGGGACTGATCTATCCATGAAAGCTGCAAGATTACCCATAGTTTCTGTCAGGGCTTCTGCGTCAGCTCCAAAGGCCTGCAGCTGAACACCACCTTGTACAATTTCTTCAACAGTAAATGGTGTTCTTGAAGCTATGTCCATAAACACTTGTAATTGCCTTGAAGCTATTTCAGCACTACCAGACATAGCTCTAAGTCTTGCTTCGAATTTTTCTAATTGTCCTCTAGCTTCTATAAATCCATTAAATGCTCTTCTTGCACCCTCGGTAGCAAATGCAACAAGCAATAAATTATTTCTAACTGCACCTAAGGATCTACGCAATCCCTCTGTTGCAACCCTAGCTCTACCAATTTCTTTTTTTGCTTTTTTACCAGTTTTTTCAAATTCAGCACCGACATCCTTAACAGCTTTTTTTACCGCCTTGGTATTTTGTGCTTCAAATCTTATTACTAGTGTTTCTAGAGGTTTATTTGCCATAATCTTTCTTTGATTTGTATATTTCGCATTGTGTATGCTCTCTATCTATCGTACGAAAGATGACTAATTTATTATAATCTTCATTTTGTAGATCATTTGTAAGTGGAATATTAAATGTTTTGATAAAATAAAATTCTTCTAACAAAAATTTAAAATCTTGGTCATAGAAAAAAGCAGGATTGCAAAAATGTGGTAAATATACAAATAGGTTATTACCTGGTGTGAACTTTCCTGTATTATCCATTTCGTATATTCTATCTACTTCATTCCATAGCTCTTCTATGTTATAATGGATTATTTTACCAAGAGTAGGTGAATATGCTTCATAATATTCATCTGGTGAAGTTAAGATAGGAAATTTAGAGTCTGGATAACCAAAATAGTTAAACCAGACTGCTATTCGGACTTTTTGTTCTTTTTTTTATTAGTGTCTTTAAGATGGGAATAGATTTCAGCACCTATGTCATCAATTTGATTGTCATCAAAATCAGCCAAAACTGCTTCTGAATTTGGTATTGTTTTACTAATAACCCAATCAATCATTTCAACATACTTGCCAAAATCCATTTTATCACCATCAATATTTGCTACATCTATTTCTAATCTATGTAGTTTTCTTCTCTCTTTGAATGAGAGAGGTTTGATGTCAAACTCGCCATGCTTTGTTTTAAGTTTTATCATTATCAATAATAAATATACTTAATTAAAAAAACAACTATATTTTAATAGATAATGCTGCTTTATCTTGAGCATCACTTTCACTTGGATCTGCTAAACCTTTAAGTGATATATCTACCAACATAGCAGCGCCCTCATTGAAAGCGTAGTTAGTTATAATTGAATTATGCATCTCATAGCTAAATTTATTATCTGTACCTGATTCAATGGCTGCACCTGTACCTATTGTAGTAACAGCTCCCCCTGCTGCTTGAGTTCCCCCAAATACTGCATCTAATTCTAATGAATTAGCGTCATATTTCATTGTTAAATCACTTGTAACTGAAATTTCAGGTATTGCTCTAGAAATTACTTCAAAGTCATTTCCTGAATAACCATGAAAGTTAGCTGGATTTTCAATAGATAATGAAAAAGACTGTAAAAGATTATCAGCTACTCCTGCTACTGTTCTGAATGACATATCACCCATAGAGTAGTAATTAGCTGAATAATCAGTAGCAACAGATACTGTCTGATCGAAATTAGCACTTTTTCCTGACTGCATTGTAGCTTCAAATTTAATTCTACCTGCTTCCTCACCCATGTCTGCACTAAAAGTCATATTAGTAAATACCATTCCTGGTATAGTTATTGACTTACCGCTAACTGGTGATATAAGTCCAAGTGTATAGGTAAAAGCTCTATCGCCACTTGTATCTCCATATACAATCTCTCCAGGTGAATATGTATCTAAAATTTGGAATAATTCATTAGATCCATTTGCATCTGATGTTGCACTCCCCATAACACCCTCAATGAAGAATGGTGCTATCTCTCTGTGCAAAATTCCTGAAAAACTTACTTCTTTTGTTGTTTGTGCTTTAGATAAAAACACATCTATGTCTTGCGCCACTCTACCAGAATGTGATCTAACATCCATCACTTGCGTTGGATTTAATGTTGGAAAACTGATTGAATCAATATTTACTCCAAGCATAGCATCTACTTTAGCACTACCGCAAGTTGTTTCCTGACAGATTGCTAATTCAAATTCTTTTGGTGAAAAGGCATTTCCTGAAATCGCCATTTTATTTCTCCTTTATTGACTTTTCTTTTTTTTCTACTAAAGATTCAATTAACTTTGGCACAGAGTCCATCTCAACAGACTTTCCTGCGTTTAAATCGTTATAATCCTTTTTTGATAACCCACTAAAGCTGTTATCTCTTGGGACTATTTCGCCTTTTTTTAATTTTACTTTCATATCTATATACTCCTTAAAAGGTTTACGAAGTGGCTGCTTTCTCCACATTCGCATTGATACTGAAGTCAAAAACAAAGTAATTTTTTGACTCCTCTATATTTATACTTACATTGTTTACATTTAAATCATGATAATTGTATAGATCATCTTGAGTTTTTAACACATTTAATTCTTCACTATCTTGCAAAACAAATCTTTTATTATCGCTTGTAAAAAACTTTTTTGTCGCTACAATTTGATTTCTATAACTAAACAATAATTGTCTTAGTCTTTCTGCATTTCTTGCACCCATATCAAAACTTTTATTTCGTTTTCTAGGATGATAATTTTTAATATGTAATTGCAGATTAATATTATATTCTCTGTCTGATGATGTTCTTCTCATCTCATTAAGCGTATCTGCAACTTTATTTATTTTAAAAAACATAGTTTCAGCTTGCTGATAATTGCCCTGATATACAGGTACTCCAGGAAACTCTGACCTAACTATGTCAGCAATACTATCGTTAATATCTACTTTAAATCGTTGTCTTGCCATTACTCTTCCAAAATAAATGTTTGCATTGTCATAAACTCACATGAAAGTTCACATACCATAAAGTTGTTTTCATCATCTTCTACTGATGGCTCATAGTCTATATCCAGAACTTCACCATTAATCCATTGAGGTGTACCACTTACTTTATAATTTGAGTTTTCTTCAATAAGTGATCTAATTCTTTCAGCATATCTATTTTGTATAGATTTGTTTTTGTTATGTTCTTGCATTCCCTCAAGTCTGTGATATAGTCTGATGGTGACAGATATTTTTCTTAATGTCCCTAAAGTATAGTTTTCTTCATCGACATCATCTGTTATTTGAATATTAACAAATATTGTACCACCTCTATTTATAAAAGGATAGTCATTATAGATAGGCATCTTATTAAATTCAGATGTAATAATCTTTTTTAAGCCATCTAAAATATTGTCTTTATAGAAATTACTAAAAGTAATTGTCATCGAAATACCTGTCTGGATTTGACGCTAGCTGTGTCCTCTGCCATTCCAGAAAGTATTATTGAAAATTCATCATTTGTAGTATATACACCCTCAGATCCTCTGAAATACACTCCATAAGCTAAAGGATCATAAGCGCCAGTTAGTGTTTCATTCTCTATGGTAAGATTTCTTCTTAAACCAGTATCATCTTTTACATATACGCTGTATTTGATTGTTGATGCTGTTCCTGGTGTAAGTGTCCCCCCTGTTGTGATTACTAATCTTACATCATCCCAGGATGTGTTAGGAAACCCTTTTAAATCCATAACTGTAGCAGTTGAAGAGCCATTATAAACAATATGCTGAATAACACCATTTTGGAAGCGTTCTGAGCTTTCATTAAATAGCTGAAATTCACCTCTTTTAATTCTGTCAAGTAAACCATTTTTAGCTTCATTTACAATTCTAAACTCAATATCATCTGCTTTTTCAGTATCCAATGTTCTAACCAATTCAGCAACAGCTAATGCTGCATTACAGTAAATTATAATATAATCATACTCTCTGGCATTAGCGCCTTGCATATCAGAGTTTTTAATTCTATAAATAGGTCTATTTAAATAAGAACGAATATAATCTGCTTTTTCTTTGACTACTCTTGACTTTATGGTTTCCCAGTCTTCTGATGCTTCTATTACTAGGTCATTTGGATTTGATGAGTTTTGCAGATATAGTGCATCAGCAGAGCTATCATAATAATATTTATTGTTTGCATCAATATCACTAACAGAAGCTACTGATGTACCCTCTAGGCCATCAATATATAGCTGTGATACATATCCAGCATCATGAGAAACATATACACTACCACTATGTAC
>Ga0098042_1000740_pt1 | contig 12599 bp, 8 predicted proteins | sample 9_EtaG_FD_75066 | JGI IMG/M metagenome (GOLD analysis project Ga0098042, IMG submission 75066) | Marine viral communities from the Subarctic Pacific Ocean - 9_ETSP_OMZ_AT15188 metaG | ecosystem: Environmental > Aquatic > Marine > Oceanic | place: Pacific Ocean | collected 2015-01-10
AGATTATAGTAAAAAAATATTAACCGCTGTACTAAGAGATAAAGATGGTCAAATAAGAATAGCTAGCCAAAGCAGACGTGGAGCTGCTTTTAAACCTAATGATGGTTTTAGTGCTTATAATTATTTAGAAGGTACTATGCCTATACATGCTAACTCAAGATATCACGGCAAAAATAAAGAAAGTTTTCCTATTAACTTAGACCAATTAAATGAAATGGAAAGTGATTTAAGAGGACAAGCAGTTAGTTTTAAAGATATTAAAACAAATGCAAATGTGCCGAAAGGAATGGGTTTTGGAGCAGAGGAAGCAGCTGCTTTTAATAATTGGATTAAAAATACTGTAGCAGAAAACACAGATACAGAGTGGAATCTACCAGAAGTATTTCAAAATCAAATAGATAATCCATCAGCATCATCTGCAGAATATACAAAAAATGTACAAAAGAATTTATTAGATGCTACAGGTGAGACTCCACCCCCACAACAAGAAACTGTTGAAACACCGCCAGAGCAACCTGTACAACCAGTTCAAGAACAAGCTCCTGCAGAGCAACCTACTGTAGAACAACCAGCTGAAACTGCTGTGCAAGAACCAGTTACAACACCTGAAACACCAGTTGTACCTGAAGCAAAGGTGACTCCTCAAGAACCTATTGATGAAAGACAGGCTATAATTAATCAAGCTGATGAAAGTGGTTTATTAGACCATTATCATGAAAAAATAAAAGGGTATGATAAAGATAATGCTTATCACAGTAGAGAAGCTACTGTTGCGAAGTTATTAGATAAATACAAAACTCCTGCAGACTTAAACGAAGAACTTGGAAAAGCAGACTCGAAATTTATTGCGTTTAAAGCAAAACAAAAAGCTGATGCTCAAAAATTAATTGATGAAACAACAGCTCAACAACAAGCTGCTGAGGCACAAGCACAAGCACCTAATCCACAAGAAATAGCTGAAAATATTGCAAATGAAGTAAATGAAATGCCTACATTATTCCAAAGAGATGCTCAAGGTAACATTACTCCAACAGCTACTGCAAGTAATGCAAATATGGCTGATAGATATAGAAGACTTAGAAAATTAATTAATTTACATGGTGGAGTAGATGAAGCAGAAACAGGATTGAAAAACTCCGTACAAGCAGAATTAGATAAAATAAATCCTAACATTAAACAAAAAATAGAAGCTGATTTAAAAGGTATGAGAGATAATTTACCAGTAGGTATAAAAAGAAAACTAGCTAATGAACATTCTAGAAATGATTACCATGAAGACAGCCACAAACAAGAAATAACTGCTGCTAGACAACAAAGTGCTGCAAAAGAAGTACAAAATAAAGCTGAAATGAAAGACATCCATAAAAAAAGATTAGATGATGATTTGTTTAAAGGAGATGCTCACGATAAACATCAGACATTAAGAAACCATACTGAAAATGAAGAAAACAAATTTCAAGACCAATTAAAAGAAAAATTTAGTAATCCTGACAGCCCTAACTTTAAAGAAGGCGGGCATACTAAATCAGACGAAGCTGCAGAAAGACGTGCACAAGGTATTCCTCCACAGAGACCATCTGGCGTTCCTGCAACTCATTTATGGCACGCTGGTTCACATCACTGGGTAACACCAGAATATATGAAGCTACATCCAGACATAGGAGCAAGTGCTGTTAAAGGTGATGTAGTCACTGGTTTAGACAATATAAAAGACTCGGAAGGTAATCAAGCATTTATAGCAGGAGATAGAGCGGCTCAAAATAATGGGATAGCTGCTATAAAAGCAAACAAAAATCAGGGACTTGGAGGTAGTGACTTAGTAATTACTAATCAAAAAGCATCTAGAAATGAGCACGGGCATATAGATTATAGTAATGTTGATTATCATGCAGATGATGACGGTGCTGCACATTCAGGTAAAAAAAATCACTATGTAGAGCAACATTTAGCAGAAGGTCAAGATAGAGTTAAAACAGATTCTACTGGCAGAAAACTTACATCTGATGCAGGTAATACAGCTCTTCAAAGATATGGAGCAAGACTAAAAGATGCTGGAGGATTTACTGGAGCCTTAGCTAGATTCAAAGCGGCAGTTCTTCCATCTTATGCTGGAGGTGGATTAACATCTGACCAAGCATCTCAGTATACTGCAACTGATTTTAAAGATGAATAATAATTTAGTATAATATAGTATGGATAAACAAATAAAAAAATTAGCTGACACTTACACGCTGCAAAAAATAACGCAGGCAGCGGGGTATACTCAAGCAGACAAAGAAGTTAGTAATAAACCTAAGACTATCATGAATAGTAAATTTAGAATGAAAAATAAATTAACAAAAAATAATATTACAAAAACTCCTATTAAAAGTAGAAAAAAAGCATACAAAGATATGGAAAAGTTTTATCATGATAATATAACATTAGTGAAAGACCATTTACCATTCCCTCCAAGGAAAGGTTTAGTTTGGGACCACCTTAAGCATAGGTGGGTTAGACCTGAAGAAGCTGGTAAGACGGTTATAGAAACTCAAGGTAAAAAGAGATTCAGAGGAACTGGTACTGGAACTCACCAAAGAGCAGCACAAACCAAACGTGGATTACGTAGAGGTGAAGCAACACAAAGATTTAGAGAAGCAGGAGCAAAGAGAAGAAAATGAAATTGAATGATTTTATAAAACAAGAGCCTACTCCAAAAAAGTCAGGCTACAAAGTAGTTGTGGGTAACACACCCAAAGAAAGAGAATTAGAAAAACAAGCGTCACAAGTTGTTGTCTTGGAAACTAGGGTTAGTGAATTAAATATTGAGCTAGCTAGACTACAAGAAGAAAATGAATTTTTAAAAGAACAAGTAAAAATTAATCAACACGAAAAAGACGAGTTCAAAGCTAAACTAGATGGTGCTGATGAATTAAAAGTAAAGTTAGTTGAAAAAGAAAACAGACTTACAGATGTTTTAGAAGAATCTCATGAACTCACAATGAAAGAACAAAGAAATAAAGAAACAATTGATGACCTACGAATTACTTTAAATAACGTACAGGGTGAGGCTGATACTTTAAAAAAACAACAAGAGGCTACACTTAATAATTTGGACGCAGAATCAGCTAAATTAAACGGTTTGACAGCTGACTATGACAGGCAAAAAGATTTTTCAGAAAAGATAGAAAATGACTATAATAAAGTAAGGGAAAGAAACATAGGGTTGATGAATGAAAGAGATGAACTTTCTAGACTCAAAGCCGAGTTTGAAGCCAAGTCAGTCCGATTAGGAGACGAGCTAATAAAGGCTCAAGAAAAAATTAGAAACCTCGAAGGTAATTTAACTGAAGTTACTAATGTCAATGAGGTTAGAGAAGATGAAGCAATAAAATCAAATAATCTAAGTAATAAACTTAGGAAAGATTTAGATGCCGCTGTTAAAGTAAGTGATAATTTAGAATCTAGATTACATGAGGCACATGCAGATATGAAAGATTTAACTCAAGTTACACAAATATATAAAGACCAGTTGTCTAAAGAAAAGCGTGAATCTGCTGAATGGAATATCGCTAAACAACAACTAAGACTAGGTAACGCTAAAACTTACCCTAATAAATTAGGATTTGGTGCAAGTCCATTTTTTGCAATAAAAGCAGAGGAGAAATAATATGCCAAACTTTCGACAAGAAATAGAACTATTACAGAACTACCCAAAACATAAAACATTTACTTTTACGACATCAGGGGCTTCTGCAGAGACTGCATTGGACATCGCAGCTAATTTTGAAGAAGTAAATAAAATATCATTTGTTGTAGAACTAGCAGACGCTTATATAGAGTTTGATGGGACTGCAACATCATCTAATATGTTTATACCAGAGAACGAAGGATACTCAGATTCCGGTATCTACGTTGCTGATAAACTTAGCATAATTAGGTCAGCATCAACAAATGCTAGAATTAGAGGAATCGCATGGGGGAGATAATCAATGCCTGTAGGACAAGGTGCCAGAAATAATATTATATTAGGAGGATTAGGGCGACCTAATCTTTTTGATACTAATGTAAAAGCTACATCTATTGATGAAGATATTTTTACAGACCAAGAAGTAATCACTTCACCAGCTGACGGTGATTTAGTTCTGGTATTAGATGTTTCTGAAACGCCAGATAAAATTAAATATATTACACGTTCTAACTTTATTGGTGAAGGTCTTGTATCAATCACTGGTAATGTAGACAACCGTATAATGACTGCTACAGGCTCTCAATTATCAGGAGAAGCTAATCTTTTATTTGATGGCACCATACTTACAAATGATGGTGGTGAAGTAAATATTGATATAGCTTCAGGTGACCCACATCTTTCTTTTCAAATTGGTGGCACAGATGAATTTACAATAGGTGTAGATGACTCTGATAGCGATAGTTTAAAAATAGATACGGGAGGCACTGTTGGTGGTGCAACCAAACTTACTTTAGATACTAGTGGTAATGTAACACTTGCTGGTGGTTTAACTGTAACAGGTGATATTTTACCAGCTGCAGACGATACACATGATATCGGTTCTGCATCAGCAGCGTTTCAAGATTTATTTTTAGAAGGTGATATTACATTAACCGATGCAGGTACAATAGCTACATCAGCAGGAGACTTAACTGTAGATGCTGAAGGTGACATTATTCTTGATGCGAATGGGGCAAACATAACTTTCAAAGATGATGGTACATCTATTCTTGACATTGTTAATAGCTCAACTGACGTAGAAGTAACAGTTAGCACAGCAGATAAAAATTTAAAATTTAAAGGTACTGATGGTTCTTCTGCGATTACAGCATTAGATATTGACATGGCTGCAGCGGGTGCTGCGACATTTAACGGCGATGTTACGGTTGGTGCATTATTAAAGATGCCTTCAAATACTTCTAGCAATATACTTGTTGCAGATGGTACAAGTTTTGAAGAAGTAGCGGTTGGTGATTTAGCAGAGATATCTAGCATAGCAAATGATGATGTATTTTTAGCAGTAGACACTTCTGGCGGGGGCTTGAAAAAAGTATCAAGGTCTCAGGTTGTATCAGGATTAGCAGCATCAGGTGCAATAACAGATGTAGTAGATGACAGTTCACCTCAACTTGGTGGTAATTTAGATATGAATGGTAACGATATAGTTACTACATCAAACGCAAGTATTGATTTAGCACCTAATGGCACGGGTACAGTTGTCATAAGAGGTAATGATAATCAAGGAACCTTAACATTAAATTGTGAAAATAACTCACACGGTCAAAAAATTAAAGCAGCCCCACATTCAGAATCTGCTAGTAATACTTTAACTTTGCCAAGTACAGGTGGAGATGCTAGATTAGTTTCAACTTCATCAACTGCCACATTAACAAACAAATCTTTTGGCGATAATATCGACATATTTGAAGATGCTAACAACGCTGACGTAACTGTACGAATGGGTACAAGTGCAACAGAAGCACTTAAGATAGAAGTCTTAAATGGTGGTTCTAATAAAACTGCAGAATCTGTAGCCTTTACTTCTGCAACAGCATCATCTACTGGTGACCATGGTCAATTTACATTTAGTGTTGATGAAGCAACCGCTATGCTTACAATAGATGATGGTGGTATAAGTATTGCTGCTAGTGGTGCATACGAAGTTAACGGAACTGCTATATTATCTGACTCATCAGGCACTATGACATTATCAAATGTAGACGCTCTTGATGCAACCACAGAAAGCACAATAGAATCTGCTATAGATACTTTATCTAATTTAACAACTACAGGAGCATTAAACTCTGGTTCAATTACATCTGGTTTTGGAAACATAGATGTTGGCTCATCTACTATTGATACGACTGGTGCTGTAGGGACAGGAGCATTAACTGCTGGAGGTATTTTAAAAACAGATGATGCTACGGATGCAACTTCAACAACTGATGGTTCTTTACAAACAGATGGTGGATTAAGTGTAGCAAAAGATGGTGTAATCGGAAATGATTTACTTATGTTATCTGACTCATCTGTAATTAAATTTGGAGCTAATTCTGAAGTAACTTTAACACATGACCACAATGTAGGTTTAGCTCTTAAACACACAGCAACTGCGGATGATAAGCCTATTATCTTAACTCTCCAAACTGGAGAAACAGATATGGCTGCAAATGATGTTATTGGAGCAGTTAGATTCCAAGCTCCAGATGAAGGAACAGGGACTGACGCTATTTTAACAGCAGCAGCTATACAAGCTGTGTCTGAAGGAGACTTTGCTGCTGATGCAAACGCAACTAAATTAGAATTTCACACAGCAGTTTCTGAAGCTGCTTCATCTAAAATGACTTTAAGTTCAGCTGGTAACCTTACTGTTGCTGGGGACTTAACAATTACTGGTGATGATTTGTTTATGAATACAAATACAGCAGGACACATTCTTGTTGGTGATGATACAAACTATAATCCAGTAGCTGTAAGTGGTGATATTGGATTAGCATCAAATGGTGCTATGACAATTCAAGCAGGTGCCGTTGAACACGGTATGTTGGCGGATGATATTATTTCAGGGCAAGCAGAAATTACTACAGGTTTAGCAGCAGCTGATGAACTTATGTACTCAGATGCAGGAACTGTCAAAAGAATTGGAGTAGATACTTTAGCAACTAAACTATTTAGTGTGGCTAGTGCGGGCACAGTAGCACAAGCTAGTGACCACATGCTTTTCTTAGATAATGGTGCAACTGGAGATGTAATTGTAGAAAGTATTGATGACTTTTTGAATGCGATAGCGGGGGCGAATGTTTCTGTATCTAGTTCACAATTAACTGTAGCCTCTGCATCTGCAACTGCGTTAGATGATATAGCAACGGGTGATGCAGCATCAAACTTAGTTACAACAACTGGGAATATTACTTTAGATGCCCAAGCTAATGATGCTGACGTAATTATTAAAGTAGATGATAATGGTTCATCAGTGACAGCAGTAACATTTGACGGTAGTGATGAAGGTAACGCAATATTCGTAAATGATATTCAATTAAAATCAGATGACTCTATAATTAAATTTGGAGCTGATTTAGATGTTAGTATAATTCATGACCCAGACGATGGTTTATTTTTTAAATCAGCCGCAACAGGTGACAACAATCCATTTGTATTAACTTTACAAACTGGTGAAACAGACATTGCAGCAGATGATGTCATTGGTGCACTTAACTTCCAAGCCCCTGATGAAGGTACTGGAACAGATGCAATATTAGTAGCCGCAGGTATTGAGGCTGTATCTGAAGGAGATTTTAGTTCTTCAAACAACGCAACAAAATTAAGTTTTAAAACGGGTGCAAGTGAAGCAGCAGCCGAAAAAATGTCTTTAAGTTCAGTAGGTTTATTAACGATAGCAGACGACTTCATGATTAAAGACGGAGGTACAATTGGTGTAGCATCTGCAAACGATGCGATGACTATTGCATCTACAGGTATTGTTACTTTCAAAGACGATATATTAATTAAAGATGGTGGGACAATTGGTGTCGCATCAGCCGCAACTGCAATTACGATTGCATCTACAGGTATCGTAACATTTGCAGATGATATCATAATTAAAGATGCTGGTACAATTGGTTCTGCATCTGACACAGACGCTATTTCAATATCTTCTGGAGGTGTTGTAAATATCTCTGCAACGACTGCGAATACAGGCACAGGTGATGGTGCATTGACCGTAGCTGGTGGTATGGGTGTAGCGGCAGATGTTTCAATAGGAGATGATTTAAGATTAATATCAGACTCAGCTGTTTTATCTTTTGGAGCTAATTCAGAAGTTACAATGACACATGTCCACGATGTTGGATTAACAGTTACAAATACAATTGCTGATACTGATAATCGCCCAGTTGTTCTTCAACTTAAATCAGAAGAAGATGCAATTGTTGCTGATGATGTTATTGGTTCAATAGAAATTGCAGCTGGTGATTCAGATGGTACAGATGGTGCAACAGTAGCTGCAGGTATACACGCTATAGCAGAAAATACATTTTCAGCAAGTGCTAACCCTACTAAATTAGTATTTACAGCAGGTGTTTCTGAAACTGCCGCATCTAGTGCAACAGCCAAAATGACATTAAGCTCTGCTGGATTATTGACAATAACAGATGACTTTGTAATAAAAGATGGTGGTACTATTGGAGTGGCTTCAGCAGCTGACGCAATGACAATATCATCAGGAGGCATAGTAACATTTAAAGATGATATAATTATAAAAGACGGTGGTACGATTGGGTCAGCATCAGATACCGATGCAATATCAATTTCATCAGGCGGTGTAGTAGCAATATCAGCGACCACTGCAAACTCAGACGCATCAGATGGAGCACTAACTGTAGCAGGTGGTGCAAGCGTTGCAGCCGACCTTACAGTTGGAGATGACTTAAGATTGTTATCTGATTCAGCCGTGCTTAGTTTTGGAGCGGATGGAGACTCAACAATAACTCATGCAGATGATGCAGGATTAACATTTAACTCTACATCAACATTTGCAGATGTAGTATTAGCAGATGATAAAACAGTTACATTAGGTGAAGCGGGTAAAATTGATTTTGGAGATAGCGACCCTGATGACAATGAAGCAACAGGAATAATATTTAGTATGACTGCATCAGAAACACTTGCAGTTGGTGATGTTGTATTTTTACACACAGATGGAAAAGTAAAAAAAGCAGATATGAACGCAGTAACTACGATGCCAGCAATAGGTATAATTACTACTGGTGGTTCAGCAGATGCTACTGTTGATGTTATGGTACAAGGTGTAATGCACGATGCTTCAGCGTTTCCAACATTTAGCACTCTTGGTGCAGATGTATTTGTATCAAGCACTGGTGACATAACTGCAACCGCACCATCAGGTAGTGGAGATACAGTACAAAAAATTGGTGTAGCACTACACGGAGACAAAGTATATTTTAATTTTAATACAACAGAAGTATTATTAGCATAAGGAGAATTTATGCCTGATATAAGTAAAGTAAATGGTGTCGAAGTTGGCAACATTAGTAAAGTAGATACTGCTGAAACTGGTAATATAAATACATTGTTATCAGGTTCATTTCCTGCACAACAAGCAGACCCAGCACTAACATCATTGACAAATGAAGATTTTAATGCTCATAAAGCCTCTGGACTTGCTACAGCTTACAACCCAACAGATAAGATTATGATTTTTCAGTATGGTGACACTGGTAATAATAGTTATGCAACAGTTGTTTGTGCTACTGCATCAGGCAGTACATTAAGTTATGGAGATGAAGTAGTCATAAACTCAGAAGCAGACTCTTTTTCATCAGGTGTTGTATACAATGATGACCAAGATAGAGTTATGGGTGCGTTTATGGTTTATTCGGGTAGTGATGTAAATACTGTAAAAGCATACGCAGCAAGTCTAACAACAAGTGGTAGTGGCTCACCTAAAATATCATCAATAGGTTCTATTGGAACTCTTTATAATCCAAATGATGATGGTAGTAGCTTTCCAAACCTGCATGGTCCAGAAGGTCAAATGTGTATATATGACCATTCAGATGGTGCATCTGCTGGAAGGATGCTTGTATTTTTTGCGAAAGGTGGAGAAACAAGTGGTTCCTCGGTAGCAGGTGACAGAAGTGATGTTGTAGGTGCCGCAGTAACGATAACAAACGTGTCTAGCAATAATAATGTAACAGTAGGTGCTTTACAACAGCTTCAAGATGTTAACGGATATTCTACTGACCCCCCTATGGTTTGGAGTTGGAACGAGCAAAGAAACAAAGTTGTATTATTTACACAAGATGTATCTGGCACATTTCAAGTACAGGCAGCAACTGTAACGGGTACTGGTGCAACCATGACAGTGAATACACAATATTTATTAGATACTGGTTCAGCAAATATATTGTTTCATAACTCTAACTTTGGTTATGATGGAAGTAGCGAAGCCAGATTTAGAATGGATAACAGTAAAAGAGTTGTATATGACAGCACAAATAATTGTCATCATGTATTTATATGGGAAGACACAAATGATGACTTTCATATATTTAACTGCACAGTAGCAGCAAACAACACAATAACATGGACACAAGCAAATAGTTCACCATTAAGGTCAAACGGAATTATAGCACAATACGGAAATGTATTTACGCAAGGTGCAACTAGTGGTTGGGACACAAGTTCTTACAATAACTTAGGACTTGCATTTAGTGCAGGTAGAGGTAGAGGTGCAGTATTAGGACATAATAGTACACACCACGCTGATGCAGATATTAATGTTGCAGGTTTCGTATACTCATCAACTACTGGTTATAATTTTACGGGTAACTATTTTGAAATGTTTACTAATAAACCAAAGAAACAAGTTACATCACCAAGCGGTACTACCCACTTATCTGATGACGGCTTTGTGGGTAGTAATTTATTTTTCGTAGGAAGCAACCAAGATAGTGATGGTATGACAGAAATAGGTGCTTTTGATACGGGAGTAGGTCAAAGGGCTATCGCTGGTGGAATATTTAGTGCGTCAAATGCAGTTTTAGCTACTGCAAGAAGTAGAAACTCTGTAGGAATAGGTAACTCAAGAATTGCAAGTATGACGGGTGGTGGTACTACTACAGCAGGTACAAGTGGTAGGTTAGCATCAACAGAAGAATATAATGGTAATGTCATATCAGCAGGTGGTAATATGGCAACTGCAAGACAATCTCCGTCAGGCACAGGACCATTAACAGCAGGTCTAGCATTAGGTGGTACTACTTCAGGTGGTGAAGCAAAAACATCAGAGGAATATGACGGCTCATCATGGAGTAGTGGTGGCACTGCTAACGTAACTGGTGGAGAACATTCTGGTATGTGTGGTACGCAAACTGATGCAGTATCAGCAGGTGGTTATGTAGGTTCTTATCAAACACAAATAGAAGATTACGATGGAACATCATGGTCAGATACAACTGTAGATTTGGATGATGGTAAAGCATACCTTGGTGCGGCAGGAACATCTAATGATTGCATATTTTTTGGAGGTACAGGTAGTGGTGGTAGTGCAAATAGGAATAGAACAGAAGAATTTGATGGTACTTCAATAGCAACAGTTAACAGTATGTCCAATGGTAGAAATGTGTTTCAAAGTGCTGGCACTAAATCAGATGTGATACTTACAGGTGGCAGTAGAATTGCTAACGATGATAGTGAATATTGGAACGGTACAAGTTGGGCATCAGGTCCTACAAATGGTTTATCAAGCGTAGATAGATATTCAGCTGGAGATAATCAAGATTGTGGTGGAACGTCTGCCGCAGTATTTTTTGGCGGGGGAACTAGTACAGCTTACAGTGGTTCAACAACTATGGTAGCTCACTTTGACCATTAGGAGATAATATTATGATTTATTTTTATGGGAAACAAATAACTGAATACAAACATACAGATGCTAAAAGATTTACACTTGACGGATATCCGGGTGATATATACAAAGCAGTAGACACTGCTGAATATGGTGGCGGTGTAGAGCATTGTACAGAATGGGTAGAAAAATATGGCTACACAATTAAAACAAAAGCAGAAGCCCAAGAATTAGTAAATGCTGGTATAATAGTATTAAATAATTTTTATAATGGTCAGGATGCTGAATTAGGTGGAGCAAAACTGGTGCAAGGAGCAATAACACTTGAATAATTTTCCAATGTTAAAAAAAGAACATAACAAGTTCTTAAAAGAATTAAAAGCAGAACTAGAAGATACACATAGTAAAGTACAGATATATAGAACTGAAACTGAAATGCGTTACTCTGTCCTTAATGATGGCAAACATCCTACTAAAGCTAGTAAATACTGGCAATGTGTAAGAGAGCAAAATGTTTTTTATACAAATTTAAGAGAAGAATCTTACGGATATAGAAAACTTTTAGTTGAAATAAAAAAATTAGAAAGAAGTATTGAAAACGAAAAAGATGAATTAGAACTAGAATTATTAGAAATAAAACTAGAAGAAAAACTTTGGGAAAAAGAAGAACGTGAGAGAATGGGTGCTGATAGAGTAAGAGAAATAGAACATTGGTCTAGATTAAAAAAAGAATTAGATGATGGTTCATTTGATACACAGAATGTAAATGCCCATCAAAAAGAATCTCTTAAGCTACAATTACAAGAAAGAGCAAAAAACTTGACACCGGGCAGTAGTCAAGGTGAAATGATAAATGTTATAGGTCCACTAAAAACAATAGATGAAGACTTCAAAAAACAAATTGAAGCTCAAGAAAAGGCAATGTTAAATGGCAAAAATAATAGTTAAAAAATCAAACAATGTGGTTACAGTTTGTTTAGATAATGACCAAGAGTTAACACTAACAAGCACTGAATGTAGTTATGTTAAATCGTCAGGTATAAAAACTATTGCTATTGATATAAATAGTACAACACATACTCTAATTGAAGATGTAACAGAACCGACTAAATTTCATGCTAATTGTTTTACATATATTGATGGAACTTGGACGATACTTACTGATGCAGTAACAAATATAAATAAAGGTAGAGCTTTATATGATGTACCTGAGTTAGAAGTAGAACTTTAAAGATTTCTATA
>Ga0098042_1000745_pt1 | contig 12527 bp, 20 predicted proteins | sample 9_EtaG_FD_75066 | JGI IMG/M metagenome (GOLD analysis project Ga0098042, IMG submission 75066) | Marine viral communities from the Subarctic Pacific Ocean - 9_ETSP_OMZ_AT15188 metaG | ecosystem: Environmental > Aquatic > Marine > Oceanic | place: Pacific Ocean | collected 2015-01-10
ACCAGGGGGCAGGCATGGTAGGAACTATTCACGTTAATTAAAATGAAAGTTGGTATTATTGGTCTGGGTCGTATGGGTGAGGGTATGTCTCGCCGTATGATGAAGGCAGGCATTGAGGTTTGGGGTTACAGACGTAACTACAAGAAAGCAGAAGAAGCATTTGAGAATGGTTATGTCTCAGGAGTTACTACAACTCTTGAGAATCTTGTGAATCAAGTACATCATCAGGACAATCAAATTGGTAAATCGCCAGGCATTTTTCAACTTGTCATTCCTGCAGAACTAGTTGAGGAGACGATTGATGAGTTACTACCACTACTTGGCGACGGAGATATTGTTATTGACCATGGCAATAGCAACTTTAAAGATTCTCGCAAGAGAGCGGAAAGGTTGGCTAAACTTGGCATCCAGTATCTTGACTGTGGTACTAGTGGTGGTGTCTACGGTCTGGAGCGTGGATACTGTCTTATGGTTGGTGGTTCAACTACGGCAGTATCTGTCTGTGCCCCCATTTTCCGTGCCCTTGCACCTGGTATTACCGCTGCAACCCGCACAGATCCCTGTACTAGAGCAACCAGTGCTGAATATGGGTGGTTACATTGTGGAGGTCCTGGAGCAGGTCACTTTGTAAAAATGGTTCACAACGGAGTCGAGTATGGAATCATGCAAGCCTATGCGGAAGGGTTTAATATTTTACACCATGGTGATCTTGGTTCCCAATATATTAGGGAGGGGGATGCTGAAGTCGCTCCAATGGAAAATCCAAAGGACTATCAATATGATATTGACTGTACTGAAGTCGCTGAGCTATGGCGTCGTGGAAGCGTTGTTGGTAGTTGGTTACTTGATCTTACCGCCGATGTACTACGCCATGACCACGACCTCTCAAAATTTGACGGAGGGGTATCTGATAGCGGAGAAGGTAGGTGGACTCTTCATGCTGCTGTCGATCTCGGTGTTCCCACTCCTGTTATTAGTGCCGCTTTATTTGAAAGATTTAATTCTAGGAGACTAGGTGAGTTTGGTAACAAAATTCTAAACGGCATGCGTTACATGTTTGGAGGTCATCATGTTAGGTGAAGCACTTCTTTGGGTATCCGTTCCATTTGTGTTGACAACTGTATTCTTTGCGTTCTATAAGGGAGAAAACGTTTACTACGAATCTGATGCCTATGATGGAAATGGAACAGCACATCCAGTTTTATTTGAAAAGAACACCTGCGAACGAAGAGAGACCGCAAATGGACCCAGACCTAATTAAAATGCGATATGGTTTTGCCATGTGTGCGTTCTCTAGAATGTATGGAGTCCTAGCAGTAAATAGTTCTAAAACCGTACATAGATTTTGTCGTAAGTGGGCAGAGTCTGAAGATGAAACTCCACCAGGAACATTGACAGAAGTCAATTTTTATTTTAAAGATCTTTGGGATATCTGGGGAGACCGAGTGTGAACAAACGCCACGGACCAATGAATGCTAAAGAGATTGAGGAACAAAGAGAATTGCTTAAAGGACTTCGTGAGCGTATTAAGCAACTTAGAATGGTAGAGTATATTGATGATGATGAAGAACCAGATGTTTTTATAGGAGACGGTATATGAGACACCATGTGCTATTATTTGTTAGACATACCATGGAAACTTCATGGTCACTAGGTTTCTTATCTTTAATATTGATAGTGATTCCTATCGTTGGAATGCAGTTGGTACATAAGTATGGGTGGGAACACTGGGAACCATTTCATAAATGAATTTATTATTACGCCCTCTTGATAATGTTACTGATCCCGTTTGGAGTGTGATTATATCTTTAATCATACTTCTCGCTGGAGTTACGTGCTATGTCGTCTATATAATCCGTATGGCTTTCAATGAATTGGAAGATGAGTGACCTTACTAACAAAGATGCAGAGCAGGATACAAAGATTGCTGTAATGGACAGCACTCTAGAAAATTCTATTCGTCGCATTGAAATGGTTCATAAGCGTGTTGATGATACGAACGAAGAAATTGAAAAACTTCGTGACCGTATCCGCACACTAGAGCGTTGGGTTGCCGGTGCTGGCGCAGTAATTGCTGCGGCAACATTCATCATAGGCATAGTAGCATCCGTAGAATCAAAGGAGATTAATTATGGGAGCAATGACACCACCGAGCAGAAAGTCTTGCTACAACTTCAGAGTAACTGAGATCAATCGTGTTATTGACGGCGATACTATTGATGTCACCATTGATCTTGGGTTTGACTTATACAAGAAAGAAAGAGTTAGAATTGCAGGAGTTGATACGCCGGAGAAAAGGACCAGAAACCTAGAGGAGAAGGAACTTGGAATCGACGCAACAGAATGGCTCAAAGCAAAGTTGGAGAGTGCTATATCTGGTGACGATGAGTTGTCTATTAGGACTGAACTTGTTGGTGGCGTCGGTAAATATGGCCGTCTACTTGGCTGGTTATACATTGGGGACGAAGACTTGTCCCTCAATGAGCAAATGATTACCGAAGGATATGCTTGGGAGTATGATGGTGGAAAAAAACAAAAAGACTTTGAAGAACTTAGAGAGATCAGAAAAGCTCACGGAACTTACGTGTAGAAGTGCGGTGTGTGGGGGTGACCCCTTCATCCCTGACTCAGAATATCAAGGTGGATCATGTGAATTAAATGACACAGGAAATTCCCGAGATTAATATAAATACGACTAACCTGGATATACCTAGTATCCCAGATTGGTTAACAAGTAGTCCTCCTACAGCAATACCACCGGTCGCACCAATAACAGAATTCATTGGTGTGCCTGTCATCAACATTCCTGGATGTGTTGAGGCACATGAAGGTGGTAGCGATAAGATTATGGAGGACGATCCTGATGGCGTAAGAGTATTTTGTGACGCTAATACTCCGTCGTTCAATCCAATCCAGTATGAACCAGAGAACATGGTGATAGAAAAATCATCACCAATTCCTACAGTACCACCCCCACCTGAGACCCCTGAAACTCCACAAGTACCTGATACATCAAAAGTCGCTCCGCCTCAAACCGCTACAACCGAGCAACCTGTTGAGGAACCGTCTTTTGTTGAAGAATATTTACCTTCTGCTCCCGAGGTAACGACTACGGCAACCATTGCTCTCGTAGCAACTACATCGGCACTGCTTGCCAAACCCTTGGCAGACTTACTGCTTAAAGTAATCAAACCTGCTATTAAAAAAGTAGTAGCAAAGGTTAAAGAAAAACTTGGCAAGAAAACTATTGTTGAATCTGTACAGGTCCGCCGAGATCAGCAGCGGATCCGCTCACACGCGATTCGGAAACTGAAGGGGAAGGAATAGAATGTCGGTGCGGAACCATAAAGTTCACACCTTTTACTTGTACGTCGGAGCATATGGTAGCATAACGTGTTCCCGGAGCAAATCTGATTCCTGCTTTTAATAATTCTCCACAATTCTTGAGTCTTGCGATCTCAAAGTCGAGGCGCTTATTGGCAGTCAGTTGCTTCTGTAAGGCGATCTGAGTTGTCGCTGCGTCCTTACACAAATCTTGTAGTTTCTTGTCTCTAGGGACGCTCCAGGTGGCACTGATACCCACTGACAAATTGTAGTTATCTTTCTGTCCCGTCCTAGTTGGCATCGTATATAATATATTGCCAGGATTGTCTATCTGTCCGTCGTCGTCGGCATCGTGGATATCATATACGGGGTCGTCATAATATCCTTCAAAAGGTTTTTGAGCAGAGGCAGATCCAGTGATAAACGGTGTGAAGTTTACAGTCTCACCTTGACACTGGATTCCTCCTCCATACGTGTTGGTTATGTAGGGTCCTTGTAAGACCTGAATAGCTTGGTTTGTAACTGAGCCTGAACTATTGGCGACCGGAGATGCTGTTGCACTTACACCCCCTACAGTCTCCGCCAGTGTGGCAGGGACAGTCGCAAGGTTGAGTAGACATAAGATTACTGCTGGAAGATACTTGTGGTGTCTGTGACCGATGTGATGGTCGTTTCTCTTTGAATTATAGTATGCGTTTGTAATCCCGGACCGTTGTAAGTTTCCGTAAACTGAAACGCTGCCCCTGGCGTCGTTTGTGTGAACGTTGGTTTGCTTGTCACACCTGTCCATGATGATGTCACTCCATCAATAGTTACATTGTTTGTTCCTGTTCCTGGAGATAGATTTCCTGATGCTGTAACACCAGTTCCAGTAGCAGAGTATTGATATCCGGTGCTATAGTCCATCGAGTTGATGGTCTCAGTCACAGTTGATGTCGTCTCCGTGTGGCTGGTCATGGATCCCTGGGTGAAATTCGGGATCACCGGTACCCCCTTCGCAGTGGCAGCGGATAGAAAGACTGCCACCGCACCTATCGCAGTAGACGTGATCGTCCTTCCAAAATGGGTCATTTCTTAGACTCACTTGAGAGTGGTCACTTCGCTGACAAATTGGCCAGTGGCACTTGTGCCACTTCCACCAGCCGTAATGGTCATAGCACCAGTAGAGGTAATAGTACCTGCTAGGTCACCTGTGGTTCCTCCGGCATTGGAGATTTGTGAACCGAAGGCACTGACCTGTCCTACAGTAGGAGCAGATGTTTGTACGACATCGCCCTGTGTGAAAGAGGTGCTGAAGGAGAATGATTCTCCGGCAGTTTTTTGGGTGGCAGCAATAGCACCAGGAGCGTAGATACCACTATTAATAGCACCTGTGGAAATTGTACCGGCAGTGGTCCCGTCCGTAGTGTTTACGTTATTACCACTAATACTATAGGTATTTCCGATTCTAGTTGCCTGGGTGGCAGCAGAATTGACATTCAATTGAACCGACGAAGACAGTTTGTGTGTGATGTCGGCTTGAACGGGAGCTGCTGAAAGAAATAGCAATGCGATAAGAATTTTTCTCATCATTCTCTCAGTAGTTTACACAGTATATAGGTCTTGACGTTCGGAATGAGATAGTATATAATGATCCCATGGTCCGATAGCTCAGTGGAACAGAGCAACTGCCTTCTAAGCAGTCGGTCCTTGGTTCGAATCCAAGTCGGATCGTTTTATATTTAATACAATGAGAATCTTTTTAGACAGCGCAGACACAGACACCATTGAAAAGTATTGGTCCACTGGATTGATTGATGGTGTTACAACTAACCCTACTCTTATCATGAAAAGTGGTAAGAACCCGGAGGATGTATACCAACAACTCAAGGATCTAGGTGTGCCTGACATCTCCATGGAAGTTATGGGTGATGCTGACACAATGATTGTTGAGGGCAAGCGTCTTTACACTAAGTTTGGTAAGTGCACCACGGTAAAGGTGCCTATGACAAGAGAAGGACTTACCGCTTGTCGTGAGCTATCTAATGAAGGTGTCAATGTTAATGTGACATTGATTTTCTGTGCCGCACAGGCAATCCTAGCAGCAAACGCCGGAGCAAAATATGTATCTCCTTTTGTCGGTCGTCTCGATGACCAATCTGTGGCTGGTTTGGAAGTTGTGCGTTCAATCTCCGAACTATACAGAATCCACGGTTGTCCGACTCAGGTTCTTGCTGCTTCTATCCGTAGCGTACAACGTGCTGTTCGTTCGTGGTATAATGGCGCTGGCGTCGTAACGATGCCACCCAAAGTATTTGATCAAATGTATGATCACATCCTAACTGATAAAGGTTTGGAGATCTTTGATGCCGATTCTAAGAAGTTTGTGCTATAATATATAAGTCCGTGTGAAGGAAGTGTGTGGAGGGATCTAATCCCTCCCTCATGTCGGCATGGCGGAATTGGTAGACGCGCTGGTTTTAGGTACCAGTTCCCTTGCGGAGTGGAGGTTCAAGTCCTCTTGCCGACATACATTTTTCTTATGGATCCAATTGAACTCTTACGTATCATTAGTTGTCTTGAGAGTGCTCATCATCATCTGAGGATCAATGATTTGCCAGAAGATCAAGCAGTCATAAGAAAGATGTGTGATAGATACTACAAAACATACTTCAAACTTTGTAAAGAAATTGGGAGAAATCCCTATGGATGATCCTCTATAGCTCAGTTGGTAGAGCAGGTGACTGTTAATCACCCTGTCCCTGGTTCGAGTCCAGGTGGAGGAGTTAGACGGGGAATGAGCTCGCCCGCGACGGTGCTAACCACACTGTGATCTGAGAGATGGTAACTCTCTTTGCTCCACGCCCGAATAGCTCAGCGGTAGAGCACCTCGTTTACACCGAGATTGTCGGCGGTTCGATCCCGTCTTCGGGCATTATAAATATGTCAGACCAAACCGGTTGATGAAAACTTCTAAACTGAAAAAGATGATCCAGAAGCCTTTTCGCTTCCATCATCAGGATCTTCATGAAGAACTAGATGCATTGAAGAATGAACTTAAAGAGGTTAAAAGTATTCTGCAAGAACTGCGGGGTAGAACTGACAGCAAGTACAAAAGTAAAGTCATGTGGTTGCAGCAACATGACTACGATTTCGATAGATAGCATATCGGCAACAGATCTCTCCCTTGTGGTTGTCACTGAAGAGGATTTGACACCGGACGAAAAATCTGTTAAACTGACAAGCGAAGATCGTGCTTGGCAGGACAAACGACGTGCTCGTAAAGTTCGTCGTTTATCATATGAAGTACGTTAATCTAGGAGTTATCAAAGCGACCAATGGCTAAGAGCCCATTCTTTTCTAAGTTCAAAACTGAACTCAACACATTGACTGCTGCCGTTGAAGGTAAAATTTATCTCGACGAAGATCATCCCAATTTGTATGAAAAGGTATTCAAGTATTACAAGTCTCGTAACGTATATTTTTACGGTGATGCGGACAAGGATTACAACCTAGTGTTAGACAACCTAGAGTATGATCTAATGGATAGTGGAGTTCTAGCATAGTCATGCTTAAAAGATTATCATGCGTTCGTCGTGACAGACCATGGGGTTGGTATGAGACCATGGAGTCTCCTGATAAAACTTATAAGTTAAAGAAGATTTTCGTCGCCCCCAACCAAAGATTCTCCTTACAATATCACAGTCTCCGTATGGAGCATTGGATTGTAGTTGAAGGTTCTGGCACGGTTCAATTGAATCAGTGTACTGAGAAGGTCTTCCCTGGCAAATACTTTCATGTTCCTCAAGAGTCTCGTCATCGCATGACTGCTGGTGACGATGGTATTCTTTTCTATGAGGTACAGTATGGATCTAATTGTAGTGAAGATGATATCGTGCGTCTTGAGGACGACTATGGTAGAATAGATATGAATGAGTATTATACAGACTGATGTTACTAGTTACTGGCGGAGCAGGATTTATCGGGAGTAACTTTCTTCATTACCTGAGGAAGGTCACTGATGAAAAAGTTCTCGTCGTGGACAACCTAACTTACGCTGCGGATCTTCGGTTTGTGCCTGAGGATCCGCAGTTTGAGTTTTTATGGTGTGACATCACGAACGAGAAGCATGTAAATCATGTATTCAAAAAATATAAACCAAAGAAAATCTTTCACTTTGCTGCTGAAAGTCATGTAGATAACTCTATTAAGAACTACAGACCATTTCTAGAAGCAAATGTAGTCGGCACAATCAATCTTCTCAATGCCAGTCTACTGGTTGATGTTGATAAGTTCCATCACATCTCAACTGATGAGGTCTATGGATCGCTTGAGTTAGACAGTGAGGATATTTTTACAGAACAGACACCTTACGATCCTAAGAATCCTTACAGTGCTAGTAAGGCAGCATCAGATCATTTTGTAGTGACCTGGCACAATACCTACGGACTACCATATCTTATTACTAACTGTAGTAACAACTATGGATACCACCAACACGTAGAGAAACTTATTCCAAAAGTTATCTTTAGAGCACTGAAGAATGAGGTTACCTACATGTATGGTGGTGGTCACCAGATTAGAGATTGGTTGTGGGTAGAGGATCACTGTCGTGCTATCTGGATGCTGGAAGAACAAGGTATCCTCAATGATAGATTTAACATCGGTGGTGACTGTGAACTACCTAACCGTACAGTCGCAGAAGAGATTCTAACCTACATGGGTAAGTCATTTGAACTCATAGGTGTATCTGATGAGCGTCCTGGTCAGGACTTGCGATACGGTATGAGTTTTGATAAACTTAAGAGACGCACTGGGTGGGAACCCTTGATGAGCTTTGATGATGGATTACGTAAAACTATTGATTGGTATCTAGCAAGATGATTTCACTTTATGGAGCAGGGTTTATTGGTGGCAAGTTTGCCAAGTTGTACGAACCCTATGTTGAGATTCAGAGACGTAATGAACGTCCTCCTAGATCAAAAGAGATTCTTTATTTTATCTCTACAACTCACAACTATCACGTTAAGGATGACATCACTCGTGATGTAGACACTAACCTAAAAATTCTCTGTGAGGTTCTAGACTATTGTAGATCCGAGGACATTGTGTTTAACTTTGTGTCCTCCTGGTTTGTATATGGTCAGGGTGGATACATGCCTGCTAAGGAAGACAGTTCTTGTAACCCTACTGGGTTTTACTCTATCACTAAGAAGTGTGCTGAGGATCTAATCAAGTCTTTTGCTGATCTGACAGGCATGAAGTATCGTATTCTCCGTCTGTGTAACGTGATGGGACACGATTACAATGCCACCCGACAGAAGAACGCACTGTGCTGGATGATCAATGAATTGAAGGCAGGTCGTAGCATTCAACTATACGACAATGGATCACACAGTCGTGATATAATGCATGTTGACGACGTGTGTCGTGCCATCTGGACCGTTATGGAGAAGGGTGATTTGAATGAGATCTACAACATTGGGTCCGGTAAACCGACCACTGTTGCTGAAATCATTAGTCTTGCCAATCACTACATAAAATCACGAGGAAAGATCACGAGCATGGATCCTCCTCAGTTCCACAAAGATGTTCAGTGTCGTGACTTCTGGTTAGACACAACCAAACTCAAGTCCCTTGGATTTGAGCAGCATATTAGTAACGAGTTTATTGTCAAAGACTTATGTCTGTAAGTGAAAAGGTATCTGGGTTTATTGATAACCTACGAGCAGAAGGAGAGGATCTGTTTCCATACCTTGCCAACAAAGACTGGGAACCTGGTAAACCTATCTATTACTCAGGTCCATATTGGGACGACAAAGAGGTCACAGCAGCGATTACAACTCTTCTAAAGGGCAAGTGGTTGCCTGCTGGTGAAGAAGTTAATAAGTTTGAACGTGCGTTCTCAAAACGATTTGAGTTCGGTCACAGTGTCATGGTGAACAGTGGATCATCTGCCAACCTGGTGATGATTGCTGCTTTGAAGAAGTATTTCCAGTGGCAAGATGGGGATGAGATTATTGTATGTGCTTGTGGATTCCCTACCACGATCAATCCCATCATTCAGAACGGTCTCAAACCTGTATTCGTAGACGTAAACTATGATGATCTGAATTGGAATCTAGATCAGATCAAGTCCAAGATTACGACCAAGACTAGAGCGTGTTTTTCTTCTCCTGTCCTTGGTAATCCCTATGACTTTGATGAGTTTATCAAGATTATCCGCGCTTACAACATCCACTACGTCGCGGATAACTGTGATTCCTTGGGAAGCAAATGGCGAGGTGAGTTTCTTACCAAACACGCCATCGCAGCGTCGTGTTCTTTCTACCCAGCGCACCATATCAGCACGATTGAAGGTGGAATGGTCTCCTCTAACGTGGAGGAGATTGTCCAGATCGCTAGATCTTACGCCTGGTGGGGTCGTGGTTGCTTCTGTGTAGGATCCCAGAATAAATTGACCAACGGTGTTTGTGGTAACAGATTTGACCGCTGGTTGGAAGGGTACGACAAGGATGTCGATCATAAGTATGTCTTTGGCGTCCAGGGATACAACCTCAAACCTGCTGATCTGCAGGGGTCTATCGGTCTCGTACAGTTGGAGAAGCAGGACGAGATACATACTATCCGTCGTAGCAACAAAGCTCGTCTTCATGAGATCTTCTCTAAGATCCCTGGTGCGAGGGTTATTGAGGAAAAAGAACACGCAGAAACCTCATGGTTTGGTGTTCCCATCGTCTACGAGCATGGTAAACACCACCTTGTAAAATATTTAGAAGAACACAAGGTCCAGACTAGAAATTATTTTGCGGGTAATATTCTAATGCACCCCGCATACAGAGGACTAGAAGACTACAAGAATTATCCTAACGCATCAAGAGTTTTAGATGATGTGTTTTTCTTAGGTTCTAGTCCTGTTGTAACCGAACCCATGCTAGACTACATAGATGGGATCGTTACCCAATACCGTAAAGATCATCTTTTTTATCACCCAGTATGAATTACACTAAGCGAGCTCTTGTTCTTGGTGCCGGTGGTTTCATCGGCAGTCACATGGTAAAGCGTCTCCGTGCCGAAGGGTATTGGGTCAGAGGTGCTGACCTCAAACGTCCAGACTTTGAAGAGACAGAAGCAAATGAATTTATTACATGTGACTTACGTGACTACAGTTGGGTAGATCGCCTGATTAAGTTTGCCGGATATCAAGGTAACTTCTACGCACAGATTGTTGATAAATTCCTAGAACCTTTTGATGAGATTTATCAGTTTGCTGCTGATATGGGTGGTGCTGGTTATATCTTTACCGGCGAGCATGATGCTGACATCATGCACAATTCTGCCGCAATCAATCTAAACTTGCTACAGGCACAGCATAAGTTCAATGAACTAAAGGGCACCAAGCATACTAAGATCTTCTACAGTTCTTCAGCATGTATGTACCCCGACTATGCTCAAGAAGAAACAGACAACCCCGGACTGAGAGAAAACGATGCGTATCCTGCGTCTCCTGATTCAGAATACGGTTGGGAAAAACTCTTTAGCGAAAGACTTTACTTTGCTTATAACCGTAATCACGGTATTCCTGTTAGGGTCGCTCGCTATCACAACATCTTTGGACCGCAGGGGACCTGGATGGGAGGAAAAGAGAAAGCACCAGCTGCGATCTGCCGTAAAGTCGCTTACCTCCCGCAGCAAGGTGGAGCAATCGAGGTGTGGGGAGACGGCTTACAGACTCGTTCCTTCCTGTTCATTGACGAATGCATTGAAGCGACTAGAAGACTGATGGACAGTGACTTTATGGGTCCTGTAAACATCGGATCAGAAGAAATGGTTACTATCAATCAACTGGTAGAGACTGCTGCTCGTGTAGCAAATAAGAATGTAGATAAGATTCACATTGATGGACCCACCGGTGTTCGTGGTCGTAATTCTAACAACGATCTTATCCGTGAGAAACTTGGTTGGGATTATGAACAATCTCTAGAGGAAGGTATTCGCAAAACTTATGATTGGATCGTAGATCAAATCCTAAAAAAATATGTTGACGATAACTATACCGCTCCTCTTGCCGCAGTAGAATGAGTAAAGCACTTGTAACTGGTGGTGCCGGATTCATCGGTTCTCACATTGTTGATGCTCTTATCAATCGTGACTATGAGGTGATTGTTATTGATGATGAGTCCTCTACTGCTAACGAAGAGTTTTTCTATAACGATAAAGCACATTATATTAAAAAATCTATCTGTAATCCAGACACCAAGACGTGTTACGCTGGTGTAGATTATGTGTTTCATCTAGCAGCACACTCAAGAATTCAACCAGCATTACAGAATCCTATTGAGTGTGTTGAAACTAATGTTCTAGGCACTGCTACTGTTTTACAATACGCTCGTGAGGCAGGTGTCAAGAAAGTTATTAACTCTTCTACATCGTCTTCTTATGGTTTGAAGAACAAACCTCCTCTGAGAGAGGACATGATTCCTGATCCATTGAATCCATATTCAGTATCCAAAATCTCTGCTGAGAGCATGTGTAAGATGTATACTGAATTGTTTGGTCTTAATTGTATCAGTCTTCGTTACTTTAATGTGTACGGAGAACGTCAACCACTAAGGGGAACTTATGCTCCTGTAGTCGGATTGTTTTTGGAACAAAAGAAAACAGATCAACCTCTGACCATCGTAGGTGACGGCGAACAAAGACGTGACTTCACCCATGTAAAGGACGTTGTAAAGGCGAATCTTGCTTGTATAGATAGCAATGTAAGTGGGTACCAAACAATCAATATTGGCACGGGTAAAAACTACTCTGTCAATGAGATTGCTGCTATGATCTCTGACAATACAGAGCATATCTCAGAGAGACTAGGTGAGTGTAGAGAAACCCTTGCTGATATTAACAAGGCAAGTTTCTATCTAGCGTGGTATCCCACCATTGATATTAAGGATTGGATTAATGAACACGAAGTATAATGCTGCGACGGATATTCTTCGTCATGAATTCCCTAGATCAGACAGTGTTAATCTGAATTGGTCACAAGCATATCAAGATCTCTTTGCTCTTACCATGACTCGTGGTAAGAAGAATGGAAAGTATGTTGAGATTGGTGCCAACCACCCATCCGAATTGAACAATACAATCCTGCTTGAGACTTCATTTGATTGGAAGGGAGTTTCAGTAGAGATTGATGGTAACTTGGCAAATCTTTTTAATAAAGAACGTCA
>Ga0098042_1000747_pt1 | contig 12511 bp, 5 predicted proteins | sample 9_EtaG_FD_75066 | JGI IMG/M metagenome (GOLD analysis project Ga0098042, IMG submission 75066) | Marine viral communities from the Subarctic Pacific Ocean - 9_ETSP_OMZ_AT15188 metaG | ecosystem: Environmental > Aquatic > Marine > Oceanic | place: Pacific Ocean | collected 2015-01-10
GCCTTCGCAGCGCATGGACTGGATGTGACCCTTAAACGGTTTGTTTCCTGGGCAGCCATGCGCGACGCGCTCGGCACCGGCGCGATTGATGGCGCCCACATGCTGTCACCCATGGTCGTTGCCTCGGCAGCCGGCATCGGTCCCTTCCCAGGTGAGTTCACGACAGCCTTCACGCTCAACCTCAATGGCAATGCGATCACCGTTTCAACCACCTTGTTCGAAGCCATGGCGCAGATGGCACCGGAGACCATTTCTCGTCGTCCGCTCTCCGCCTACGCCCTCAAACGCGTGATAGACCAGCGCAAGGAAGATGGCAAAGCCGCGCTGACCTTTGCGCATGTGTATCCTCATTCGATGCATGCACTTGAATTGCGCTACTGGCTGGCCGCCGCCGGCATTGATCCGATGCGCGATCTCAACCTCGTCGTCGTGCCGCCATCCCTGATGGTTGACGCGCTCGCGGCCGGACAGATCGATGGCTATTGCGTCGGCGAGCCGTGGAACAATGCCGCTGTGGTTGCGGGTATTGGACGAACACTGATCACATCCGGAGAGATCTGGTCGAATGGCCCTGAAAAAGTTCTTGGAGTGCGTCAGGACTGGACCGAGCAGAACAAGGAATGGCATCTAAAGCTCATCGCCGCTTTGTCGGAGACTTGCGCCTGGCTGGATGACATGGACAACCGGTTAACCGCAGCCCAGATCATTTCGACCCCCGACTATGTGAATGCGCCCTTCGACGAAGTTGTAGGCTCACTCACGGGAAAGAACCGACAGACGGGTGGTGAACTCCGCATAGATATGCCCGATTTCAACGTCTTCCACCGCTACGCGGCTAACTTCCCCTGGCGGTCACACGCCAAGTGGATCCTGTCCCAGATGATCCGGTGGGGAGAAGCTCCAGACGATGTGGATGCGAGTGCTATCGCCAGGCTGGCTTTCCGACCTGACATCTACTGCGAGGCTGTCGAGCGACTGGGCATAGCTTGCCCCAGCGCCGATGAAAAAATGGAAGGTGCGCATCAACATGCCTGGCTACTGAGTGATGCAACAGAGCCCGTCGCCATGGGGGCAGACCAGTTCATGGATCGGCGCATATTCGATCCGACCAATATTGATGGCTACATTTCAGGCTTCACCATCAGAGACCAGAGAAGTCGGCTCGGCGCCCTCGACACGAGCCAAATCACCCATTTGGCTAAATAGTCATACCGTCAGCTGGAGCGGGAATAACTTCCACATTCTTCGCACTGAGCGGGTAACGAATGAAAAGTATGGCAGGGTTCCGGACTCTGTGTTGCCGCGCATCCAGAGCAAGACGGTCCAAGCGAGTTTCTACCCTGCGACAGTCCGGTTTTCCGACATTCTCCACCCATTCCGCCTGGAGTGACCCCGGCACACCCCGCGCCATCAAGGCGGTCTGAATGCGCCATGCCTGCGCTACGCTCATATAGAAAGCCACGCATATTCCGGGTTTCAATAAAATGGCCCAATCGGGTTCCTTGTCCTTGTTCGCAGAGCGGCCTGTCGTCACGACAAAGCTCTGCAACTCGGCTCGCTCGGTCACTGGGATCGAGCATTCCGCCGCCGCCGCCAGCGCCGCGGTCACACCCGGAACGATTTCAATTTCGGCGCCAAGCTCAACAGCCACCGCAATTTCCTCAGCGGCTCGGCCGAATATCATGGGATCGCCAGACTTCAGACGTGCAACATGGCGTCCTGCCAGCAAGGCGACACGCAACATGCTGTTGATGTCAGTCTGCTGACGCCCACCATCCGTACATTTTTTTCCAACATATTGCAGGGTGGCCGCGGGGCTTGCGAGTTCCAGCACATCAGCCTCGACCAATCGGTCATAAAAAACAATATCTGCCTCAACGATCCGGCGCGCGGCACGTATTGTCAGGAGATCCGATGCGCCCGGACCACAGCCGATCAAAGTCAATTTTCCAAGCATGTGCCTACTCCGCAGCCAACGTGTGTGGGGATGTTTCTTCCGGCTTCAACTTTTCCAGAAAGGCACGAATTTCAGGTTTGCATGACCCGCAATTGGTACCCGCGCCCGTAGCGGCCCCGACCCCCTCGACACTCCTGCTCCCGGCCTGGATCGCCTCGCCAATTGCCACGCTGCCAACACCCAGACAGGAACAGATAAGCCGGCCGGACGATTTCCCGCTTGGAGGACGTCCCGCCAACAGGCCCAGCCTCGTTGTCTCGTCCATGTCGACGGCAAGCAAGCCAGCGAGCCAGCCACGATCCGCGCTCACAGGTCCGGACGTTGACGCGATCAAGCATATGTCGAGGGAGTCATCTTGAAAGGACGCGCGAGCGATTTGACCGTTTGCGCGGATCATCTGGACCGCCAAGATGTCCGGACATAATTGTTCTGCCCATTCTTGCAGTTTTCCGCACCCAGCCAATTCATATCGCCATCCCCCACTCGCGCGCGCAGAGGCCCAATAGTCCAGCTTTCCCAGAACCTGGCCCGGTAGCTCTGTTCTGCAAACCACGAATGCAAACCAATCCGGCCGTAGAGGTGCTAGGGACACGACAGAATGTTTCGACTCGGGTTGTCCCGACACGGGGTCTACATTTGGCGCAACCAGGCAGTCCACGCGGCCGCCTGAACTGTACCGAGCCGTCCAGTGCATCGGGGCGAATACAGTTCCGGGCTGAACCCGGTCCGTCACCAGAACCCGCAGGGCTACACGCCCATACTCGTTCTTTACCTCCGCAAGCCCCGCTGGATGCAAGCCCAGCCTGTCAGCATCTTCAGGGCAAATTTCGAGGAATGGTTCTGCGGTGTGGGCGGATAGACGCGGCGATTTTCCTGTCCGTGTCAGCGTGTGCCAATGATCCCGCACACGGCCCGTGTTCAATACATAAGGACGTTTCTTGCTCGGTTGCGACAAGGCCGGCAGGAACGGCGTCGCAACAAATCTGGCGCGGTGATCGTCCGTGAAAAACTCGCCGTCGGAAAAGAAGCGATGATTGAGGGCCGCCAAATTGCCAGAGCGAGGGGTATCTTCCGCCAGCGGCCACTGGAACGGCACAAGTTCATCATATGCCTTCTCGTCAATATTGGCATGGGCCCCGATATTGAAATCACGTGTTCCATCATTCTCGAACGCAGATAGCGCAGCATACTCCTGATAGATTTCGGCGGCTGACGTAAAGTCAAACCCGTTGAACCCCATGCGGCGCGCCACTTCGCAAATCGCCCACCAATCATGTCGCGTTTCGCCGGGAGCTCTCAGAAAGCTCCGTTGACGGGAGATCCGGCGTTCGGAATTGGTGACCGTACCTGACTTCTCCCCCCAGCCCGTGGCCGGGAGCACAATGTCAGCCAGCTTGGCTGTATCAGACCGCCCGGTGACGTCCGACACAATAACCAGGGGGCACGCCTTAATGGCAGCTCGAACGCGATCAGCATTCGGCAGCGAGACGACGGGATTGGTTGCCATGATCCAGAGTGCTTTGATCTTTCCCTCATGCACAGCCTCGAACAGGTCGACCGCTTTCAGACCAGGTTGTGTGGCCATATTCGGCGCCTGCCAGAAACGCTGCACCCGGTCGACATCCTTTGGTGCAAAATCCATGTGCGCGACCAATTGGTTCGCGAGACCGCCAACTTCGCGCCCCCCCATGGCATTGGGCTGGCCCGTCACGGAAAATGGCCCGCATCCGGGCTTCCCGATACGTCCCGTGACCAAGTGGCAATTAATTATCGCATTGACCTTGTCTGAACCTGCCGAGGATTGATTCACACCCTGAGAATAGATGGTTACCGTCGCGGGCGTCTGCTCCACCCACTGAAAGAAGGTCCGCAAGTCAGATTTTGGCAGCGCTGTGGCTATGGAAAGTTCGGCCAGTCCGAGGGGCCCTGAGGCATCCAGCGCTGCGTCCAGCCCCTTGGTGTGCGCATTAACGAACGACGTATCATGAGCGTCGCTCGCAGCAAGGTGAGCAAAGAGCGCATTGAACAACAGAACATCTGCTCCCGGACGGATCGGAAGATGAAGGTCCGCTGCATCGGTGGTGGCCGTCTTGCGGGGATCGATAATGACGAGGCGCGTGCCACGCTTTTCCCTTGCCGCCAAGATCCGATTGTGAAGCACGGGGTGGCACCAGGCCAGGTTACTGCCCACCATCACAACAAGGTCAGCCCGTTCCAGGTCCTCATAACAGCCGGGAACCGTATCCGAACCGAACGCGCGCTTGTGACCGGCCACGGAAGACGCCATGCAAAGTCGCGAATTCGTGTCGATATTCGCCGACCCTACAAAGCCTTTCATGAGCTTGTTGGCGACATAATAGTCTTCTGTCAGAATCTGTCCCGAGACATAGAGCGCGACACTATCGGGCCCATGGGTAGCAATCGCCTCTGAAAATCCGTTGCCGATTTTGTCCAGAGCAGAATCCCAACTCGCCCTCTGTCCAGAAATGGTTGGAAACAGCTGGCGTTCGTCCAGATCCAGCGTCTCCCCCAACGCAGATCCTTTCGAGCAAAGTCGGCCAAAATTCGCCGGATGATCGGGATTCCCGCGCACTGTGGCGGCTTCCCCACCTTCGTCAGGTTTGACCAGAACGCCACAGCCCACACCGCAGTAAGGGCATGTTGTGGAGACTTCTTCTGCTGTCGGGCGCATACGGTCCATTGGGGGGGTCAGCCGGATTGAAGACCGATGTAAACTCGGCCACCTTCCCGAATTTCGATTGGGTAGGTGCGCACGCAACCGGTGTCGGCGCCGCGCGCCCTGCCCGTCTCCAGGTCAATCACCATCGCGTGCAGGGGACATGAGACCGCAGTATCATGTACGATCCCTTCGCTGAGTGGCCCCCCCTTATGCGGGCAGACATTCTGGATCGCGAACACGGTGTTCGCTGCGGTCCGAAACACGGCCACTTCTTCAGCATCGAGCGTTACCCGCCGAGACCCCGGAGGGGAATATCGTCAACCCCACACAGCTCGGCCCATGACATAATGGCGGTCTGAGTACCCATTCGATCTATCCCACCGGTTCGAGTTTTTTGAATTCGTGCGCATCAACCCCGCCTGTAGCCCGCTCTGCCCAGGGATCGATTTGAGCGAAACGCTGGGAGTATGCGAAGCGCTCGACCAGATTTGCCCGGTTTTCAGCGTCTTCGACAATTTGCGCCTGAACCCGGTCGATGCCGACCCGCGCGGCCCATTTGTAGATGCGCTCAAGATAGAAGCCCTGCTCGCGATAGAGCTGGAGCACGGCCGTACACATTTCGATCGCCTCTGCTTCGTCGGTGACCTTTGTCAGCAATTCCGTAGCCTTGACCTCCATACCGGCCGCGCCGGCGAAGTGAATTTCGTATCCACTGTCAACGCAAACTACACCAATATCCTTGCAAGTGGCTTCCGCACAGTTTCGAGGGCATCCGGAAACAGCCAGCTTCACTTTGTGGGGGGTCCACGATCCCCACATGAGCTTTTCAAGCTTGATCCCAAGGCCGGTCGAATCCTGCGTTCCGACCCGGCACCAGTCGGTTCCGACGCATGTTTTCACCGTGCGCAGGGATTTTCCGTATGCATGGCCGGAGACCATGCCCGCCGCATTCAGATCTGCCCATACAGCTGGGAGGTCTTCTTTCTTCACGCCCAACATGTCGATGCGCTGCCCGCCTGTATATTTCACCGTAGGAATATCGAACTTGTCCACAACGTCTGCGATCGCTCGCAACTCACTTGCTGTGGTCACGCCGCCCCAAGTGCGAGGTACGACAGAATAAGTCCCGTCTTTCTGAATATTGGCGTGGACGCGCTCATTGATGAAGCGAGACTGATTATCGTCGACATACTCGCCTGGCCATGCTGCCAAAAGATAGAAGTTGAGCGCTGGTCGGCACTTGGCGCACCCACAAGATGTTTTCCAGCCCAGCTCCTGCATGATGGCAGGAATGGATCTCAAGTCCTGAGAGGCAATCAAACGCCGCACATCATCATGGCCTAGATCCGTGCACTGGCAAACCGTGCGCTTAGCGGAAGCCGTGAACGCATCTCCCAACTTGAAGGCTAGCAGACTTTCCACCAGACCCGTGCACGTTCCGCATGATGACGACGCCTTGGTACAAGCTCTTACGCCATCCAGGTCGGCAAGCCCGTTCTCGTCGATAGCCGAAAGGATCTGTCCCTTGGAAACGCCGTTACAACCACAGATCTCTGCCTCATCCGGCAAGGCTGCAACGGCCGCCATAGGGTCCAGGGGAGTCCCTCCGGCATAGGATTGGCCAAATATGAGCGTGTCGCGTTCATCCTCCTCTATGAATTCCGCCTTTTTTATCTTGTCGAAGAACCATGCTCCATCGGATGTTTCTCCATATAGAACAGCCCCGATCAGTCGCCCTTCTTCGAGGATCAGGCGCTTGTAGATACCGCGCCCGGGATCTCGGTACACAATTTCGTCGCGATTATCTCCTTCAGCAAAATCTCCTGCGGAATACAAATCTACCCCAGTGACCTTCAGCTTTGTTGCGGTCTCAGAATGGGAGAATTCCGTTTTCCCCTGTCCCGTCATTACTTTTGCGCAAATCTGCGCCTGTTCGAACAAGGGGGCGACAAGCCCATAGCAATTTCCATCGAACTCGACGCATTCTCCAACGGAATAGATGTTCGGGTCGGACGTTTGCATCACGCCATTGACCTTGATGCCCCGGCCGACTTCCAGACCGGCAAGCTTGCCAACCTCGATATTTGGCCGAATTCCAACCGCCATGACGACGAGGCTGGCAGGAATCTCCGTTCCGTCTGCCAGTCGTACTCCGTCAACCTTGCCGTCCCCATAGATCTCCTTGGTATTCGCCCCTGTCAGAATCGTAATGCCCCTATTGGCGAGCTCCTTTTCCAGGAGATACCCTGCGGACGGATCCAGTTGGCGTTCCATCAATGTCGGCGCGAGGTGAATAACCGTGACGTCCATTCCTCTCAGACGCAGACCGGCGGCAGCCTCCAGCCCAAGGAGGCCGCCGCCGATCACCACCGCCCTTGAAGCCGGCTGGCAGGCCTCAATCATCGTGTGGGTGTCGTCCAGGTCGCGGTACGCGATAACACCAGGCAGGTCGTGACCGGGTAATGGAATGATAAACGGATTTGATCCAGTCGCGATGACAAGTCGATCATACGGGACATCGCCTTTTTCACCGATGACGACTTTCCGTTTCCGATCCACTTCCAGAACCTTTTCGCCGAACCGGCAATTAACTCTATGCCCAGCATACCAGTCATCGTCATGGGTGACGATTTCCTGATAGGTCTTTTCGCCCGAGAGGACGGGAGACAGCATGATCCGGTTATAGGTTCCGCGTGGCTCCGCATTGAACAACGTAACGCTAAAGCGGTCCGGTGCGGCCTCCACGAGGTTTTCCAGCAACCGTCCGGCTGCCATCCCCGCACCAATAATCACAAGTTTTTCCTGGGGCATGTTTCTATTCCCCCTCAGTCACTATTTGTTTGAAGACGGACGATATGAACATTACGCCGCCTCCGTCTCTGACTCAGACTTTGATTCCGAATCTGATTTGGAGCTGTGAGCGCCCTTCTCATACTCTTCGAGGAAACTCAGAACCTGTTCGCGGTAGTGGTAATAGTCCGGATGTTCGAGCAAAGCCTTGCGCGTGCGGGGGCGCGGGATATCAACTTCCATGACCTTCCCGATCCGCGCATTCGGTCCATTGGTCATCATGATGACCCGGTCCGCAAGCAGGATGGCTTCATCCACATCATGCGTCACACACGCGGCTGTAACCTGTGTGCGCTGCCACACTTCCATGAGCACTTCCTGAAGCTCCCAGCGCGTCAGGCTATCAAGCATCCCGAAAGGTTCATCCAGTAACAACAATTTGGGCGAAAGAGCGAAAGCGCGAGCAATGCCAACACGCTGTCTCATCCCGTTCGAGAGATCCGCCCCCAGCTTGTCCATGGCTTCGCCCAGGCCAACCTTGTGCAGGTAGTATTCCACCACCTGCTCGCGCTCTTCGCGAGTTGCATCTGGGTAAACACGGTCCACGCCTACGGCGACGTTCTGCTTTGCTGTTAGCCAGGGAAACAGAGAGGGAGCCTGAAAAACCACGGCCCGATCTGGGCCGGCCGCCGCAACTTCCCGATTGTCCAGAATGATCCCGCCACGGCTGACCTCGTTCAGACCGGCCGTCATCGTCAGGACAGTGGACTTGCCACACCCCGAATGACCAATAATCGAAACAAACTCACCCTTCCTCACCTTGATATCGAACCCGTCGACCACGGTGAGTGGCCCCTTGGGTGTAGGATAAACTTTGCTCACCTGGGAATATTCAAGAAAGCGATCATCGTTGAAGCCTGAGGTTTCAGATGCCTCACGGTATGCTTTTGGCTTGCCCAATGTGATTGGGGTCACCTCCGGCAAGGGTGGCTCGACTTGGGCCCGCTTCTTCGCAATTCCGACATCCATCAAATAGGCGGTAACGTCGCGGCGAAGCGTCTTGAACGTCTCGTCATGATTCATGGCGGTGCGATCTCGCGGGCGCGGCAAATCTACTTTGAATGATGGTCCGAAGGTCGCGTTCGGTCCCGGGTTCAGAGGGATGATACGATCCGCCAGAAGCAGGGCTTCATCCACATCATTTGTGATGAGGACGACCGTCTTCCGGTCCTGTTCCCAGATGGAGGTGATCTCATCCTGAAGGTTAGCCCGTGTAAGTGCATCAAGGGCCGACAGAGGCTCGTCCAGCAGCAGGACTTCCGGATCCATGGCGAGCGACCGGGCGACCGCCACTCTCTGGCGCATACCGCCTGAAAGCTCTGCCGGGCGCCGGTCGACGGCATGGCTGAGGCTGACCATGTCGATGTACTTTTGCGCCCGTGCATTGCGCTCTGCTTTGCTTTCCTTTCCGAACACCGCATCAACAGCCAGGAGAATGTTCTCCTTCACAGTCATCCACGGCATCAGCGAATAGCTCTGGAAGCAGACGGCCCGGTCCGGTGCAGGTCCTTCAACAGTTTCTCCCCGAAAAGTTACTTCACCCCTGTTCGGAAATTCGAGACCAGCCATGAGACTGATAAGGGTTGATTTTCCAGACCCGGAGAACCCGACAATCGCGACGAACTCCCCTTCTTCCACAGCCAGATCAATGTCATGGAGGACATCTACGCGATCAGAATCGTCACCAAACCATTTCGACACATTCTTCAGATCAAGGATCGACATATTCTCTTTCCTCTATCGCGTGCTGGTATGCGTGAACATGGTCTGCAAGGCGTACATGACCCGGTCGAGCAGGAAGCCGATAATCCCGATCGTCAGAACTGCGACAATGATCTTGGCCAGTGATTGCGACGACCCATTCTGGAATTCATCCCACACAAATTTTCCTAATCCCGGATTCTGCGCAAGCATCTCCGCTGCAATCAAAACCATCCAGCCAACACCCAGGGACAGGCGCATACCTGTAAAGATAAGCGGCAACGCAGATGGCAGGATGAGCTTTGTGATTTGGGTGTGTGGCTTCAGTTTCAAAACCTTGCCCACATTGACGAGATCCTTGTCTACAGATGCCACGCCAAGCGCCGTGTTGATCAATGTGGGCCACAGGGAACACAGGGTCACCGTGATTGCCGACGTCAGAAAAGACTTCGAAATCCCAGAATCTGTCGCAACGGTCGCAGAGACAATCATGGTGACAATGGGGAGCCAGGCCAGCGGCGACACCGGTTTGAATATCTGGATCAGAGGATTGAACGCCGCATTCATGGTCGACGACATGCCCATCACGATGCCAAGGGGAGCCGCGATCACCACGGCCAGAAAAAAGCCGAAAAAGACCGTCTGAAGGCTTGTCCATATCTGCTGGTAAAAAGTCTGTTTGCCCGTATAGGAAACGCGGGACACATCGCCTTCACGCCCGGCCGCGATCAGGGCGTCATTGCGTGCAGCCTGACGCTCATAGAATTGTCCGGCTTTCTGCTTTTCCTGCAGATGATCCTTGTGAAGCACCACCGCCTGCTCCCAAACCTGGGCTGGCCCGGGGATCGCACCAAGCGATGTCTTGACCTGGGGCGCCAGAACAGCCCACGCCGCCAGAAAGGTCAGAATAGCAACGATCGGCACGACAAGCCGCCGGCCCAATAATGGCAGGTTTCGCTTGGGACTGTCACCTGCGGCCATCATGAGCAGCGGCGTCACCCAGGACAATGCAAACACATCAAGAAACTTCGAAGCCTTGTTAATGCCCGAGAATACTTTTTCCTGACGTTCGCTCTTTGAGTCTGCGCTCTCCTTTTCGGAGACTTCGCGGGTGATCTCGGAAGGGCTCGCAACGACCTGCTCATCGACAGATGCGTCAACCTTGTTGAAAACAATACTTCCCATCTTATTGACTCCGATGGTTGGAAAATTTGAGAACATGGGCCGGCAATCTGGTGGCCCGCTCTAGCCCGCTGGTCATTCGATGACTTCGCCCGCAGCAACGGTCTGGCTAGTCTTCAGCCCTATCGTCAGGCTTTCAAGGTACGCATTCGGCTGGCGTCCGTCATAAGAGACGCCATCAATGAAGTCTGATGTGACTGGCTTGTAACCATCTGTTTCCCAGGGGAAATCAGCAGGGTCCGCCAAGCCATCATCAACCAGGGACTGGGCGGCCTCGAGATATATGTCCGGCCTGTAAACTTCGCGCGCCGTCGCGTCGTACCACGCATCATCTTTGCTGTCGGAGATCTGACCCCACCGCCGCATCTGGCTAAGATACCAGACCGCATCCGAATAGTATGGGTACGTTGCATTATAGCGGAAGAAGACATTGAAGTCTGGCACCTCACGCTTGTCGCCACGCTCATATTCGAACGTGCCCGTCATCGAATTGGCGATCACATCCGCGTCCGCGCCGACATATTCGGAACGCGCCAGAATTTCCACCGCTTCAGCCCGGTTCGCGTTGTCATTTTCGTCCAGCCACATAGCTGCCCGGATAAGGGCGCGTGTAACTGCCTTCGTCGTCACTGGATTTTCTTCCGCGAATTCAGCGGTAATGCCGAAGACTTTTTCCGGATTGTCTTTCCAGATTTCGTAATCCGTGATGACCGGCACGCCGATCCCCTTGAAGACTGCTTGCTGGTTCCATGGTTCACCCACGCAGTATCCGTAAATCGTGCCAGCTTCGAGCGTTGCGGGCATTTGAGGTGGGGGTGTGACAGACAAGAGGGCGTCGGCCTGAATCTGGCCCGACACATCATCGGGCGAATAAAAGCCCGGGTGGATGCCCCCCGAAGCCAGCCAGTAGCGCAGCTCGTAATTGTGCGTAGAGACTGGGAACACCATGCCCATGTTGAACGGCTTGCCATCAGCGGCATATTCCTCGACCACAGGTTTCAGAGCGCTGGCGCTGATGGGATGCATCGGGCGCCCGTCTTCCATGCTCGGTATATTGGGACGCATCTTTTCCCAGACTTCGTTTGAGACAGTAATACCGTTGCCGTTCAGATCCATGGAGAACGGCGTGACAATATGGGCTTTTGTGCCGTAGCCGATGGTCGCCGCCAGTGGCTGGCCCGCCAGCATGTGCGCGCCCGACAACTCGCCGTCGATGACCCTATCCAGCAGGACCTTCCAGTTTGCTTGCGGCTCAAGTGTTACATACAGCCCCTCATCTTCAAAAAAGCCCTTCTCATAGGCAATCGCCAACGGGGCCATGTCGGTAAGCTTGATGAAGCCGAAGGTAAGCTCGGTTTTCTCAAGCCCTTCCATCGGGATAACCAAGGCTGTCGACTCGGATGAACTGGGGGAACTTGACGGAGCATCTGTACTCGGACCACCACAGGCAGCGAGCAAACAGGCAAGGAGCGCGGCGGATCCGGCGAATACGCCGCGCTGGGGAGAGGAAAGAGTAGTGTCTGAATATGAGATCATGATGAAGGTCCGCGATGGTTTGCCCAGCCCAAACGGCTCGGGCTTGATAACTTTGAGGAACAGAACCGGCGCAGCTTGGCCGGTCGCTCTACACTCGAAAGTCCATCGGCGGACGTCGAAATGACCTATGACGGCATCGTCATGCCTAATACCGATCAGAGACAAAGATGGAAGACAAGCGGATAGTGCAAAACAATAGAGAACTAATGCTTGGCGCCCTTCGCTTGCACAACAATCAGTCACACCGATCCAATTTACAGGCGAGAATGTGCCCGCGTTGCACCCAGTCCCCGACTGTCCATTTGTATTCGCCTCATTGCGTTTGCTTCTCTTTTTTATCGATTGCGTCGAGAAGACATTCAATAAGCCACCTCCCTATCAAACCAGGGAGGCTTTCAACCGGTGACGAGTAAACTGGATCTTTCGCTCCACATCTCGCTTATGACGAGCGTGATCCAACAATATAGCCTCAGAGCCCAAGGGGCCCCACACAGTCGTGCTAATCAGACTGTCATCCTGTCCAGGCGTCCATGAATGATCGACTCTGCGTCAGAAACGATACCGTCGATAAGTTCCTTCACGGTTGGAATATCGTTGATCAGCCC
>Ga0098042_1000748_pt1 | contig 12493 bp, 12 predicted proteins | sample 9_EtaG_FD_75066 | JGI IMG/M metagenome (GOLD analysis project Ga0098042, IMG submission 75066) | Marine viral communities from the Subarctic Pacific Ocean - 9_ETSP_OMZ_AT15188 metaG | ecosystem: Environmental > Aquatic > Marine > Oceanic | place: Pacific Ocean | collected 2015-01-10
CAAAGATTTTAACATAATCCAAGCGGGCTTGAATCCCAACTCTATAAATGGCCCATCATTAGCAACATTCTGACCAACATACTTGCCTATTTTACTGTAGCCTGGAACTGAATGCCAGAAGTAACCAAAATAAGGTACATTATTTACATAATTGTAAGTTCCTATGGTAAATAGATTGGCATCTGGAACAGCACTGTTAAACATAGCGTTATCAGAAGTTTGAGTATTAGTTGATGAGAAGTTTACATAATAAGCACCACTTGTCAAGTTCTTATGCCATATTGTCCAAGCTCTAGCATCAGTTCCTTTTAGTACCATCATTTCTGGTGCAGAACTCAAACCATGAGGAAGAGTTTTGATGGCCCCAGCGCCAGTCCAACCGACAATGCTAAATCCTGCCTTTGTGTTTATAGACATTTTTGTTGGATACTGAGTAGGTGAACCAGATGGTGTGTATGAAGATTGAAGTGTTCCATTAAGTGAAACTGAGTTTGCTGTCATAGCACCAGACGTATTAGAGTTTGATGCAGTTGGAGCGCCACCAGCCTTCCAAGTCCATGCAACCATATTCGTTCCAGTATTATTGATAGCTGCATTTGTTCCCTTATAAACTTTAAATCCATTAGTTGTAGGGCCTGAATCTCCCCATCCCAACGAAGAGTTAGTGACCTGCGCCGGATTGCTGACAGTAGAAATCCAATGTGTATTTCCCCTAATTGAATCGTACAAGGTGTGAGTACTAGTTGAGTTTCTGGCTTTTAACCAAACAAAATCTGGCGTGAATCCTGTAGTAATAGTTCTATCATTAGAATTATCACCAGCGTAAAGAGTTGTTGTGAAGTAATCTTCTGGACGATCATCAACTGTTGTATTAACTGCTGATTCTGATAGATTTTTAGAGCAAATCGCAAGGAAGCCTGCTGGTACAGATTCATGGAATTCGCCAATGCCATTACTGTCAGAATTTGTTGCAACGGTTTCGTTATTAGCAAAAGTAGAATCTTGACCAAAGTTAAAGTTAGTTCCTACCCCTTGGCCCTGATAACCAGAAATAAATGGAACGATAGGTTCATTCACTGTCCATGAGGCACGCTCGCCAGTACCGTTTGCTGGGTTGCCACTATTCGACCAAACACCGTTTTCTCCCCACCAAAGTTTTCTAGCATCCACATCCACTGCAATCATTATAACATCACCGTTTCCATATGTTTCAACATTAGTTTTTGTGATTGTTCCCATATCGTTGCCGTTTGAAACAGCAGTGCCGTTGGGGCGCCAAGCAATACTATAATAACTGCCACTTGTCGCATTTCTCATTGTCAGTTCTTGTGTAGAAATACCTATGTATGGATATGTGCCAGTGCTGTTTGCCCGCACTTCCCAATACCATTTACCACTATTAAGAAATTGTGTTCCAGTAAAACCAGATAAGTCGGCAGACCAAACTCCATTAATAGTTAGGCCGCCTATTTTCAGTGAATTATTTGATCCCATTGTAATTTGAGAAAGGGTTGCAAAGTTGTTAGTAGGTGAATCAATTGATTGGTCACTTACAGTGAAAGCAGTTGCTGACCAATCATGGTTCTCCCCAGAAACATCATTTCCAGGCGCAGAAGCATCAGCAAAATCAAGTCTGAATCCATTAGTTCCATAACTTCCAGAGTATGCCTTAGGCGCCCATACACCATTGTATTCCTCTGCAAAAGCAGTCGGAGCAAGTGCCGTACCATCAACAAAGTGAACATCTGCTAGATAGGCATCTAGAATAACATCAGTATTGTAAGGATTTCTACTACCTATTGTATGTTGTTGCGCCTGATTTACGGGCGTGTCGGCATTTTGTGCAAAGGCAGAATTAATACTGTTTGTGCTATATGTTTGTGATTCGCCATTTACATAAATTTTGAATCTGTCCGTAGCAGTTGACTGTGTAGTATCTACGGCCAGAACTATGTGCATCCAACCGTGGCCATCACGAAATACTCTAGTTGTAGCCAGAAATGCGCCAGCCCATGTATTTATATAAATCTTATTATCGGTGCCAAAGGACATATTAAAGTAGTTTCCATTTGCAGCACCTGTGTGGAAGAGAGTTTGATCCAAATCCAATTGTAGACGTTTAATCCAGAAACTATAAGTCCAAGTCTTACGATTACCGGCAGTATGTGTGCGATACAATCTCGTGCTATCATTATCGTTAAATACTAAACTGTTAGCAATACTAGTCGCATAGATAGGACGAAGAACAATTAGATTAAATGCTCTACTGTTTGTCTGATTCTCATCATCAGTTGCAGTTACAGTAAAGTTGAATGTTGTATTAGCAGAAGGGTTTACATTGGGTGTTCCAGTTAGTTGTCCATTTGCAGAACCCAAAGAAACACCAGTAGGTAATGCACCGCTAGTTACTGAATACGCAAGTGTTCCACCATCTGGTTCAGCCGCAACAATAGTAATCGTTGACATTGCGACATCTTCAGCAAGACTTCCTAAGTTACCAGCCGCAGTTGTAAACGCCGGTGTTCCATTATATGATATAGCATTTGTTGAAGTTGCAGAAAGTCCGTTTGTATTTGTTACCTTAACATCATAGTCACCAGCAGCTTTAGCAGGCAGAACTATTGTAATTTGTGTAGTAGAATTAATAGTCACAGAACTAGCAGCAGTAGAACCAATGACTACTGTTGCACCGGCCTTGAAGTTTGAACCTGTGATTGTAACTGTCTCACCACCAGCAGGATTAGCAGCAGTAATGCTACCAGAAAAAGCAACACCAGTTATAATAGGTGGACTGTCAATTGCCTGCCAAGCATTAGTAGTAGTATTATATTGTTCTAGCGTTCCTAAGTCAGTATTAAATCTAAGTTGTCCGCCGGCAGCACTAGATGGACGTTGCGCTGTTGTGCCTGCAGGCACTTTAACAAACTGTGTACCATCCAAAGTAATATTATCTGCAATCTTTGGTTGGGTTACAGCATCACTGGCTATACCATCAGTTTTAATTTGTGAAATTGGCATCTATCTTTTCCTATTTCTTTTTATTTATTACGGTTTGGTTGGCCACTTGACATCATCCAAGGAACTATATTCCTTTGTAATATCACGCAAGTCAGTTCTATATTTCTTTTGTGCATCAGTTGGTGTTCTATCTGGTAATACCCACCAATCTGTTTCTGCAAGTTTTAAATTACGTTCTTCACGCAATCTCCGAAGGCCTTCTGCATCATTTAATTCTTTTAATTTTGCAGATATCTGTGTCCAAGTCACCCCAAACTTTGATGAATCATCACTTAGTATTGCAGTACCACTTTCATCTGCACCTGTTACTTTTTTGAATGTTTTTAGAAATTCAGCCTCAGTATTAGGTTCACTATCGTAAGTCCATTCAGTAATATTCAACGCCTCTAATGCTTTTGCCATACTTACACTCATGCTGCTATCTCCGTAACTGTTATTGTTGTCCATGGCGGTGGATTATGACCATCGCCAGGATTTGACTCAGAACGATTAATAAAAAGAGTTCTTGAAGCATAACCGCCATCTGACTTACCTTGTACAGAATAAGTCGTTGAACTCGTAGAATTGTGAGTTGTATCTAAGTAATTAAATGTAGTATTCCATACTTTGTAAGTATCGTTGGCTGACGCATTCATCTGTAATCCGAAGGATGCATCAGTAAATCTAGTTTCAGTAAAATTTGCATTTCCTATTCGCAAATTATCCGAACCAGCTGGTGTTGTTCTTGTTCTTAGTACTCGACCGGCAGAATAATTATTATCAGTGCCTCCGTATGCAACTACTACTTGAATTAAAATATCATTATTTGCATTTGTTGGAGTAATCGTTACATCACCAATATTAGTCCATGCATTTGCTGAGTTGTTCGTAGGAAAGGTAGCAACAACAGTTTGTTTAACTTGCACAATCTTACCAGCGCCAGATACAGTTCCAGTAAAAGCAAAATTATCTGTTAAATTTATACCTCTAGATTTTGTTTTAATCAATGCCATTATAGATCCTCCGGCCAATTGTCAATGGGAGCATTACCAGTTGGTTTATCATCTTTGTCAACAGGCGTTTCAAATAAAGCAATGAATGCATCTAAATCTTTTGCATCTGTGATTGACTTTTCTATTGAGGCGGAGGCAGTCCTTACGGCAGTTCTATATGTAGCAACCTTACTAGGAATTGCTTCATCTGTTTCTGCCTTTCTTACGACATACCAATCTGTTTCAGCAAGTTTAGAGTTTGCTGTATTCTTTGTGTTTTGAGTCCAAATTGTTTTAAGGCCAAGTGTTACGACTTGATTACCATCACTGTCCAAAATGGGTTTATTATCTGAGTCAACCTCATTAACATCTGTCAAACTTTTTGCAGTATCAGCATTCCAATAGAATTTACTGTCATATGATTTTTCTGCGGCAACTTCTTCCCAAGTTAGTCCAAACGATTTCTTATCATCATCAGACCATGCACTGCTCCAGTTCTTGGGGTGTGCAATACCTTCAGAAGATCTCCAACTTCTTCCCTCAACTATTACTTTTCCGTCATGTTTCCAAGGCATTACCTTCTCCGATACTTTCTTTTATTTATAAGACTTTCACTACTTGGCATTGGCATATTTGAAACTCTGTTCTGCTATTGCAAGAAATACAAATGTCTTGCCGCTTCCATTTAATGAACCAGCACCGCTTCTAAGTTTGAAACCATTGGAGAGGAAGTCCATTGCGTTTGCAGACCCACCAGATGGACTGTTAGAGTTAGGTAATAGCGCTTCATCTGTAACATTAAAAGGATCACGTTTATTATCATAGATTAACCAGTTTTCTGCGGCATCTATATTTTTCATAAAAACAAAAGCAGGCTTGAAACCACAATTAACATAAGGCCCGTTAGTGCTTCCATTGCCCTCCCAAGTTCCAACTTTCTGATATCCCTCAACATTATGAAAACAATATGCAACTAAATTTTTGCCAGATGTACTTGTTACTGACCCACCACCAATATTAACAACTGTACTTGTTGGTGCCGATGTGAAGATAGTCGTACCACCATTTGTTGCTTTTGCAGCATTTGATTGTAATTGTAAAAAGTCTGAACTCCAAGTCCATCCATTTATATCTGCGCCAACTGCCCAAAAACCTGTATCATTTCGTTGTTTAATTATAACAAAATCCGGCGCCTGATTAAGACCGTGTCCAAAAGAACCAGCAGAATTTGAACCAGAATAAGTGACTATACTAAATCCAGAATCAGTATTGGCAGAAACTTGTGAAGTAAGTGTACCATCATTATTAGTAACAGCAGAACCACCAGCTTTCCAGTTCCAAGCTACATAGGTTGTGTTGTTTTGATTTGTTCCAGTATTATTGCCCGTTGTAAATCCATCTGAATCAAAAGAATTTATTGAACCATAGTTTCCATCTTCTGCATTTGTTAAATTAGCAAAAAGTCTCGTTGTTGACGCACCTCTTACCGAATCAAAAATATGTTGATTGTCTGAGCTTGACCTAGATTTTGTCCATAAAAAATTGGGAGAAAAGCCAACACCTGTTACTGCTTGAGAAGTGCCACCGTTGCCAGTATAAAGCACCGTATTAAAATAATCTGTTGGGTTTTCCTCACCATTTGGGTCTATCTCTGGATCTGGTAAGTTCTGAGAACAAAGCGAAAGATAGCCTGAGGGCGGCGCATACTTAAAATCACCGTAACCATTTTCATCTGCGTTACCACCTACAGAAACGGCGCCAGCAAATGAACTGTCTTGACCAAAGTTATACATATCAAGACCATTACCGTTGTACCTTTCGTGCAGAATATAAACATCTTTTCCAGCAAGATTTCCTTTTATGCTTTCACTGATTGCCGCACCTGACGCTTGAATACTATTGTTTATGTATATGTACCATTGTCCTGTATCTGCATTATAAGCATTGCCGATAATATTACCTGATGATACTGCGCTACCATGAGAGCTGTCAGCATTATTTGTGCGTTTACCACCATCGTTTGCAGTAAACAAAACTCCATTAGGATTTGATGCTGCACTACCGCCTGAGATTTCACCAGAATTGGTAGTTTGGGTCATGTATTCGTCTACTGTAATAAGTGAAGGTCTGCCGTATATACTACTGCCACCCTGGCCAGTGCGATATTCCCAATACCATTTACCTGTTCTTGGTAGTGTGAAAGATGCTACAGCACCCTCAAACCCACCAGAAGAATTAGGTGTAACCCCTAAGTTACCTTCTGAAAGTGTTGTTCCAACTGTATTATCAATAGCGGCTTGATTAAAAGTACAAAAGTTGTTAGTTGGCGTGTCTTTTACGACATCAGTTGCGACTAGATTAGTTACAGTCCAATCATTTGTGTTTGTGCTTTCATCATCACCAATTGCACTACCGTCATCAAACGGCAGATAAAAGCCATTGTTACCATAAGTACCAGTATACTCTTTTGGTATCCAGATACCTTCTTTCGTTTCGCCGAAAGCACTTGGTGTTAATTGTTGACCATCAATATTATGAAACTCTGCAATGTATCCATCAAAATTCAAACTATTATTAGTAGCACTTCTCGCACCAATAGCACACGCTTTACCATTTGTATTCCAGTTTGAGTTTGCACTACTGCTTATACTACTACGCTGGTCTGCTGAAAAGGATGTTTCTTCAGTGCCATTAATGTACAGTCTTAAACGATAAGCCGCTGTACTGTTATCTTTATCAAATGCAACGACTATGTGATACCAAGATGAAAAATCCCTGAACAATCTATTTGTTTGAATATATCGAGCACCGCCACCTTCATTTATTTGAACATACAATGTGTCATTATAAAAAGCAGCAGTTGTCCATGCTTGACTTTCTTCTGCATACAATGTATTCCAAGTTGATGATGTACTCCTTTTAACCCACATGGAAATAGTCCAAGTTCCATCGTCTGTCGCTGCCTGCCCCCAAGTTTTTGTTAAACGTGGAGTGTCAGCGTCATTGAAACGTAAGGATTGATTTATTTCGTGTGGATAAAAGTTGCTACCAGCATTGTACATCCATGTTGGTGAACCATTGAGAAGTGACATATTGTATTAACTCCTATGCAAAAGCAAGTTGGGGAGCGCCAAGTAAAATTCTTCCAGAGGCGGCAACGATGTAAGGTACGATGTCAGTCGTTGATGCCGCAGTTGATAATGTAATACCAGCACCACCAGCAGTTTCATAATCAGTTCCCAAAGAAACTGTTCTACTACCTGTGCTGTCTTGAATGAAAACAAGAATACCTGTTTGACCCACTGCTTCAGTTGATGGGTTTACAAGTGTAACATTACCTGTGAGGGTAAGGACATGATTTTGAAATGTTGCGAAATCAAGTGTGACGTTACCACTGTTTGTGGTATCAGTGTTTGTATTACCAGCAAAGTTTGCGTCTGCAAGTTTTGTTGCAGTAATAGCATTGTTAACTATTTTTGCAGTAGAGACTGTATTATCACTTGGTGTTCCAATATCAAGAACATTACCCAATGCAAGAATGAAGTCAATACTATCTGAACTTGTAAGAGCAGAATCAAATATGATTTGTGAACCATTGACTGTAAAAGAATCTACTGGAGCCTGAATAACACCATTAAGTGAAACCAAAAGGTGATTTGCAGATTCAGGTGAAAATGCAACACCATCCAACAACAAGTTATATGTTGCAGTTGCAGATGCTGTGATAGCATCTAACTTTGAATATGCACCGTGAAGAGGTTGTTGTCCTATGAATGGCATTATCTATTTCCCTTTTTCATATTTAGTCTGCGTCTGCAATTGTTAGTGTGCCTGCATCAACTTGCTTTAGAATTTCTGCATAGTGCATATTATTTGGGTCTAAAGGAACTGACATTTTAGCTCCGTCAATAGTGCAAATTACTGATACGTTTTGTTTAGTTTTGTCACCATCTTGAGCATGGTATTTTGCATTGGTAATATTCATTTATAACTCCGCTATATATTCTAAATATGCATCAGCATCATTGTTATTGCCTAGTTGACAGCCTTTACCTTCTGTTTTTGAAGCATGAGTTACATACATCTGCATAGTATCGTTAAAAGCCCTATTTACAACAATGCCTGACACTGCGGCATCTGAACCAGATGTCCTTACAGTAAAACTACCATTGTGACCCAATGTAGGTTCAGCTCTCATTTGTTGAGGAAAATTGATAAACACCATACTGTTTGTAGCTGTCCAAAGAAACCCATCTGCATAACAATCGTATGTGCTATTAGATGCCAACCTGATATAATAACGTCTGCAAGCTGCAAGTTCTTCTGCATAGGAGCGGTGCTCAAAATCTGTAGCACTACCAACCTCTAGTTGTACTTCTGTTAAGTAAAGATTATTAGATGTACTATCCATCCAGTTTACTTGCCCATTTAATCCATATGTATTAGTATTACTTGACCAAGTATTACTTGTTCCTATTCCATATTGAGAACCATGAGCAAGATTAAATGCCAACTCTAATCCAGTCGCATTACTATTGACAATTGAACCAGCAGATGCAGTAATAAATGAAGTACTACCAGCAGTTGGAGTTATTGTTATTACTTTTTTCTCCCAAGTATTGGCACTACTGATTGTGTAATTGTGAATAAAATGATAGGGAGTACTATTAACTTTTCTTAACAGTATTGAATATGTTCCAGTTTTACTTGACTTTACCCAAAAAGAAAGTGTTAAAGTTTTTGCAGAAGATGTTCCATACAATAAGTGTTGTAAATTTTGTGCTTCAATATATTGATAAATTCTTGCATACTGCCCGGCACCAAGACTTGTATCTGCTGTTGTAACTTGAGCTTTCATTGAGTAACCAGTTCCAAAAGGATTGTCAGTTGACCGTTCAGTAGTAAAGGCACCATCTGTTCCTGTCGATCCATCCATTCTCCATCTATCAGCAGTTGAGTAAGTATTCACTGCTTGGGTAGCGGCCGTTGCTCTTTGCCAAACTGTCATGGCACCATTAATGACAAGATTCCTACGTCCAGTTGCTTCTGATAATTGTACTTTACTTAAAGCCATTATGGTTTCTCCGGCCACTTCACATCTTTAAGTGACTTATATGTTTTAGTTATATCACGAAGTTCTTGACGATACTTCTTCCAATCATCATCATTTGATAGAGTAACATCTCTATTCTGTGTCCAATCTGTTGATGCAAGCATTTCATTTCTTCTTGCACGAAGTGCCACAAGATTTTCTTCATCATTTATAACCTCATCTGGGTCTTCTATGTCTATTATCTTTCCAGTTGATACATCTAATGCTTTTGTTTTCATAACTTATCTACCTATAATATATCGTTGCTTTACCGGCGGTCATAGAACCATTTGCTGAGGTAACTGTAACCCCATCAAACGCAGCACCCAATCCAGTACTGAGTCCTATCATTCTTCCAAGGCCCCCATGAGTATTATAATTTCTGTAAAACACCAAACCACTTGCAGAAAATGATGGGTTACTGTCAGTTGCACTGTGGTTTCTTAAAATAGTAAGAACAGAGTTAAATAATGTTGAACCACCCCAGCTACCCAACTGTGCGATACCTGTAGTATAACTGGCGCCACCGGCATTTGTCCATGAATTTGAACCAGCATTATATCGGTAATCCAAGCCTGTATAGTAATTACTTGATACAATGTTACCACCAGCTCGTAACCTAACAATTATGTCACCACTACTTTGTCCGTTGACAATCACAAGATGAATTATTTCTGTAGTGGATGGTAGACCAGTAAATGACTCAACTGAACTCAAATCAATAGTCGCTCTAGTAAATGATTCTATTCCAGTCAACGAAGAACCATCTAGAGCAGGCAATGCACCAGTAAGTTTTGACGCCGCCATTCCAGCAATCTTTGCATCTGTCACTGCACTATTTTGAATTATACCTGTACCAACAGAATTTGACTGAGGTGCAATAGTACTCTCTACTGTACCTTGAACGTGCAAGACATAGAAGTTTATTCCAGTTGCAATTGCTTCTGACATGGTAAGCGTTGTTCCATTGACAGTATAAGCCTCTGTAGGTTCTTGGCGAACATTACCTACATAAACTTCAATGTCGTTTGCACTACCAGCAGACTTACTAAGAGTAAACGCCGTAGTTGAACCATTGGGTGTAAAGGTATCCTTTACTACCGAATTTGCAAACCCCTGTTGTGGTTGATTACCTAAGAATGGCATACTAAGTTACCCCTATGCTTTTTCCATTAGACCCATAACTACATCCAGAGCAGAACCAGTTCCTGCTTTGACTTTAAGAATGTCTCCTGCCTCTAAAATATATTTTTGTCCAGCGAGTGTTTCCAATGTAGTATTCGCTGGGATACTTACATTTTCTAAAAGTTGAAATGTTGCATTAGAAGCAGAAGTATCTGTAAACTGAACCTGTACTGTTACAGCATTAGTTGTCTTGTTTGCAATTGCAAGTCCAAGAACAACAGTCTGTGTACCAGAAGGACAAGTATACAAAGTTGCATATGAACTATTGGATACGTTTGCTGCTGCTGCATTTTTGAATGTGTTCGCCATTTTGTTTCCTTATATTATCCTAAAGCAATAGCCAGAGCTGTTGCGTCATCTTCTGGATCAAAGTCTAGTTTTGCTTTACTAATTGCTCCATTCGCAACAGTATTTAGTGTGTTCACACCATTTAATTGTATCACTTGAATGTTATTTGTTCCACTTGCTGGTGCAGAAGTAAATGTAATCGTTGTACCAGAAACAGTATACGAATACGAAGAACCGTATCTCTGATATACATTATCAACAAACACAGCATAATTTGCAGCATTGTTTGCGGCTGGGGCTCTTGTTAATGTAAATGTAGTTGCAGAACCAGTTCCATTAAACTCATCAATATGAGTATTAGAATTAACAGACGTTGCAGTAAGAAGTTCGTTACCAAGATATACAATAGAAATTCTACCAGCGTTATCTGGTGCCTCTGAAAAATTAATTACTGGTTGTCCAGAAACTAGTGCAGTTGAGTATGAATGTTCTGGTTCTTGAACAATACCATCTAATACAACCAACAAAGAAGTTGGCACAGCCATATGGTCAATATTGAACTGTGTGGTTGTACCATCACCTGTCAATACTTGTCTATCGAATACTCCGTATGTAGGACTTGCTCCAATATATGCCATTATTGTCTACCTTTAATTTTCATTACTATTTAGTCTGCGTCTGCAATTGTCAAGTCACCATCTGCAACTTGTTTTACTATCTCTGCATAGTGTATATTGTCTGGGTCTGTTGGTACATCTAATGTCACACCATCAATCTCTGCTTCAATCATATCCTTTTCACTACTATAATATTTTGCTTTAGTAATTTTCATTTTTACATCTCCGAATCTAAATCAAACCCAACATTAAAACCACCACTGCCATGACTACTGACTGTCAAATACCGTATTGAGTGAGTATTAGCAGAAAATGCACCAGCCGAACCGTGTGTAGAAGTTTTATTTGCTACAGTGGGAAGCGCCCTCATTACTACTGGTAAAAGCCTAGAATTACCTATTTCTGAAGATGGTTCATTAGCACCGTTAAAATACAGTTTATAACTAATATACTCTTGGTAGTACCTTTGACAAAGCGCAAGCTCTTCTGCAAATGAGCGGTGCTCAAAATCTGTAGCATTATCGCCAACTTCCAATTGACACATTGTCATTTGCCATGTTGCACCAGAAGTTGTCATAACAGCATTTGTTCCATGTCCGTCTGCCCAGTCAGATAAACCACTGTAAGATTTCCATGCACCATTAGAACCACCACCTACAGAACCAGAACCAGCGCCTAAGTGCCAACTCATATAAAACCCTCGACCATTATCATTATTGATTCCACCACCGGCAGTATCACCAGCAAATGTCACAATTTTTTTCTCCCATGTATTGGCAGAAGAAATGGTATATGTTTTATTATAAATTCTTGCAGTATTATCGTCTTTATAAATTCCAACAGCAAATGTTCCAGTTATAGATGACTTAACATAGAATGAAAGTGTAATTGATTTAGCATTAGAAGTTCCCCAATTAAGATGTTGAGCATTTCTTGCTTCGATTATTTGTGTAAAGTACACATACTCATCTGCATCATAAGAAGTTTCTGGTGTTCCAGTTGTCCATTTTAATGATTTAGCTAACCCATTTGACAAAGGGTGTTCAGCAACTTGTGCTTGAGTTCCGTCAAGTTGTTCGTGAGTACCACCCAGAGACATTCTAAATCTATCAACTAAGACGCTGCTGGTATTACCATCATGTGCCATTGCCAAAGAACCAGCGTTAGGCTTTTGTGATATTTGCATATCGCCGTTGATGAAAAGATTTCTACGACCAAGATTTAAACCAGACGCAACATTTTCTATTTGAACTGCATCGTCAGCAACCTTTGCATTAGTAACTGCATCTGCAGCAATCTTTGCAGTGGTTACTGCACTAGAA
>Ga0098042_1000750_pt1 | contig 12484 bp, 4 predicted proteins | sample 9_EtaG_FD_75066 | JGI IMG/M metagenome (GOLD analysis project Ga0098042, IMG submission 75066) | Marine viral communities from the Subarctic Pacific Ocean - 9_ETSP_OMZ_AT15188 metaG | ecosystem: Environmental > Aquatic > Marine > Oceanic | place: Pacific Ocean | collected 2015-01-10
ATACTGTATAATATAGTGTCTACAAGATCTGGACAACAAGAATATACTGTCCAAAGATTAAAAAGAGATAGAAGCTCTAAACTTAGAAACGCTAAAATAAGATTATCTAACATTAAGCTAGATGAAATAGTTCAGGTTATGCGAGGTAAATCTAAATGGATAAAACACTAAAATTAAATGGCTAAAGCTCAAAATACTTTTCTAGGGTCTAAAATGAATAAAGACATTGACGCTAGATTATTACAAAACGGCGATTACAGGAACGCTTTAAACGTTCAAATAAGTAGATCAGAAGGAGACGGCGTAGGTTCTTTAGAAAATGTTTTAGGTAATTCTTTAGCTGTTGATTTTGAAGCTTTAACTGGAATAGCTGACTTAACCTGTATAGGATATTTTTCAGATGATATAAATAATGTTATATATTTATTTTTAACAGATTATACAGATCCATCTCCTAGTAATTTTTTATATAGTCCTACAGCAAATAACTTTATATACGCATACAATACTGTAACAAAAAGCGCAACTAAATTAGTTGAAGGTAATTTTTTAAATTTTTCAAAAACAAACTACATATATGGTGTAAATGTTTTAGAAGATTTTTTATTTTGGACAGATAACAGAAACCAACCAAGAAAAATAAACACAGTATCTGCTTTTGGCTCTAGTAGTTATTATCAAACAGAAGATCAAATATCAGTATCTACTTACAACCCATATCAGAGTATAATTTTATATAGACAAAGTCTTTTAGCGACTGGAACTGAAGCAGAGTATGAAACTACAATGCTAGATGTTACTAGTAAATTTTATCCTAATGGTGGTCTAGCGAAAGCTACTCCTGGAACATACGCGGCTGGAGCTCAAATTCCTATTGACAATAGCATACAAGGTAATATATATATTTTAGCTGAATTAAAAACCTCTACAGGAGTTACTACAATTCCAGCTTCAACTAAAGTTACTGAAATTGAAAATGCAAATCCTCCTACTTATATAAAATTAAATAATGCAGTAACAATAGGCGCTTTAGATAATGAAATTATTTTTGAACCAAATCCATATTTTGAATCTGCTTATAATGGTGATCCTAATTATTTAGAAGACAAATTTGTAAGATTTGGATACAGATTTAATTATGTAGATGGAGAAAACTCTATATTTTCACCTTTTACACAACCAGCTTTTATTCCTAAGCAAGACGGTTATTTTATTACAGACAAAACAGTTGTTCCTCCACCAAACACTCCACTAGATCCACTAACCTCTCTCGGCGAGGTTTACGCAAGTAGAGAAAAAGATGATCAAAAATTATCTTATCAAAGTACTATAGTTGAGTTTATGGAAAATAAAGTAAATAAAATATTACTTTATGTACCACTTCCGTTTAATAATTATGATTTACAAAATGCTTTAAAAGTTGATTCTATAGATATTCTTTATAAAGAATCTAATCAAACAGCTGTAAAAGTTATAGAACAAGTATCTATAGAAACTATATTTAATTCTGCAGGTAAAGCTGAAATTACCACCGGAACAACAAGTACTTCTTTTGATATACAAAATATTCAAGGAGGAATTTTAATTGGATCTCAAGTTACATTTGCGGGTAGTAGTGGTCCTGCAATAACAGTAACTGATTTTGTTCCAACAAACCCTGCTATACCTACATCTGGAGTTATAACACTTAGTAGTAGTATAACTTTAGCTACAGGTGATATAATAACAATAGGTGATCCTAGATTTTATGTATATGACTATCAGTCTAGAAAACCTTTTAAAGTTTTACCAGAAGCAGATCTTATTAGAGTATATGATAAAACTCCAGTTAGATCTTTAGCTCAGGAAATAATAAGTAACAGAGTTGTTTATGGTAATTTTCAAAATAAACATACTCCGCCTGCATTTTTAGATTACAATGTTAATGCTGGACAAAAAGTATCTTTTTTATTAAATACAGGAACAGCGAGCGCGCTAGCAAATCCTGGGCCTAAAGACGAAGTTGTTTTAAGTGTTGGAACAGAAGTTGGAAGTGTTTGGTCAAGTAGTGGAACTGTTGTAGGTTCTGTAATAACCAGCACAAGTCCTAGTTCGAGTATTCCACCTGGAACTATTGTTAAGGCCTACAATGTAGCAACTGGTATTTTAACACTTACAAATCTTACAAATATAGGCGCTGGTGATATAATAGAATTAACGCCTGCTAGTGATATACAAGATGCGACTAGTATTATAGAATATCCAAATCATTCTTTAAAACAAAATAGAAATTATCAAGTTGGTTTTGTACTTTCAGATAGATACGGAAGACAATCAAGCGTGGTGCTTTCAAGTAGTTTAAGTACTGTTGTTGTTAGAGGCATTGAGTTTAAAGGATCTACAATTTATTCATCTTATAATTCGATTGGTGTAGAGCAATCAACATGGCCTGGTGATTCTTTAAAAGTTTCTCTTAACACGCCTATTGGTCCAGTAAATAAAAATACTAGCACTGGCTGGCCTGGACTTTACAACAGCGACACAAGCAGTTCTTCTTATAATCCTCTTGGTTGGTATTCTTTTAAAATAGTTGTAAAACAAACTGAACAAGAATATTATAATGTTTATTTACCAGGTGTAATGGCTTCTTATCCTAATGATTTAACTAAAGAACTAGGTAAAACTTCGCATGCTGTTCTTATAAACGATAACATAAATAAAATTCCTAGAGATTTAAGTGAAGTTGGTCCTCAGCAAAAACAGTTTAGAAGTTCTGTAGAAATTTTTGGTAGAGTAGAAAATAATGTAAATGTAAGTAGTTTAGAGCCTAATATTTCTAAAAACGTAGCTTATTACCCTGGAATTAAACCAGATACAGTTTCTATTATTTCTACATTAAACGACTTATTTGGCTTTAGTCCTTTAGTTTCTGAAAGACCAGACTTTTTTCCACAATTCTATGCTTATACCTCAGATCCGCTTATAGCTAGAATATCAACTGAAAATAAAATAGGTCAAATAGCAGACACTGAATTTGTTACAGCGAGTGGAATTGTAGACGTAACATTAACACCACCAGCTGCCGCGGGTTCGACAGATGACATGGTTGTTTTAGCTGATATTCAAAACGCAGGTGCTGTAACAACCGGTATGCTAGTTAGAGGTGGTGGTTTAGCAGAAGGAACTACAGTTGTTAATCTCGTAGGAGATGTTCTGCAATTGTCCGCCTTAATAGGGTCTGGGGCTGGTACTACTGGAGATCGTACTAACATATTTTCTCAAGGCGATGTATTAACTATATTTGATAATCCTGAAGTAAATAGACCTGGTATACAATACTTAGCTGTATACGAAACAACTCCAGTTGAAAGTTTGTTAGATATATTTTGGGAAACTTCATCTTCAGGTTTAATATCTGAATTAAATACAGCTGTATTAAGTGAAAACAGTGGAGGATTTGAACTAGTTGGATTTAATGATGACTTGTTTAAAGAAGATTTAGCTGTGGGAAGCGACATTATATCCGCTCCAGTCGCCGCTCCTGGCATGACAGTTCAAGATGTTTTTGGAAGTGATTTAAATCCTGCTAACTTTACTATGGAGTTTCAATCAACTGATGGCATTTCTCCTGCTATTATTGATATTGAAGGTACAGATAGAACTGCTGATTTTCAATTATTAGAACATCTCATAATAAACGGCTATAGTTTTGACGCACCTGGTTTTTATCAAATTAAAACTAATAGCTTATTTGTTTTTGAATCAGATCCAGCTCCAAGAAATTTTACTTTTTCTATTAAAGTAACAAACACGGTTACAGATGCTATTTCGTTTTTTACAAAAACAGCAGAACTTAGAAACGATAATCCAGAATTTTTAGTATGTTTAAACTCGCCAGGTTACAGTGGTTCTACAGGACCTGTTGTTCCTGATATTGTTATAGATCAAGTGGATACAATTGTAATAAATAAAATAGAAGGTAAAAATGGTTCTAGATTTTTTGACGACGGCACTACTGGAGCTGGCGGTACTAAATTTAATGCAGGATTAGGTTTAGATTTTAAAATAATAGCTGCAATAAGAGCAGACAATCTAGTAAATTTTGGCGGAGCGTATACTGAAGCACAGATATTAGCTAATGAAGCCACTCTTGAGGGGATAACTATTAATATTGCTAACCCTGATAGTCCTTTCTTTAATCCATTTGTATTAAATACTACTATAGCAACAAGTAATTCAATTAATAATGGTGTTAGTTTTGCTTCTTTAACAAAACCAAACCAAACCTTTCCTATATTTCAAACTCAAGATGTTGAAAGAGGATATGTTGATTGGCTTGTTTATGTGCAATTACAAGATGCGGATGCGGGTATAGGATCAGAAACTACAAGCCCTACTCCTTACTGTAGACTTATTATTAGAATAAACTATTCTCTTATTCCTACTTCATTTAGACAGCTTTTTATAACTCCTAGAGATTTAAATATACCAGCTTTAGGAACTAGTAGTCCTGATACTTACATAGATTCTACGGCTGAAGTTGATGCTGTTTTAGGTGTAAACTCTTTTAAATTAATAAATTTATCTGGAGATAATGTTTTTTATTCTAATTTTAGTCTTACACCTAGTTTAAATCCTCCTGCTCCTGGTCCAATTTGGAATTCTTTTCCACTTACTGGCGGTCCTGAAGGCGACGAACCTTTTCAACTTACTGATGTCCTTGTTCCAGACGCTTCTGGAACTGGTTTAATTGGCATGTGGTTTCCACCTAATGCTTTGATTTTAAATTCAAGCGGCGAGTCTACAGGCATAAGGGTTAAATCAGTTTCTTATACTAACCCGATCGGTGGTCTCTCACAAAACTACGGAACTGAAGCTACAGTAGAAACTTTTACTTCTATCAGTGGTATTTTAACAGCTGGTGATCAAATTAAGTTTACAAGTGGAAGATATCTCGTTCAAGCACCTAATAACGCAGGCGCATCTTTCACGCTACCAAAATTTCCAAGAGTACCAGTTGCAGTAGGTTTTCCAACAAACATTCAAGGTGATATTTGTGCTGCAGTTCAAAATGCTAGTCCAGCAAAAAAACCAGATTGTACATTTTATCAAGAACCTATTTTAGTTGAAGATAGTATTCCTATGAATCCATTTATAGGCGATACAACCAATTTTGTTGTTCTTGCTGGAATGATATCTCCTGGAACTGAAGCAGGAGGAACAGTTAGTGGTTGTCAAGAAACATGCTCACCAGGTTAATAGTGTTAAAATTAAAAAAATTAAGTGATAATATAATATGGCAGCAATAATAGAAGTAAAATTCTTTAACACATACATTCTTAAAAAAACTAACGCTGGAGGGACCAACGCTGGTACTGGTACCGCTATGTGGAACGGATCTTTTGGAGTGCCTTCGTCTTTAGGTGGTTATCCTAGAACTACGCCACAATTTGCAGATAATAATAATACTGCTGGAAACTGGTCAATAGAAGAATCTAGAATTAGAGGTGGTTATAATAACACTTCTACAGATTATGGCGCAAAAGCCTACCTAGTAGAGGATAAGCCTAATTCATCTAAAAGAGTAAATACTTTAATATATTCAGGTATATTTAATTCAAGAACAGGTGTTAATAATACTAATGTTTTTAGCGTAGGAGAAGAAATAACTAAAAGCTTAGATCCAGCAAATGGATCTATTCAAAAGCTTTATGCAGAAGATACTAATTTAAATATATTTCAAGAACTAAAAGTAAGTAAAGCATTAATAGATAAAGATGCTATATACTCAGCAGAAGGACAAGGAACATCAGTAACTCAATTAAACTTAGTTATTGGCCAAATAATTCCTTATTTAGGTGAGTATGGTATAGCAACAAATCCTGAAAGTTTTGCAATATATGGATATAATAAGTATTTTTCAGATGCAAATAAAAATGTTATATTAAGATTGTCAAGAAGTGGATTAGACGAAATATCCTCTGTTGGCATGAAAGATTATTTTAGAGACGAATTAAACAGAATAAAAGTAGCATTTAGTCCAGGAAAAATAATAGGAGGTTGGGATATATATACAAGCCAATACATTGTTTCAACTCAAAGAAACCAACAATTAACTACTGGCACAAACTATAATAAAGAAACTACCTTAGCATGGGACGAAAAAATAAATGGTTGGACTAGCTTCTTTAGCTTTAAACCAGATCAGTTATTTAGCATAAGAAATCAAATGTATACTACAAAAGGGGGTAAACTTTGGCTACATAACTCTAATGAAAATATAATAACACAAGGTTTGTCTAATGGCAATACTATAAATAATTCAAATATAACCGTAGATAATTTACAAGGTGAAATAAGAGTAGGTGATATTGTCTATGGACCAGGTATAATAAAAGGTACTTTTGTTTTAAGTGTAACAACAAATCCAAGTGGGGCTGTAGTAGTTGTTAATTTAGCGCAGTCTATACCAGATAATACTCAACTTAATTTTAGTAGTTTAGCTAGAAATAAATTTTACGGAGTAAATTATCCATCAAATATTACTTTTGTTTTTAATGATAACGCTGGTGTTTCCAAAAATTTTAAAACAGTTGAATATGAAGGCTACAATGGTTGGCAGGTTAATTCTTTTGTTTCAGATCCTACAGGTGAAGACGAATTAAACTCTTTTTATTCTTTTTCTAAAGATTCTACATCTACAGTTTTAAGTTACGAAGAAGGATTATACACCTCAGGATTAAATACACTAAGAGCAGGTTTTAATAGAAAAGAAAATAAATACTACGCGTATCTTAAAAATTCAAGTCTACCAGTTGCTGGAGAAGTACATTTTGGAGATCAGATGACAGGTATAAAAGGTTTTTATGCAGTAGTTACAATGTCTACAGACAACACAACTGATTATGGAGGTGAAAAACAATTATTCCAAGTAGGAACAGAATACATAATTAACAATGGATATTATTAACAAAAAAATGAAATTATGCCTTTACCAGTAGCAGCAGCAGTAATAGGAGGAGCGGCCAGCATAGCAGGTGGTCTTTTTGGTGCTAGCGCAGCAAGAAGAGCTCAAAGAAGAGCTGCTAGAAGAGCTAGAAGACTTCAAAAAAAATTAAATGGATTAGAAGCCAATAGACAAGCTATAATAGACCCTTATGCAAGTGTAACTGATTTGTCTAGTATGATAACAAATCCTTTTTCACAATTAGGAGTCGCTACTCAAGCTGCAGAAATGCAAATCGAACAAGCTGATATTTCTTTAGCTAACACGCTAGACACCATAAGATCTACAGGCGCTTCAGCCGGTGGCGCTACTGCTTTAGCACAAGCAGCTTTACAAAGCAAAAAAGGTGTAGCTGCTAGCATAGAACAGCAAGAAGCTCAAAATGAAAAATTAAGAGTAGAAGGTGAAAAACAAAGACAACAAGAACTCATGTCAGAACAAATGCGCCAACAGGAAGCCGATGTAGCAGGTACTAGATTTACTTTTGGAATAAGAGAAGGAAGAGAGCAAGGTCAAATAGATAGAACCTATGCTGAAATGCAGGCCGCTAGACAAGCAGCTGGTATGGCCGCGGCAGATAGAACGGCTGCTATAACAGGCGCTATAGGTGGCATAGCTTCAATAGCCGGTGGGTTTTTTGGTAAACAAGGATAATTATGGAAGATAAAAATATAACAAATAATCTTATAATAAAGCAATTTAATGAAAGCAATGCTATTGCTTACAATAAAGACTTTTTACAGAATTATTCTGATTATGATTTTAAAATATTAGATAATGCTTATCAAGATACCGTTAAAATATACGCTGACTTAAAAATAGCTATACAAAACAACAGATGCTCTGATCCTAGTTGTATTGCTGAAAAAAAAATGTTAAAACAACTAGATGAAGCCCCTGCTGCCTCTATTGAATTTATTGAAAATTTAGTAGGGGAACTTTCTGTAACAGATGATTCTAATTTTGACGTAAACAACGACTATAGATATATGGTAGCAAATTCTATTATGACTGCTAAACCGGGTTTTTCTAAATCTGATGGTTATGCTTTAGATCTTTATTTAAATCAAGACGGTAGCCAAACTATTGTTTTTCAAGGACCTATGTTAAAAGAGCCTTTAATCATAAACAACACTTCTTTAAAATCTTTACTTGACTCTGATACCTCTCTAGTCGCGGTTACTCCAGATATAAACAAAAACATGTTGTCATTATTAACTAGCGTGGGTTTATTTTCTGCTAAAGACATTTTAGAAGATGGATCACTTTCTCCTACTGCTATAATATCTGAAGAATTTGTAGTAAAAAATCCCGATGGCTCTTATGACTATGAGATAATAGACATAGGTAATGGTAAAGGCAGAAACGTACTTAAGTTTGACATGGATAAAATTAAACGCAAATCAGATCCCTTTATAAACGCTGAAGTTTCCGGTTTGTTGAGCTCAGAACAAGAAGTTATAGCAGCTTGGAACGTGTATATTGCTCAAGGTACTAGTGTAAACGAAGATGATCAAATGGCACAAAATGCTAACGCAGGCTCTAAGTCTTGGAGCTATGAAAAAGACTTACCATTGTCCCAAGATAAAAAAGTTTTATTTGAAAGTAAATATAAAGATTATTTTATGAACAATTACATAAAGCAATTTACTACAAACAGGTTTCCTACAGTAAAAGAAGATGCAGCTGTATTTGATTTAGCAGAAGCTAGAAAAGCTAAAGCTCAAAAGTTCATTGATGATAACAAACTTTAAATTTAATTAAATGACATTAGTAGAAAAAGTACAAGAACTACAGGCTATTCAACCCCCTCTTGATCCTACAGAAATAAATAGAAGAATACAAGAGTGGAAAAAATCTACAGGTTATAAAGCACCAGAAGCAATAGACGTTGAAAAAGTAAAGATAGAAGACTCCCCGGAAAAAAAGGATCCGATCGAGGAGTCGAAAAACAATACAGGGTCCGAAGCTTTAGATTCTGGAGGTGGAGGTTCTGCTGCTGGATCGAAAATATTTAGTAATTATTTACAAACAGGTATTGATCCTTTTTCAAATAAATCATTTAAAGATATTTATCAAAAAGTTTCTGGAAAAGATTTAAATGAAGTTTATAATCAGTTTGAATATGATAAAAGCAATGAACTAGAAGAAGTTGTAGTAACTGCTGAAAAAAATCCTTTTAGTTATAGTGTAGTTGGTGATTATTTAGGCGGAGCTGGACTATACGCTGACTCTGGTAACATCTATGAGCAATTGCTTCAACAAAAGTTATTAAGCAATTTAGCATCTGATAATAATGCTACAACTGTAAACAACTTAATAGATTCTGGAGCTATAAGCTCTTTAGACCAAACATCTAAAAGAAACAAAGATGAAAATCTTTACTTTGATAAAAGCTGGTTTGGGAAAAGGATAGGCGGTATATTTAATAATAGATTTGCAGATGTAGATGATATAAAAGAAACTATTAGGTTTAAAGATGCTGGACTTACTATAGCTATGGATTATGAAGGCGGTGTAGAATTTACATATGAACAAGATATAGCGGGTTTAAACGAAAGGCTTGGAGGCGTAAAAAGGTATGATCTATCTGGTAAAGAAATTAGAGATACTGAAAAAATTACTCAGAAATTAAATAGACCTGAATTAGAGCGAAAAATAAGAGAGTTAGAAAGAACTGGTAACGAAGATGCTAGTGGTAAAATAGTTTATTCTTCTGATGTAGCAAAGCAATTAAAAGATCTTTATAAAATACTAGAAGACACAGGTGGTAGAGGATTTGTACCTATAGATATAAATGCCGCTGCTGATTATTGGCTTAATAATGAAGTTGATAATTTTTATAACGATTTAAGTAGTGGAGATAAAGTTTCTTATCAAAATAAAATATTACAACAAGGCCAAAATCAGTTAAGCGAAGAAGAGCAAAACATAAGAAACGCTGAGTTAAAGCTTAGAAACAAGTTATACAAAACAGAAGAAGAAAAAGAAGAGCTTGAAAACTACTTAGGTTCAAAAGAAGAATTTTATGGAACTAGGCTTTTAGATGACGATGGTAATTTAATTGATTTTGATAAAGCTAAAACTCAAAGTCAAGTTGTATCTGCAGCTTCAGAGCTTAATGAAACAACTGATGAAGATACTTTAAAAACTAATTTAGCTAGAGCAAATAGAAAAGTTGTAGAACTAGCTAAAGTACAATTAGAACTTAACCAGCAAAGAGTTAATACTCCTGACCTTACAGAATCCATAAAAATAGGCAATGCTGCACAGGTTAGTTTAGTTAAAAGAGGTGGTAGACTAAAAGGGTCTTTCATAGAGGGGGGTAGGCTTCTTCGAGCTAGAAATCCACTATCAGAGTCTCAATTAAAAATGCTTAATAGTATAGTAAAAACAGGTTTAATACCTGAGGACTATAAATATATGTCAGGTAGTTCTAGAATTAATGATAATTTTAATGAAGCTTTACAAGAATATGAAATTTTAAATACATCTTTGCAATTAAACAAAAATCCTTTAGCTGTAAAAAATAAAGAATATTTTAATACATTTGCTAACGCGGTTTCTTCTAATTTTCAAGGCTACGGATTAAAGACTCCTGATATTAGAACTAGAAAAGACGGCATGAAAGCTTTTGAAAACGTTCTTAGAACTAATGGCTACAACGAGCAAGACATTAATTATTTTTCTAAAAATATGGAAAATAATTTCTTTGAAAGCGTAATTGAAGGTACAACTAATTTATCGTTTTTTGCAGGTGAACTTACTATTGGTAGAGTCCTAGGCGCTTCTGCTGGTATCAATAGACTAGCTAGAGCCGGTAGAGTTGCTAGTAAGTCATTTTTAAAAGGTAGAGGTTTACAAAAATTTTATGGAGTAGCAGATGACGGTTTTGCAGCCGTCGTAGAAGCTGGAGAGTTTGGCGGGCTTACTGCTATTAAAAACTTAACTCTTGATCAAAATGAGAGTATATCGGGATCAGCAGGTTTTGGTTTTGCTATGAAATTTGGTGGAAATCAATTTTTAAGATTTACTAAAAATTTAAATAAAAGATTACTAGACACACAGCTTATAACACCAATAGCTTTAGTAAGAGACAAGTCTTCAGTATCTATGTTTAGTAGAAATGTTAAGTCTGCTTTTGGTGGTTCATCTTCTTTTATGATAGGCAGCGCTATTACAGATCCTTTAGGTACTTATGATAGAGGTCTTCAAGATTTTTTCTACAACTATGCCAAAGAATTCACAAACATGTTTTTCTACGGCGGTATGTCTAGAGGTCTTAAAACAAAAGGAGGATCATTTAAAGCCGCTTATGATGCTATAGGAAATGACTTTTTAGGATTTAGTAGGTTTAATAGAAGCGCTAAAAAAGCTACAAGCTATTTTAATTTAACCGCAGAAGAGATTAAAAATCCAAGCTTAGAAATAGACAATAAAATTTCAGATGCTGTAGACAATAAATTAGTTGAAATAAATAAACAACTTGAAGATGGTACAATAACAGAAGACAAAGCAGCAGAGCAGATAATAGAAACAGAGCAAGCTCAAACTGCTATTGAAAACCAAATTACATCCAATAGAGTTTCAGATTTAATAAAACAGCAAAGAGCAGAAGAAAATTACCCAAGCGGTACAGAAATATACCGCGCTATGCAAAAGTATTCTCAAGGCATAAAGTTCAATGATAGAGATAGTCAAGTCTTTGAACAAATGTCTCCTGAGGCTATATTAAAAGAATTAGGCGGTAGTTATAGCAAAGAAAATATTAGATTCATAGAGCAGCTTCAAGACAAAGAATTAAAAATACAAAGAATAATGGACGGTGGTGCAAGCTCTATAGTTTTAACCAGTGGAGCAAGTGATTACATACCACCATCTACATATAAAGTTCCAAGATCTAACACTAAGCTAAGAAATGAAGTTTATGATTTTTTAAATAAAAAAATAAACTTAGATTTAACTTTACAAAGACTTCAAAATCAAAGCACCAAAGATATGGCTCCTTTAGAAAAGGACGCTTTGAAAAAAGAAATAGAAAGCTTAACTAAAGAACTAGAGTCTCACATGGAAGGCGGTGAAGCCGCTATTAAAATACAAGAAAAAATAGATGCAGCTGCTGCAACAGAACTTTCAAAACAAAAAAGATTAGATATACAGCAAGAAACAGATGCTCCTTTGATTACTAGTAAAGGTGAAGTAACAAGCGAGTATTTAGCTAATGATAAGTTTGTAGAAAGATTAAAACAAGACGGTATAGAGGCGACTCCAGAAGACGTAGCCGTTACACTATCTGATGGTACTATAGTTTACAATGAGAGCAAAATGAAAAATATAAAAGATTTTTCTACCGCTGCTCATGAAAAAGCTGGACACGCTATATTCTTTGATACTTTTAAAGATGCTGAAGGTCTTGTAACAGAAGATGGTATAAAGTTTATAAACGACATGCTTAATATTTTGCCAACCTCTATAAGAGAACAAGTAAAAGCAGAGGTC
>Ga0098042_1000754_pt1 | contig 12428 bp, 18 predicted proteins | sample 9_EtaG_FD_75066 | JGI IMG/M metagenome (GOLD analysis project Ga0098042, IMG submission 75066) | Marine viral communities from the Subarctic Pacific Ocean - 9_ETSP_OMZ_AT15188 metaG | ecosystem: Environmental > Aquatic > Marine > Oceanic | place: Pacific Ocean | collected 2015-01-10
AAGAAGTGCTTTTGCTAAGGCGTTTGGTTCAGCATTAACAGCTGCTATACCTACAGCAAGACAGGCACCAGCACAAGCAATACAAACTGTTGCTCAAGAAGGAGCTAGACAGGCTAAAGAACTTATGGATAACACTGGCATCACAGATCAAATATCTAACATTCAACAAAACATACCAAACCCGAACAATTTTTCGGATTTAGGTCAGGTAAACGTGACGCAACCAGTTAACAACTTAGCTACGAGTCCAACAATTATACCAAACAGAGAAACATTAGAATTAGCAAACGCTTTAGAGGCAAGGAAATAACAATGGACATATCAAAATTAAAAGATCAACTGATTATTGATGAGGGTGTAAAATATGAGACTTACCTCGATCATCTTTCGCTAAAGACCTGCGGGATAGGTCATCTGTGCAGAGAGGATGAGCCAGAGTTTGATTTAGAGTTAGGTGCAAAGGTATCTGAAGACAGAGTTACAGAACTTTTTGAACAAGATATACAAAGTGTGATTATGGATTGCAAAAAAGTTTATGATGATTGGGATAAATTGCCAGAGACTGTAAAACAAGTAATAGCAAATATGATGTTCAATCTCGGCTTGCCTCGTTACAGCAGATTTCGTAAGCATATACAAGCTGTTATGGATGGCAACTGGCAGGAAAGTGCAAATCAGATGCGTGACTCAAGGTGGCACAAGCAGGTTCCAAACAGAGCAGAGCGTTTATGTAAACGTATGGAAGAAGTTAATCTTTAATTTTACTTTTTAACATTAAAAATATTTCTGCAACTAATCTCATAGCTTGATGTGATGTTATTTCATATTGTTGAAATTTATGTTTCTCTTGTTTGTCACGTTCTAAAATATTAATTAATATAGGAGTGTTTTCTGCTTCCTGTGTTGCATATATATATACTTTTTTTTCCATCATATTTGTTTAGCAGAGCCAATACCCATATCTTTTATTTGATTACCATATCTAGCTCCAAACTCTTTTTTAACTAAATTAGCTATTTGTTGTCCGACTTTTCTATCTTCTTCTTCAGCTATTTTCACAAGTTGTTTATAAGTTCTAATATCTACACTTACACTTTTCCACTTTTCATTTGATGCCATATGATGTAACCTTTCTAAGATATGTTTAAAAAAAATATACACTATCCCACACGATATGGGAAGTATAATAAGTATAACGCTAAAAAAACTGACTTTATGGGATTTAAATTTGATTCCAAATGGGAAGCAGAGCGTTATGGTCAACTTGCTTCTATGCAAATGGCAGGGGTTGTAGAAGATTTGAGAAGACAAGTTAAGTATGATATTATAGTAAATGAACAAAAGATATGTAAATATATTGCTGATTTTGTTTACACATTAATACATGAAGATGGGAAAAAAGAAAAAATTGTTGAAGATGCAAAAGGGGTGCAAACCTCTGATTTTAAATTAAAAAAAAAATTAATGGAAGCTGTCTTTAACATAAAAATAAAAATTTCTAAAAAAAGCTCTTGACTTATTATGGGAAATTCCCATATTAGAGATTCCTAACCAAAAAAAGAAAGCGAGGTGCTCTATGACAAAAGTACAGTATGTAGATAATTTCAATTTAGCTTTGACACAAGCTACTCTTGCAGAGAAGCTTAGACAAGCTCAAAAAGATGTGCATGACTTTAATAAATTCTTAGAAGATCGTTACCTTGAGAAAGCTAAGGAAAAGCTTAATGAGGAGGGTAAAGACTTTGGTACTGCAAATATCTTTGATGGCAATCAAAAAGTTAAGATTGAGTTACGTAAAAAGGTTGAGTGGGATCAAGAAAGCCTTACAAAGTTTTTAAACGGTCTTACTCCCGAAGAAGCTAATCATTTAGCTAAATTTTCAATCAGTGTTCCAGAGGCAAAGTTTGCTAATGCACTACCTACTATGCAAGAGAAACTTCAAGAGTTTCGTACAGTATCTCTGCAAGGTGTAAAGGTAACTTTTGAGGAGCAAGAATAATGTTAAATATTATATCAGCAGAAGATCGTTTAAAAGAAAAACGTGGTCACAAAATAGTTATTGCGGGCATGAGTGGTGTAGGTAAGACCACTCTTGTCCGAACTCTCGACTCTGATAAAACTTTATTTATGGATTTAGAGGCAGGCGATGCAGCTATAGAAGGTTGGCCGCTAGACGTTATACGTCCTAGAACTTGGTCTGAGTGTCGTGATTTTGCTTGTTTTCTCGGTGGGGCTAACCCTGCAATTAATGAGGAGCAGATATATTCAGAGGCACATTATGATGCTGTATGTCAGACATATGGTAATCCAAAACAATTATTAGATAAATACGACACGATATTTATTGACAGTATAACTGTCGCAGGTCGGTTGTGTTTTCAATGGTGTCAAAATCAACCAGATTGTAAGACTTCAAATGGTCGATTAGATACTAGAGCTGCCTATGGTATGCAAGGCAGAGAGATGATGGGATGGCTAACTCATCTACAACATATACGTGAAAAGAATGTTGTGTTTGTTGGTATCCTTGATAGTAGGACAGATGACTTTGGTCGTGCTGTCCATGACCTTCAGATTGAAGGTTCTAAAACAGGACGTGAACTACCTGGTATTGTTGATGAAGTTATTACTATGGCAGTGATGCCCGGTGATGAAAATAATCCACCATATAGGGCTTTTGTTTGTCACACATTAAATGAGTGGAATTACCCTGCAAAAGATAGATCGGGCAGATTAGATTTAATCGAAGAGCCTCATCTTGGTAAATTATTGCAGAAGATGTCTGGCAACAAACCAATAAGTGAACGTCCATTAAATTTTGATTTAGCTAACAAAGAAAGTGAGGTGAAACCTAATGCTTAATTTTAACGATGTACAACCAGATTCAAGTTCGGGAGAGTTTGAATTAATTCCTAATAATACAATAGCTCGTGTCGTGTTAACTCTACAAGGTGGCGATACACAAATACCAGAGTTTGGACAAGGCAACTTTTTTAAGTCTAGTTCAACGGGTAAAAGAGCTAAGTGGCTACCACTAGAATTCACTATCGTAGGTGGTGGTCATAACGGACGAAAAGTTTGGCACAGACTTTTTGTTGATGGAGACAAGATGAGTGAACGTAATGTTCCGATTGCTAAAGAGATTGGCTTGAGGACAATGAGGGCAATCATCGAAAGTGCAAGGGGTATTGATCCTAGTGATAGCTCATCACAAGCTCAACAAGCTAGACAGCTTAACAGTATTGAGCAGTTAAATGGTATGGAGCTATGTATTAAGATTGGTATTGAGGAAGGTACTAACGGATATGCAGATCGCAATCGAATGGTCGCTCCTCTTACTCCTAATCAGACAGGTTATCTTGCAGGAAGTGCTAATCCTAATGCGGCACCGTCCAACACTGCAACACAACCTACCGTCAATCAATCTGACAACAATGTTCCAAGTTGGGCGAAATAACTTTAACTAAAAGAAAGCGAGGTGTTATATGCCAAATAAAATAGCAACTAAATCAACAGGGTTAACTGTTGAACAATTAAAACAATCTGAAATTACATTAAAGATTGTAGGCACGGGGCCGCTGATTTACAATTCAATGTCACTTAAAGCCATGAGCACATTGTTTATGGGAGCTGCTAAAAAAACGGCAGCTCAAAAGAAAGACATCAAACATAATCCCGAAGAAGAATTTGTGGATAGTTGTTACGTCAACGGTCAAGATGGTGCTTATCTTAGTTTTCCATCTACAGGTATCAAGAGAGGTATGGCAACTTCTGCTCTTGAAACTGAGGGTGTAACTAAAGCAGGTATTAATCGTGGTATCTACGTTGTGGGTGAGCATATTAATATTTGGGGTAAACCATATATGAATATGTCTGTTGTTCGTTCTTCTGATATAAACAGAACCCCAGATATTCGTACTCGTGCGAAGTTACCTAGATGGTGTTCTGAAGTCACTATTCGATATATTAATCCTACATTTAGTCAATTGAATATTACTTCTCTATTAACTAATGCAGGAACTTTATGTGGACTTGGTGATTGGAGAATTGAGAAAGGCGGCCCTATGGGTGGTTATAAAATCTTGGATACTCGAAATACTTCTTCAGACCAAAAACTTTGGGATGAGTTGACCAAAGAAGAGGGTGCTACTTGTCAGAAACTTGCTTTGGAAAGTCCAGAGATTGAGTCACATGACAATACAAGTCATCAATTATACGAAGCAATGCAAGAAGAGAGACTTAAAAGAGCTTCTCTTTTGAAAGAAGTTGCATAGTATGGCAAGAAGATTTGGTAAGAAGGATCGTGAAAAGATAATTAACGACTACCTTAACCAGACAGGCAGGAACAGTTATGTTCCTGCTGAGTTTGTCGATTGGATTCAAAGTCAACCAGAGCATCCTGTTTATAAATTGTTCGGTTTTGGAGATGATGAAAAGATGGCTTTAAAATATCGTATTCAGATAGCTAGACAATTTGCTACAGGTTGTAAAATTACAGTTCAATACAGGGATTTACCAACAGAAACAGTAGATGTAACTGATTCTATTACGGTAGAAGATACAAAAGTTGTTCGGTTTCCAACATTTATTTCACCCATTGACAATCGAGCTCAAGGTGGTGGTTATCAAAAGTTTGATTTGGACAATCCTGATACTGTTAAAGAATTATGTCGTCAAGCATCAAGAGAATTAAATGCTTGGATAAAAAGACATGAAGGTATTTGTACTCTAAAAAATATTGACATTGATAGATTGTCAGAGGTTGCTGACTCATTAGAATCAGAAAGTGTTTCTAGCGAAGCTAGTTAAACTTTTGTCCTGTGTCGAGGTGGGGTCAGGTCAGTTAGGCATATGTAGCGTTGGGTTATGTTAAGGCAGTTCAGATGGGTTTCGTTATGTTTGGGCGAGGTATTTTACGTTGGGGTCTGTTGAGTTTTGGCAGTTGCGTTAATGTTAGGTCGGACCAGCTACGGTTGGCTGTGGTGAGTTTTGGTGATTTGAGGTGGGGTGTGTTTTGTTAAGGCAGTTACAGTTGGGGTTGGGTTTGCTTGGTTCAGTTAGGATCAGTTGAGGCAGTTGTGGATATGGCGAGGAGAGTTGCGTTCAGTTCAGATGCATTTCGGCAGTTGTGGTCTTGTTAGTTCGAGTTGGGTGCGTTACGGCAGTTGGGGTGAGATGCGATATGTTATGTTGGTGTGCGATAAGTTCCGTTAAGTTAGGTTATGTTAAGGCTGTTCTGGCAAAAAACGGCTTCATATAAGAGCCGTCAGCGGGGTCTATTGACATATCCGTGTATGTTTATACCCTGTAAATATAAGGTTTTTTGAGTTTCTAGCGTCAACACCTCAATGTGCGTTAGGACTACGTTTGGGAAGTACGTAGGACGCAAAACTTCCCACATTATTGAAAGTGAGGTGCAAATGTTATTAAGACCATATCAAGAAGTTGCAGTTAATTCTGCATCGGAAGCTTTAGACAAGCATGGCAACACTGTTGTAGTTGCACCTACAGGAGCTGGTAAAACAATTATGTTATCATCTCTTATTGGTAAGCGTCATGGTTCACGAAAAAATGTTCTGGTTCTTCAACACAGAGATGAGCTAGTCAACCAGAACATAAGCAAGTTTAAACGAATCAATCCGAACATATCTACTAGTGTTGTTAATGCTGAACAAAAAGATTGGAACGGAGATGCTGTATTCTCAATGGTGCAGACATTATCCAGACCGAACAATTTAGATAATATGAAAGCTATGGATATGGTGGTCGTTGATGAAAGCCACCATGTCGTGGCTGATACCTATACTCGGATTATAAATCATGCAAAAGAGATTAATGATAAGGTTGAGATTGTTGGGTTTACTGCTACGCCTAATCGTGGGGATAAAAAAGGTTTACGTGAAGTATTCTCCAATTGTTCTCATCAGATTGAAATATCAACACTCATTCGTGAAGGTTTTCTTGTTGTTCCAAAAACCTACGTCATTGATGTAGGTGTACGCTCTGAGCTTCAAAATGTTCGGAAAACAGTGGTTGATTTCGATATGGATCAAGTAGCTCGTATTATGAATAAACGAGCTATCAACAAACGAGTTGTTGATGAATGGAAGAATAAAGCAAGTGACAGAAAGACTGTAGTGTTCTGCTCAACAGTTGCACACGCAGAAGATTTATGTGAGGAGTTTGTAGAACAGGGTGTCAAAGCTGAGACTGTCACAGGAGATACTGATAAAAATGTTCGGGCTAATATCCTGAATGATTTAGCCAATGGTGATTTACAGGTTGTAGTAAATGTGGCTGTATTAACAGAGGGCTTTGATGCACCACCTGTATCCTGTATCATACTAACTCGTCCGTGTTCTTATAAAGCTACAATGGTTCAGATGATTGGTCGGGGCTTACGAACTATAGATCAAAATGAAAACCCGAACATAATTAAAACAGATTGTATTGTCTTGGATTTCGGAACTTCTGTTCTTACGCATGGATCATTGGAAGATGATGTCAATCTTGAAGGATCGGAGTCAAATATTCAAGGTCAGGCACCAGAGAAAGTTTGTCCAGAATGTGACTCGGTTGTTCCTTTGAGTGTCAGAGAATGTCCTATGTGTGGATACGAGTTTGGTAAAGGTCAAGATACAGATTTAGAAGAGTTTAATATGACAGAGATTGATCTGATTGATCGATCTCCTTTTAGATGGATGGATTTGTTCGGTACAGGAAAATGTTTATCAGCTACAGGGTTTAATGGTTTTGCACTCGTTGCTGATCTTGGCGATCTATCCTGTGGCATTGTAAAGCGTTCTGGTGGCAAGTTAAGAATGGTCAGTATAGGAACAAAGCAACAGGCTATAGCCTCTGCTGATGACTTTCTAAGAGAGATTGAAGATAATAATAGTGCTCAAAAGGGCAGAAGGTGGTTGAACGAACGAATTAGTGATAAGCAAAAAGATATGTTAGGAAGGTCAGGTGTTGTTGTATCTGGATTTGATTTTTCATGGACTAAGTATAGAGCTGCTTGTTATTTAAATTATTTATGGAACAAAAGCAGAATAGATTCTATGATAAACAATGTAATAAAAAAGGATGTAGCATAATGACTCAAGTAGAAATTAAAATGGTTTTAAATACAAAGAACGGACAAATGAACTTAAACTTCTTTACTTCTGTTGAGGGTATCTTTTTTTCTGAAGATGAAATAATGGATAAGATTAGTTCTATTATGGAGAAGAAGTTATATGAAAATAGTTGTGAAGTAGAGAACGGTTATGGAATTGCTTTTTACGAAAGTGAGGAACTATTTACATTATCATTTATGAAAACTGATGAAGGGGAGCTTAAAAAATGGAGCGAAATGAAAGAGATGTCGAACCAGACACTACACTAAAAAAGATAGGAAAATTGTTCGGTCAGATAGGTTGGAATAAAAAATTCACAGAACTTGATGAGCAAGATGTGCTATATTTGGTTATGTCTATACAAAAAATGGAGAAATTAGAAGATGCAAACGAACTTGTCGAAACTTATCTGGCAGCAATCTGGCTCAAATTCAACATCAGCGATAAAGAGGCAGAGTTCCCATTCGGACGAAATGTGTCAAAAGATTCAAGAAACAGTTGATGAATCTATTAAAGAGGCGAACAAAAGTCAGAAAAGACGAACATATCTTGGTGCCTCGTCTTTGGGGGAGCCCTGTTCTCGTAGAATACAATATAGATTTATTGGTCAGGAACCTGATAAAGAAAGTGAGTTCAGTGCTAAGCTTCTGCGTATATTTCAATTCGGTCATACAATTGAAGATATGGCACACGGTTGGTTAGTTAAGGCAGGTTTTGATTTGAGAAGCACAGACAAAAATGGCGAACAATTTGGTTTTTCAATTGCTGATGATCAGGTCAAGGGTCATATAGATGGTGTCATATGTGCAGGACCTGATAAGTTAAAATATCCTATGTTATGGGAGTGTAAGTCAGCTAATGATAAGAGTTTTAATGAGTTTGTTCGAAAAGGTGTTAAAAATGTTAATTTAACGTATGCTTCACAGATTGCATTGTACCAAGCATACATGAATTTGACAGAGAACCCAGCTTTGTTTACGGTAGTTAATAAAAATAATTGTGAAATATATTATGAGCTTGTTGATTTTGATAAAGTTTTAGCTCAAAAGACAAGTGATAAAGCTGTTGAAATTTTAACAGCAGTTAAACATAATGAAATATTACCAAGAGTTGCTGCTAACTCTGATTACTTTTTATGTAAAAGGTGTGAATTTAGAAGTAGTTGTTGGAAAAAACCCGAACAAGTTTGAGCTTGTCCGGGAGAAATAGAGTGTATAGGAGTCAATATAATGCGTGTTTTACCATTTGACAATACTAAATCTAGTATGTCAGCGAGTGAGTTAGTCGAAGAGATTAGCAAGAAGGTACCTAGACAGGTACAAATAGATGTATTAAGAGAAACATTTCCACAGGGTAGGGTTACTGGTGATCTGTTTACAATCGGGTCTACTTCAGGTGAGTCTGGTAAATCCCTGAAGATAGATATTAATCCTAGAAGCCCATACTTTATGAAGGGTCAAGACTTCAACGGCGGCGTTGGAATCGGTGGCATAGTTAAGATCTTAATGGAAGGTAGAGGTCTTAGATTACCTGAGATTAAAGAGATGTTCTCTGAGTACGTAGGTGAAACCCGAAAATTTGTTCGGGAACAACCTGCCGAGAATCCAGTAAAAGTCCAGATTAACTGGCAAACACCATATGATTCTGAGTATTTATACAAAAATTCCGATGGTCAGGTGATTTGTTCGGTTCGTAAGTATCTTGTTCGGGATGGATCAGGTGCTCCGATGTTGGACACACACGGTAAACCAAAGAAAGAGTTTAGGCAATTTACTGGAGAACACCCGTATCCACGTATGCCTGATGTCAGACCCCTGTATAATATTCCGAACATATTGGCTTCGGACACAGTTATCTGGGTAGAAGGTGAGAAATGTGCAGATGCCTTAAATAACTTAGGCTACACAGCAACCTGTACAATGGGTGGTGCAGGTATGCTTACCAAGAAGTCAGCGTCACAGTATGATTTTTCTCCATTGCAAGGCAAAGAGCTTATTTTATGGGCTGATAATGACAACGCTGGTAAGAAATTAGCTGAACTAGTTCAGGAGTTAGCCCTGAACGCTAATGTTAAGTCAGTCAAGATGCTTACTCTACCAAGAGGTAAACCAGAGAGATGGGATGTCGCAGATGCAATAAGTGAAGGCTTCGATATAAATGAGTTCTTAAATACTACGAGCAACTTTACACGTCAGAACATAAATCTTCTGGACGACAGCTTACTGGTATCGAGGTTCGTTGGTCCTGCACCCGAACAAAAGTTTCTGGTAGACGGCACATTTCCTTTGGGCGTACCAATTATACTATCAGCCGCGGGTGATGCAGGCAAAGGTATGCTTACACTGGATTTAGCTATGAAAGTTACTGGTGCCTTTCCGATGCGTAATTCGTTCGGGGGTAATGTAACCGAGTTTGGTAACGTGGTTATCTTCACAGCAGAGGACGATGAAGCAGAGATGCACAGACGTATAGAGCGTTTAGACCCGAACAATGAAAGATTCGAGTATGAAAATGAGCTTCGGGTTGTATCATTACCTAATGTCGGTGGCGTGTTTCCTGTGCTACAAAGCGTACACGGTGAGCTAACAACTTCGGCAGAGTTCGAGCGTATATACGAACAAATATTACAGATTAATAACCTGAAGCTTATTATCTTCGATCCATTGGCTTCTTTCGTACATGCAGATGTTAACTCTGATCCAGCCGCTGGTGCAGCTCTCACAGGACTGATGTCTAAGATTTGTTCGGAAACAGGAGCTTCGGTTATGATGTGTCATCATATGACAAAGGTTAAGGACGACACAGTTATATCAACACCAGAACAAGCTAGAAATCTTATCAGGGGTACGTCAGCGATTGTTGATGGTGTGCGTTGTGCGTTTGCATTGTGGCAGTTAGATGAGAATACAGCAAAACGCCAGTGTAAGGAACTTAACATAGAATACCAGAGAAACAGGTGTTTTGACGGAGCAGTTGTAAAGTCGAACGGACCAGCCAAACGCCAGATACGAAAATTTGTTCGGGATTTAAATACTGGACTGTTGGTAGATCGGACTGAGGATATGGTTCAACTTAACTCTGGAACTAATCGAGATTTAAGAAAGAGTGCATTGTACGAATGGATTAATCGTTGTGAACGTGAAGGTAGAGCCCTGTGTCAACAGGGGGGTGCTGATTCGTTGTCTAATCGTATGACTGATGCCGATGCACCAGATGCACTGGCAAATCTGTCTCAACGTGTACTGGACGGAATTGTTCGGGAATTAATTACTGAAGGTAGAATCGATAAGTTTAGTTTTAGCACGGCGGGTGGTCGTAAATGGCTTGGCACTGTCAACGGTCTGATGAGTCGAGGCGAATATGAGGCAACAACAGCAACGGATAATGTATGATGGAATACATAAGATACTATGAAACTCATATTAATTGTGATTGGTGTGGCAGACAAACCAGAGGTCGGATCTACAAAACCCGAACAGATGTCAGTTGTGGATCCTGTAACAGGCAGCTGAAGGAGTTAACAAAAAGAGAAATAGCAATAATAAAAAAAAGAAATAAAAATGAATGACTTTAAAAATAAAAAAGTTTTGGAAATAAAAAAAGAGGAAACATACGAGTGGCTAAAAAGATTACATTATGCCAAGAGAATACCGTCAATATCTTATTCGTTCGGGTTATACTTACATAAAGAATTAATTGGTATAATAACTTATGGCTCGCCACCGAGCTCATCTCTTTGTATTGGAGTTTGTGGCGAACAATTTAGAGATAAAGTTATCGAGCTAAACAGATTATGTTTAATTGATAATGATAAAAACAATGCGTCCTATCTTGTTGGTAATAGTTTAAAGTTATTACCCAAGCCCCAGATAGTTGTATCTTACGCAGATACAAGTATGAACCATACAGGATATATTTATCAAGCTACTAATTTTATATACACAGGATTGTCAGACAAAAGAACAGAGTGGCGAATAAAAAATTCTAATATGCACTCAAAGACAATATGTGAGAAGTATACTTTACAGGAAAGAATGAATGACAAAGATAAGTTTGAGGTAGTCGATAGACCAAGAAAACATAGGTATATATATTTCTTAGGAGACAAAAGACAAAAGAGAATATTTAATAAAAATTTAAATTATCCTATACATTCTTATCCAAAAACAGAAACGCTGAACTATAGGATAGACAACAAAGTTTCAACACAAATGATATTAATTTAAAAAAAAATAAAAAAAACTCTTGTAATAGGAAAAAAGTTCCTTATATTACTATCATACACTAACAAACGAAAGCGAGGTGCTAAATGTATAAAAATATTAATATCCCATCAGACAGAAAATTTTTCTTACATTATGTAGACAAGACAATGAATGACAAAGGTAAGTTTGAAAATAATGTGTCAGGAGATGTACTACATACACAAGTGTATGGTTTGTATAATAAAGATTTAGTTAACGTGAGTAATCTTGATGTTGGCAAAAAAGTTTATGTCACAAGTTACGATAACAAAATTGTAGTTAAGAGGGTTGCCTAATGACTAGACCATTAGTTAAAAGAATTGATATGGCTTTGCACGTACAAGAGTTATGTGCAGAGCATGACATCACTGTTAAGTATCAATCATTGAATGATACAGACCCACGTTATTATGCAAACCCGAGACATAAGTTGATTTGCATTAGACCAACAAAGAACACGGGTTTTTATGTTTCGGCATTACACGAGATTGGTCATTTGATTGGACCTGCACAAGGCAGAGAAAATGATCTTATGGAGAAAGAGATTGGTGCTTGGAAGTATGCTATGTCTGTTGCGATTGTATGGACAGATACTGCTAGTAACGTAATGAAACGTGCATTGATGTCATACGGTATGCCACAAGGTCATTGGGAACAAATCTATAGTGAATGTCGTGCTTATGCCGATGCTTACAATGATTTGGAAGAGAGTGTTGTCAATGGTAATTAAAGCAAGACGAGTTCCTAATGTTAGAACTGAAATTGTTGACGATTGGTATGGATCAATCGTTGACAAAGAATGGGATGAATATGAGGTTGGTTCTTCTTTCTTAGTGGAAGAACCATATTCACCACCAAAACCAAGTTTACCTAAATTAGGTACGGATTCAGAAGTTTATTGGACAGTTAATATTGATGAGGTGCAGTAATGTTTGGATTTTCAAGAGGATTTGAACCAATCAGAGAATTAAAAGCTAGTGACAAATTAAAAAAGCAAACTGAAAAATTTGTTGAACTTTGTTTTAGAAAAAATCACAGTTTAGATATTGATGCTGATGAATTCAAC
>Ga0098042_1000755_pt1 | contig 12421 bp, 12 predicted proteins | sample 9_EtaG_FD_75066 | JGI IMG/M metagenome (GOLD analysis project Ga0098042, IMG submission 75066) | Marine viral communities from the Subarctic Pacific Ocean - 9_ETSP_OMZ_AT15188 metaG | ecosystem: Environmental > Aquatic > Marine > Oceanic | place: Pacific Ocean | collected 2015-01-10
TATAATGAAGTTCAGTGTCCATGTACAACTAACACAGTAGATGAGCCTACAACAAACTTAGCTTATTACAAGCTAGATGGTAACGCTAACGACTCTACAGCTAATGGTTATAACGGAACTTGGAGCGGGACTGAAGCTTATAATGTTGCTCCTTATGGAGTTGCTGCGGTGTTTAATGGAAGTAGTAGTTATATATCAGGAACTGTTGGCGCTACTACAACTACATCTTTTAGTATGTGGGTTATAATAAATGATACATCTTCAAGTCAAATTATACAAGTTTTTGATAATAATAATTTTGCTATTTTTATTTATAATGGAAAGTTAAATATTCAATATGCCTCTGGCAGTAATAGTAATGGGGTAGCTTGGACAATATCAAATCAATATAACTGGAATCATATAGCAGGAACATTTACAAGTAGCTCTTCAACTTTATATGTAAATGGAGTTCAAAAGATAGAGTCAATGAATAATTGGGTTAACGCTGAAAGCGTTCCCCACATTGGCAATAGAAATGCTTTGGATAGCTACTTTGATGGAGAAATAGATCAAATACGCATATTTTCAACCGCACTTTCAGCCAGTCAAATAACCCAACTTTACGAAGAAGTGTATTGTAATACAATAAGCACCCTTGATGTGTTTGGCGGCAGCACAGGAGTAGCGCTTTATCAGTTTGAAAATAATGCTAACTCAACAGACTCCTCGACATACAATGGAACCTGGACAGGTACTGAAGCTTATGTAGGTGGGTATTTTGATAAAGCTGCGAGTTTTAATGGAAGCAATAATTATATTACAGTTCCAACCCTTTCAGGTTTTACCAATTACAATTTTACTATGAGTTTTTGGTTTAACTCAACAAGCACTGCACAACAATATTTTATGGACTTTAGAAACCCAATATATATGGAATTTGGATATGATGTAGGTAGTGGTGCGTATGCTAACACTTATTCTTTTATTATATATACAGGTAGTATATATGCAGTACATTCAAGTGCAAATTTAAGAGATGGTAATTGGCATCATATTGCAGTAACTTATGATGGTGCAATCCTAAAAATGTATATAGATAACGCTGCACCTATCACAAACACTATTAATGATAATACTCAATTTGCAGGTTCAGGAAATGTAATTGGCGGTGCGGTAGGTGGTACATCAATAATGGATGGCTCAATAGACCAAGTCAGAATCTTTAATACAGAATTGACAGAGTTTCAAGTAACACAACTTTTTTCAGAATAAAAATTTTAATTATGGATGTAATAACACTAATTATAATACTAGTAATATCTTTAATAATATTTAATATAATAGGGGCTATTTGGCTTACCAAAAAAGGATTTACTAAAGATGAGAACAATAACATGATTCCTGACATCTTAGAGGAGAAGTTTGCTGAAATGAAGGCAGATGTATCTAACAAAGTAGATCGTGTAGGAGAAGAGCTTAGAGACGTTTCTAAGGCTATAAAAGAGGTGGGTAATCAAATTAGTCACGTTCCCAAAGCATTAAAAGGCGGAAATAGAGCAGGTAAAAAACCCTCAAAAAAATAGATATGTATACTTGTTCACATACAGGCGGAGATATAAAAATAAAATACGTTTATGTTAAATCTAAAGACAGAAACATTGACTGATATAAAAATCTATGGTTTAAACATAGCGGCTGTAGCTACCTCTATGACTGATATAGATGTTGCCTTGAAGATCATTGCAACTTTGATAGCCATCGGCTATACTGTTCATAAATGGTACATAATGTATGGAAAGAATAAGTGAACATGTTTCATATCGTGAAGGGGTTAAATCAAATACTGCAACAAGGTTAAATATCGATAATACTCCTGATTCATATGCCCTTAGTAATATGACGGCAATATCAATACATTTATTTGAACCTTTGAGGCGGTGGGTTGGGGGACCAATCAAAATTAATTCTTTTTATAGATCTGAAGATTTAAATAAAGCTATTGGCGGAAGTTCACGCAGCCAACATTGTCAAGGACGCGCAATAGATATAGATGATACTTTTGGTTATAAAACAAACGCTGAAATGTTTTACTTTTTAAAAGGCACCCTGAACTTTGATCAAATTATCTGGGAGTTTGGAGATGACAAAAACCCAGACTGGGTTCATATGAGCTTTATATCTTTTAACGAAAACAGAGGTCGAGCACTAATAGCTTACCGGGAGAAGGGTAAAACTAAATACAAAAACTATGAGTAAGCCAAAGAAAAAGTTTGGCCAAACTACAGTAGGGCGCTTGCTTAAAGCGTCTGTTGGCCTTATTAACCCAACACTAGGAAAATTAATTCAAGGTGACATGTCGGTTGAACAAGTTGTGTCATCTATAAAAAACTCAGACGCACCCGCTGAAGATAAAATACGAGCTCAAGAGATGGTTCTAGAAGCATACGAGGCTGAGGTTGCTGACCGTGCGTCTGCTAGGCAACGAGAAATGTCGGCATTAGCTTCTGGGTCAAATGATATACTATTTAAAACAGTAGGCTGGGGAATAACTATTTGTTTTGTTGGGGTTGTTGCAGGAGCGATTGGTTTGTGGGAGATACCAGAAGAGTCGAAGCGTTTGTTTGACATGGGTTTTGGCGCGGTAGTCGCAGCATTTACACAAGTAATTGGTTATTATTTTGGATCATCAGCTGGCAGCAAGCATAAAACCAACTTAATAAATTCAAATGGCGAAGGCACTCAACCTTAGTAATTATCAAATAAAAGCCAAAATAAAGCGGCCAGGGGTCCACTCAAAAACTAAATCCTCCGCACTTAAATCTTCTAAGAACTATCGCAAAAGGTATAGAGGGCAAGGGCGTTAAAATATTTGTATCTTTATATCTTAATTAAATCAAATCAAATGGATATAAGGAAGATATCTGTGGGGCCTGATTATAAGTCGGGAGCGATGCATTACTTGGTGGGGCAAGAGGTCTTAAACGGAAGTTATTTTATACATTTAATACAGCATGACATCAGCTCTAATTCTATAAAAATATGGATTCAAAGAAAAGATGAAATTGTTTTATGGAAAGAGTTTACATCACCCATGCCTATATCTATTGAATACAACATTAATTTTTGATGAAATCTCCTTTTTATTTTATTGTCAAACCTCTCAAGGGCAGAAGGTACAATAATACAAAATCAATAAGCGGCATTGAATTCATAACAAGTTCTTCAGAAGAAGACTATACCGTAGCAAACCGAGAGGGCATTGTTACAGAAACACCATTAAACTACACGGGTCCGATTAAGATAGGTGATATCCTTTTAGTACACCACAATGTTTTTAAATATTATAATGATATGAAGGGTCGTCAGCAAAGCGGAAAGAGTTATTTTAAAGATGATTTATTTTTTATTGATAATGACCAGTTTTACATGTATAAGCAAGATGGCAAGTGGCACAGTCACGACAGGTATTGTTTTGTAAAGGCGATAGACAAGCAAGATTCATTTATGTTTAAAAGAGGGAATGAAGAGCCGCTTATGGGAGAGATGGTATATCCTAATAAATATTTAATTTCTCAAGGTGTTAATACTGGTTCAACAGTAAGTTTTCAACCTGACAGTGAGTATGAGTTTGAGGTTGATGGCGAGAAACTGTATCGAATGTATGACCATCAAATAACTTTAAACTTATGAATTATATAATGATAGATAATTTTTTAGATGATCCTAATAAATATGTTATAGATGTATTAAAAGAAAAATTTGAGGACGTGGCAGATGGTGATACTTTGTTTAAAGGCATTCAATTAAGGTCAATGGATGAGATGCAATATAAAATCGAAAAAGCTTATCCTGATTATATGGTTACATACAATTTTATAAGACAATCATCCCTTAATCAAGAAGAGCCCAACTTTATACATACAGACGAGATGATGGGTGATAAGACAATTTTATTATATTTAAATAAACATCATCCTGTGGAGGACGGTACCACTCTTTATAAGTTCAATAAAGTTTCAGATAATTATCTTCCTATGTGTACTTTTTATGCACAGTATAATAGATTGGTAGTTTTTGATTCTTCAATACCACATTCAAGAAATATATTTGAAAATTTTGGAGAAGGCGAAGATTCACGTTTAGTGCAGGTAATATTTTTAAAACTAAAATCATGAGTTCCGAACTTTTGAAATTACAAATTATAGAAGCTGGGAGAAAAGCAGTTGAACAGCTTATTAAGGTTGCTAAAGAAGATATAATAAAACCAGACCCAGAGGATGAGCTTGCCGCAGATAGATTAAAAAATGCAGCAGCTACCAAAAAACTTGCAATATTTGATGCTTTTGATATATTAAACAAAATAGATGTAGAGAAAGAAAATATAACTATTAATCAAACTAATGGAGACAAGATCCAAACTAAACAAGGGTTTGCCGAAAGACGATCAAAATAGATTGTTTTATGAGGTAAAAAAACTTGTGCCCAATTCAGTGCTAACAAAAAAAAATAAAGCAAAGACTTGGGTATATGGTTATAGCGAAAAGTACGACATGGTGGTTATAACTAAGCAAGGCCAAATTGGAAAAATTGTAAACATAAACGGTTTAAATATTGCTCTTCCTATACAACCCAATAAAGTTGACAAAAGATCAGACATCAATAACAAACAGTATTGGGAAAGAAAAGAATTGCCCAAAGAACTTAATCGAATACCATCCATATTCCAATGGAATGAAATGGCAAGTGTTTTTAAAAACAGATGGGTTGATTATATTGAACAAGAATTTGATCGTAGAGATGATGGCTATTGGTTTTATAATAATGGTAAACCCACATACATTACTGGATCTCACTACATGTACCTTCAGTGGACTAGCATTGACGTTGGCTATCCAGACTTTAGAGAAGCAAATAGAATTTTTTTCATCTTTTGGGAAGCATGCAAAGCTGATAAACGGTCTTTTGGATTAGTATACCTTAAGATTAGACGTTCTGGGTTTTCATTTATGGGATCCTCTGAGTGTGTAAATACCGGAACCCTTGTAAAAGATTCTAGGGTTGGTATATTGTCAAAGACAGGATCAGATGCTAAAAAAATGTTTACTGATAAAGTTGTTCCTATAGCCAATAGACTTCCATTCTTTTTTAAGCCAATCCAAGATGGTATGGATAAGCCTAAAACAGAATTAGCTTTTAGAATACCTGCATCCAAAATTACCAAAAAGAATATGTATGATGCTGTTGATGATGAGTTGTATGGCTTAGACACCACTATAGATTGGAAAAATACTGATGAAAATTCATATGACGGAGAAAAGTTACTATTATTAGTACATGACGAAAGTGGAAAATGGGTAAAGCCAAACAACATCCTTAATAATTGGAGGGTGACAAAAACCTGTTTGCGTTTAGGAAGCAAGATTATTGGTAAGTGTATGATGGGCTCAACATCAAACGCCCTCAGTAAAGGAGGCGATAATTTTAAAAAGCTTTATGAAGATTCTAATATAGCAACAAGAAATAGTAACGGTCAAACCAAAAGCGGAATGTATTCTTTGTTTATTCCTATGGAGTGGAACATGGAAGGATTTATTGACAAACATGGAATGCCTGTTTTTTATAAACCTGAAAAAGATATTTTAGGAGTCGATGATGAATATATAGGGAATGGTGCAGTTGATTATTGGCAAGCAGAAGTAGACTCCTTAAAAAGTGATGCCAATGCTTTGAATGAATTTTATAGGCAATTTCCTAGAACTGAATCTCATGCTTTTAGGGATGAGAGTAAAACATCATTATTTAATCTTACGAAAATATATCAACAAATAGATTACAATGATTCATTAATAATAGAGCATCACGTTACACGAGGCAGATTTTACTGGGAAAATGGAGTAAAAGATTCTAGAGTAATATTTTCTCCTGACCCTAAAGGAAGATTTAGAATCTCTTGGATGCCAAATAAAAACATAACCAATAAAAAATATAAAAAATATAATCATTATTTTCCCTTGAATGAACATATTGGTGCTTTTGGATGTGACTCATACGATATTTCAGGCACCGTTGTAGGAAGAGGGTCTAATGGGGCGCTCCATGGGTTGACTAAGTTTAACATGGAAGAAGCTCCTAGTAATGAGTTTTTTTTAGAATATGTAGCAAGACCACAAACTGCTGAGATATTTTTTGAAGAAGTTTTGATGGCGTGTGTATTCTATAGTATGCCAATACTGATAGAGAATAATAAACCGAGGTTACTTTATCATTTTAAAAACAGGGGCTACAGGGGATTTTGTATGAATAGACCCGATAAACATTTTAATAAATTATCTAAAACGGAAAAAGAGTTAGGAGGGATACCTAATACATCTGAAGACGTAAAACAATCACATGCCTCAGCCATAGAGTCTTATATTGAAAAGCACATAGGATTGGATTTGTCAGGAGCTTATAGGGATCCTGTGGAGATGGGCAGCATGTATTTTACTAGAACTTTAGATGAGTGGGCAAGGTTTGATATTAACAATAGGACTAAGTATGACGCTAGTATTAGCTCTGGTTTAGCTATAATGGCGAACCAGAAAAACCTTTATTTGCCCGAACAAAAACAAAACAAAATAAATCTTAACTTTGCTAGATATACTAATAACGGAATTTATAGTGAATTAATCAAATAGATGGAAGACGTAAAAATTAATATTTCATCTGTAGGTTTTCCAAGTCAGTTTGTATCAGACTCAGAAAAGGCAACCAAGGAATTTGGTTTACAGATAGGACAAGCGATACAATATGAGTGGTTTAGAAAAGATTCTAACGGATGTAGGTACTACAGTCAATGGAGAGACTTTAACAGATTAAGACTTTACGCTAGAGGAGAACAGTCAATTGCTAAGTACAAAAACGAATTAGCAGTGGATGGGGATTTATCATACTTAAATCTAGATTGGACGCCCGTTCCAATTCTTCCGAAATTTGTAGACGTTGTAGTAAATGGTATGCAAGACAGACTCTTTAAAGTTAAAGCATATGCCCAAGACGCACTATCTCAAGCTAAAAGAAGCAAGTATCAAGATATGATTGAAGGTCAAATGGCCGCCAAAGACATTTTGAATACGGTACAACAGAACACAGGCTTCGATCCTTTTATTATGAATCCTGATGACTTACCCTCTAGTGATGAAGAGTTGTCTCTTTATATGAATTTAAATTATAAGCCAGCCATAGAGATTGCGGAAGAGGAGGCAATCGATACCATGTTTGCCGAAAACCATTATGAGGATATTAGAAAAAGAATAGATTATGATCAAATGGTAGTTGGCATCGGCATAGCCAAGCATGAATTTTTACCAGGGGCTGGTATAAAAGTTTCTTATGTAGATCCTGCTAATGTTGTTTATAGTTATACCGAAGATCCATTTTTTAAAGATTGTTTTTATTGGGGTGAAATTAAAACAGTTTCCATAACGGAATTAAATAAAATAGATACTAGCTTAACAACAGAAGACCTTGAAAAAATATCTCAATATAGTCAAAGCTGGTATGATTATTTTAACACTGCACAGTATTATGAGAATGATATATTTTATCGGGACACTTGTACACTAATGTATTTTAATTACAAGACAACTAAAAAGATGGTCTATAAGAAAAAGATCAATGAGAATGGTTCGTCTCGAATGATTGAAAAAGATGATACTTTTAATCCACCCGAAGAAATGCTTGATGAAGGCAACTTTGAAAAAATTGAAAAAACTATTGATGTTTGGTATGACGGAGTTATGGTTATGGGAACAAACATTATATTAAAGTGGGAGCTTGCCAAAAACATGGTAAGGCCCAAGTCATCTTCTCAACACGCTATGCCTAATTATGTAGCAGCTGCTCCAAGAATGTACAAAGGTGTTATTGAGTCGTTGGTAAGAAGAATGATCCCTTTTGCAGACCTCATACAAATGACGCATTTGAAACTCCAGCAAGTTATCGCAAGAGTTGTGCCTGATGGGGTATATATCGATGCGGATGGATTGAATGAGGTGGATTTAGGAACTGGAGCAGCATATAATCCTGAAGACGCATTAAGGTTATATTTTCAAACCGGTAGTGTTATCGGGAGAAGTTATACCCAAGAAGGTGAATACAATCAAGGTAAAGTCCCTATACAACAGCTCACTAGTAATTCTGGAGCTTCAAAGACGCAAATGCTGATAGCTAATTATAACCATTATTTAGACATGATAAGGTCGGTAACAGGATTAAATGAAGCAAGAGATGGTTCCACCCCGAACCCAGACGCTTTAGTTGGCGTTCAAAAGTTAGCAGCACTCAGCTCAAATACAGCTACCCGACATATATTAGATGGAAGTCTTTACATATATCGTACTTTGGCTGAGGCCTTAACGTATAGGGTAGCTGATATTTTAGAGTATTCAGAATTTAAAGAAGATTTTGTAAATAAAATAGGAAAATATAATGTTAGTATTTTAGGAGAAATAGCTGACTTGTATATTTATGACTTTGGTGTGTTTATAGAGTTATCTCCAGATGAGGAACAAAAGGCAATGCTTGAACAAAATATACAGATGGCATTGTCTAAAGGAGATATAAACCTTGAAGATGCTATTGATATAAGAGAGATAAAAAATATTAAGCTTGCAAATCAACTACTTAAAGTTAAGCGTAAATCTAAACAGGAGCAGGACGACCAAAAAGAAATGCAGAAACAAGCTATGATTTCTCAGCAGCAACTTAAATCTCAAGAGTTAGCCGCCCAAGTTGCCATACAAAAAATAGAACTTGAAACCCAAGGTAAATTAAAGTATAAGCAAGGAGAGATGCAGCTTGAAATTGAGCGTAATAAAGTTGAAGCCCAGCTTAAAAGTCAATTAATGGAGCAAGAGTTTAACTATAACCTGCAGCTCCGAAATATGGATGGGATAGCACTGTCTAATCGAGAGCAATCTAGAGAAGACGCAAAGAGTAAAAGAATTAGTCAGCAAAATACTGAACAGTCAAAATTAATAAACCAAAGAAAAAATAATCTTCCACCCCTAAATTTTGAGTCAAATGAGGATAGTTTGGATGGTTTTGACTTAGCAGAGTTTGAGCCTAGATAATGTTAAAAGTGTATATAAATTTTATATAACTTTGTAATTAATAAAATCAAATCTAAATCTAATGGAAATTAAAGTAAGAGAATTAACTGACGTTGAAGAAAAGTCAGTGCAAGAAGTAGAGCAAGAATTGCTAGACAAGCATGAAGCTCAACAAGAATTGAAGTTTGATGATGAAACTAAGGTTGAATCAAAAGAAGAACCTGCTGTCGAAGAATTAGAAGAAAAGCAGGACGAAGTAGAAGATACAACAAGTGAGCCTCAGGAGGAATCAGCTGAGGAAAAGAGTGCTTCTAAAGAATTATCAGAAGAAGAAGTTCTTTCATATATTGGAAATAGATACGGTAAGGAAATCAATTCTATTGATGAATTGGTTGCCGCAAGAGAAGAGGCGCCAGAAATGCCTGAAGATGTAGCGGCTTACTTTAAGTATAAAAAAGAAACAGGAAGAAGCATCGAAGACTTTGTAAAATTACAGAGAGATTATTCAGATGTTAATCCTGATAGTTTGGTAAGAGAATATTTGACAATTACTGAGGAAGGTTTAGATCCTGAAGACATAGATTCCTTGATGGAGGATTATGAATACGATGAGGAAATAGATGATGATTCAACAATTAAGAAGATTAAATTATCAAAGAAAAAAATTACTGCTAAAGCAAAAAAGTTTTTTAAGGAACAGCAAGAACAATACAAGTTACCCCTTGAGTCAAGGGAAAACAAGTTCACTGATACTGAAGAATATAATGCTTATAAGCAGTATGTGAATACGGCTCAAAGTCAACAGGAAGAGGCTAAACGCAAAAGCGAATGGTTTGTCAAAAAAAGCGACGAAATATTCAACAATGAATTTAAAGGTTTTAAGTTCAATTTAGATCAAAGCGAATTATTCTTTACACCTGGTAGTGCTTCTGAATTAAAAAAGGCTCAAGAAACGCCAATGAATTTTGTAAATAAATTTATTGACGATCAAGGGCTTTTGCAAGATGCAGAAGGGTACCACCGATCTTTAGCTATTGCAATGAATCCCGAAAAGTTTGCTCAGTTTTTTTATGAGCAAGGTAAATCAAGTGCAACAGAAAATGTAATGCGTAAGACTAAAAACATTGATATGTCTGAACGTTCTACTCCTGAAGCAGTTGCTAAATCCGGGTTTCAAGTTAAATCAGTATCATCGCCATCAAGCAATGGTCTGAGAATTAAAAGTGTAAAAAGAACTTAATATTAATTAAAAATTTATTATCATGGCAGGACAAGTCAAAAGTACCCCTACTTTTGCGCTAACGCCAAGTTCAGAAAGAACTCCGACAGCGCAAAATTATCTAACCAATGCAGATTTCGATTGGTTAAATCAATATTTACCTGACACTTACGAAAAAGAATTTGAGCGTTACGGTAACAGAACTATCTCATCTTTCCTACGTATGGTAGGTGCTGAGATGCCTACTAACTCTGACTTAATTAAATGGGCAGAGCAAGGTAGACTACATACTAAATACACAAATGTTGGATCTGGCGGAGCTGGAGCAGCAGACCAAGTAACATTTCAAGTAAATGACGTGCTAGACCCCACGGCAGCAGAACAAGTTATTAGAGTTGGACAAACTGTAGTAATTGTACAAAACGACGGATCTGGTTCTAACAAAGCTGTTGTAAGTGCTGTAAACAATGCCGCTGGTGGTAGAGGTCAGTTCACAGCCGACTTCTACGAAGCAGGTGGTTTAGTAACTGCGGGAACTGGAGTAGGTAATGCTGATGTTACAGTATTTATTTATGGATCAGAATTTAAAAAAGGAACAGCCGGAATGGACGGTTCTCTTGAATCAAATGATTTCATCTTTGACAATAAGCCAATTATCATCAAGGATACTTACAATGTATCTGGATCAGACATGGCCCAAATTGGATGGATTGAAATTACAACTGAAGACGGTGGAACTGGATACCTTTGGTACCTTAAATCTGAGCATGAAACAAGACTTAGATTTGATGACTATTTAGAAACAGCAATGATTGAAGCTGTACCTGCTGAGCAAAACTCAGGAGCTGCTGCCATTTTGGGTAGCGCTGGTGCTGCTGCTGATCCAGGAGCTGGATCTGATGGTATTTTTTACGCTGTACAACAAAGAGGTAATATCTGGGACGGTGGAAACCCAACAGTATTAGCTGACTTTGACAATGTAATTAGTCGTCTAGACAAGCAAGGAGCAATTGAAGAAAACGTACTATTCGTTGATCGTCAGTTTGCTTTTGATATCGATGATATGTTAGCTGCACAAAACTCTTACGGAGCCGGTGGTACTTCATATGGTCTTTTTGACAATGACGAAGAGATGGCGTTAAACTTAGGTTTTTCTGGATTCAGAAGAGGTTATGACTTCTACAAGACTGACTGGAAATACTTAAATGACCCAACTATGAGAGGTGGACTTCCAACAGGAGCAGGATCAGGACGTGTAAACGGACTACTTGTACCAGCTGGATCAACTAGTGTTTATGACCAAATTCTTGGTAAAAATGCTAAGAGACCTTTCTTACATGTTAGATATAGAGCTTCTGAAACAGAAGACAGACGTTACAAAACTTGGATTACTGGTTCTGCTGGTGGTGCAAGAACAAGTGATGTGGATAACATGCAAGTTAACTTCTTGTCAGAAAGAGCTGTTTGTACTTTAGGTGCTAACAACTTCTTTATCTTCCAAGAGTAATAAAAAAGTATTTTTTCGGGGGAGTCTTAGGATTCCCCCTTTTTTATAAAATTTAAATCTAATCAAATGAAAACTACTACTAAATACGTAGATAAAATCTACAAACTAACGCGCGAAACAGCGCCACTTTCCTTAATTTTAGCGTCAAGACATACTCAGAGGTTTCCTCTATTGTGGTTTGATGAAAAAACAGGAACAAATAAAGCTTTGCGTTATGCAAGAAATCAAAACTCTCCCTTTCAGGAAGACCAAGATGATAATGCAATATTAGAGCCTATAGTATTTGAAAACGGATTTTTAACTGTACGTAAAGAAAATCAAGTATTACAAAAATTTTTAGAATACCACCCAGGAAAAGGAAGGGTATATGTTGAGGTAGACAAAGCTAAAGATGCCGCGCAAATTGTTGAGGACTTAAATGCCGAGGTTGATGCCTTAATAGAAGCCCGTCAACTAACGGTAGACCAAGTAGAAAATGTAGGCAGAGTCCTTTTTCAACAAGATGTAACAACCGTAACTACTGCAGAGCTTAGAAGAGACATATTAGTATTTGCAAAAAATCAACCTAAAGATTTTTTATTACTATTAAAAGATCCTGCATTAAAGTTAAATGCTGAAATA
>Ga0098042_1000770_pt1 | contig 12324 bp, 18 predicted proteins | sample 9_EtaG_FD_75066 | JGI IMG/M metagenome (GOLD analysis project Ga0098042, IMG submission 75066) | Marine viral communities from the Subarctic Pacific Ocean - 9_ETSP_OMZ_AT15188 metaG | ecosystem: Environmental > Aquatic > Marine > Oceanic | place: Pacific Ocean | collected 2015-01-10
GAGGTTAACGAAGAGGTTGAGTTGTCTGCTGAAGAGCCAAAGGCTGAAGAAGTAGAAGCAGCGGCTGAGCCTATTGTACACAATCCAGAAAACAAAGCGAAAAAGGTTGGAAACACGATATCTCCAAACAAGCGCAAGACGATTATGGATACCGTACTATCAAGAATAGCAAATTCAAATACAAATAATAATTAAATTTTAAACTATGGCTAACACCGTAACAGGAAGCACTTATGCTGGCGATTTCAATGGAAATTTTGTTGCCGCGGCTCTTTTAAGCGCACCTACAATTGCAAATGGATTGGTAACCGTATTACCAAACATTCACTACAAGAGAGTGATGAAGAAGATTTCAACAACTGGAAACGTATTGGTTAACGCAACTTGCGACTTTGACCACAATATGGATGTTGATGTTGCTGAGAGAGTATTAACATTGAAAGAGGTACAATCAAACGTACAACTTTGTAAAAAAGACTATCACCAAGATTGGATTGCTGCACAAGCTGGATATTCTGCTTATGAAGATTTACCAGCAGATTTTAAAAGCTTTATGCTTGCGCACGTTGCTGGAATGACGGCTGCGGCTATCGAAACTTCTATTTGGGAGGGAGCTTCAGGAACAAGCGGTCAGTTTGATGGACTTGTAACTTTGGCTTTGGCTGATGCAACTGTAAATGATGTTGCTGGACACGCTGCGGTAACGAGCGCAAACGTGATTGATAAATTAGGAGCTATCGTCGATACTATTCCTAACACCGTCTATGGAGCTGAGGATTTAACAATCTACGTTTCAAGAAATATCGCTAAGGCTTACGTTCGCGCACTTGGAGGTTTCTCAGTAGCTGCAACTGCAAATGCTGGTACAAACAACCAAGGTACTCAATGGTACTCTAACGGAGCATTAACATTTGACGGTATTCCAGTAGTTGTTGCTAACGGAATGGCTGATGATACTGCAATGGCTGCTCAAACTTCTAACCTATTCTTTGGATGCGGTTTATTGAGTGACGTAACAGCAGAGGCTAAGTACATTGATATGGCTGACGTTGACGGTTCGCAGAATTGTAGAATTATCTACAGACTATCTGCTGGAGTTCAGTTCGCTATTGGTTCAGATATTGCGCTATACCACGCATAATTATAAACTTGAATATTAAAGAGGGGAGGTAAAATGCCTTCCCTTTTTTTGTTCGCAATACTTAAAAACAGATGTGCTGTGATATTACTAACGGACGAGTTGAGGAGTGCAAGGATAGCGTAAGCGGATTAAAAGCAATCTACTTTGCAAACTTTGACGATTTGTCCACAGACGCTATTGTTTACGATGCTACAAATACTGATACCATAGATACTTGGGTACCAGCTGCGCAGTTGTCGTTATTCAAATACGAATTAAAATCCTCTGAGAATAGTTTCACCACCCAGGTGCAAACCTCGAGAGATGCGGGTACGACATTCTTTGAGCAAACGCTTCAAATTTCTTTAAAGAAACAAGACCAAGCGATGCACAAAAACATTAAACTACTTGCGTATGGGCGACCAAGAATAATTGTTCGCACAATGACCGACCAATTTTTCTTAATGGGATTGGCTCAGGGCTGCGACACGACTGCTGGAGAAATTTCAAGCGGTGCTGCGATGGGCGACTTCAATGGCTACAAGCTTACTTTTGTAGCGAGTGAGGTGCTACCAGCCAACTTCATTGATGTTTCAACTGAAACTGCCTTAAAAACTGCTTTTGCAGACGGAACTGGTCAAGACGCATTAATCGTAACAGCATAGTACGTTTATTCCTTTCATAACGTAGGGCACCTTTCGGGGTGCCTTTTTTGTTTTAAAAGGTAACAAGTCAAAAAAAAATAGGTTATAGGGGTAGGATGGTAATACTACAACAAGTCGGAACGGAGCAAAGCATAAGGTTTATACCGAGAACTTCAAGCTATGACGGTCTTTTTATAACTGATGACCAAACCAATACGGAAGTCCAAGTAACTATTGCAAGCAGCGTTCAAGGCGATTACTTTGATACTATTAACGCAACTTTCACTATCTTGCAGAATCATTTTTACAATTTGGAGATTCGTAATGGAACAACGGTTGTATATAAAGACAGAATATTTTGCACAAATCAAGCGGTAGATTCCTATTCAGTAAATGAAGGTAAATATACAAGCATACCGTCAAACAATGAATTTATTATAATATGAGTAAAGACGTACATATTTTAGAATTAGCAGCATACGAAGCTCCTGTAATATCCGAGAGCAAAAAAGACGACTATGTTTCTTTTGGCGATGATAATAATTACTTTCAATTTCTCATAGATTGCTACACAAATAGCACGACTCAAAATGCGATTGTAAACAACATTAATAGACTTGTTTACGGAAAGGGATTATCAGCAACCAACGCAAGCAAAAAACCTAATGAGTACGCTGCAATGATTTCTATGTTCAAGAAAGAAGATGTCAGAAACTTAGTAAGCGATTTAAAGCTTTTAGGTCAATGCGCCATGCAAGTGATTTACTCTAAAGACCGTAAAAAGATAGCCGCAGTTCATCACATGCCTGTGCAGCTTTTACGAGCAGAAAAGTGCAATGACGAGGGCAAGGTTGAGGCTTACTATTATTCGGATAACTGGACGGACTTAAAGAACTACCAACCTAAAAGGATTCCAGCTTTTGGATGCTCAAATGAAGACATAGAAATCTATTATGTAAAACCTTACTCCGTAGGGTTAAAATACTACGCTTTACCAGATTATATCGGCGCACTCCCATACTGCACCCTTGAGGAGTCTATCAGCGACTATCTCATAAATGAGGTGAACAATGGCTTCGCAAGTCGTGTAGTCGTGAATTTTAACAATGGGCAACCATCGGAGGAGCAACAGCGAATGATTAAGCATAAGGTAATGCAAGGCTTGACTGGAACGCAAGGCGAAAAGGTAATTGTATCATTCAACTCAAACGCAGAAAGTAAAACAACGGTTGATGCGATGCCTGTAAATGATGCTCCTGACCTCTACTCTACACTTGCAGAGGAATGTCTGAGAAAAATTATGTTAGGCAACAACGTAACCTCACCGCTATTATTCGGCATAGCTTCAAGCAATGGCTTCAGTTCAAACGCTGACGAATTAGAGAACTCTTTTATTTTGTTTGACAATATGGTAATACGACCAATGCAAGACCTGTTGATTGATGCCTTTGATGAGATTTTAGCGTTTAACGGTATATCCTTAAACTTGTATTTTAAGACGCTTAAACCGCTTGAATTTACCGACCTAAGCAATGTAATGACTGATGAGCAGAAAGAGGAGGAAACAGGCTTAGAATTAAGCGGAGAGTATGTTGGTAAGGCTTTAATTGAATTAGGCGAGCAACCAAAAGACGATTGGCTGCTTATTGATGAATTTGAAGTTGACTATGACTTAGATGAGGAGGAAAATACTTTGCTTTCAAGCGAAATAGAAACCAAGCTTAGTTTTAAAGATAGATTAATCAATCTTGTTTCAAGCGGTATGGCTTTTCCAAATGCAAAAAGTGAACAAGATGAGGTTATTGATGGCGTTAAATTTATAACACGATATGTTTATGCTGGACAGTTGCAAAAGGATACAAGGGCATTTTGCAAAAATATGTTAAGTGCAAACAAGATTTATAGAAAAGAGGATATTTTGAGAATGGGCGACACCTATTTAGGGGATGCATATACCAACAAAGATGGTCGGCAAGTTGGATGGGGAAAAGGCGGTGCTTTAACCTTTTCGAGATGGCTTTGGAAAGGCGGAGGCAACTGTCATCATCGCTGGAACAAGCAAGTCTATGTAGCTTTTGAGGGCACAGGAATAGATGTAAGAAGCCCAAAGGCAAGCAAGATTGCAAGCGCAAAAGCTGCTAAGTATGGTTATGTAATTAAAAACGATAAGCTTGTTAGTCAAAGACCGATTGATATGCCGAATAGAGGATTTATAAAAAAGCAATAAAATGGCGACAGCATTACTCATAACAAGAGACGACATTGTACGATTCACGCAAATGAACGGAAACCTTGATACTGACACTTTCATCCAGTACATCAAGATAAGTCAAGACATAGAAATCCAGGAGATGCTCGGAACGGATTTGCTTAAAAAGATTCAAGCAGATATTGTTGCAAGTAATTTGGTTGACCCTTATTTATCTCTATTAAACAATTACATAAAAGACTGCTTGATACATTTTGCTTATGCAAGGTACTTGCCTAATGGAGCTTACACAATTTCAAACAAAGGAATCTATAAACACAACTCCGAGAATAGCGATACGGTATCAAAAGAAGAAATAGATTATTTGGAAGGGAAAGCAATGCAAACGGCTATGCACTACAAGGAAAGATTTGTTCAGTATATGAACTTTAACCAATCGTCTTTTCCTGAGTACACAAGCAACAGCGATGGGGATGTTTTCCCAAGCGATGACATAAACTTCACTGGATGGGTAATGTAAGATACAAGGCAAAGAAAAAAGACATTGAGAAACTTAGAATTTATTTACAAAAATTAGAGAATGGCGGACATCAAGATAAGTCAGATAACGGCAAAAAGTAGCAACCTTGCAAGTACGGATGAGTTTGCTATTGCGGAAAGTGATGGCTCAGGCGGTTATGCATCTAAAAAGATAACAGGTGCTCAACTAAAAGACAGCACGCTAAACGCACAAACAATTACTACTTATAACTTAGTTTTAACGGATGCGCATAAAACGGTAACGCTAACAAATGGTAGCTCAATAGATGCAAGAATACCTACCAACGCTGGTACAGCTTTTCCTATTGGTACAAGAATCGAATTAATACAAGGCGGAGCTGGTCAAGTAACGGTTGCTCCAACATCAGGCGTTACATTAAATTCAAGCGGAGGAAAGACGAAACTTGCAGCTCAGTATGCACAAGGAACAATATTAAAAGTAGCTACAGATACTTGGTATTTATTTGGCGACATAACAACATAAGAAATGGCTAATACAATAGATTGGGGAGAGGCATCAGTAAACAACACAAACGGCTACGGCAAAGGCGCAACTAATAATACAATTCGTTGGGCAAAGATATATGAATCCAGCGCAAGCGGAGAAACAAATATTACAGGCGCAAGCGGTTTTTCAAACACATTAAGTACAAGGTTTGATGGAGTAGATGACTTTGCAAGTCTCAGCTCAACAACAAACCTTAGACCAACGGATGCAGAAATAAACGCAGATGGTTTTTCACTTTCTGTTTGGGTAAATTGGATAAGCGCAAGTGGCGGTGTTTGGGCTAATGGTGGCGCACAAGAAAGCGGTAGTTATACAGGTTTCTCTTTTATTGTTGTTTCAGATGGTCAAATAATCATAAGGAAAGGTGATGGAGGCGGAACAGGCAGCAGCAATAGAAGTGATGCTATAGCCGCAGCAGGTTCAATAAGCGCAGGTTCTTGGACGCACCTTGCTTTTGTTTTACCAAGCGCAAATAAAAGCACTTGGAAGATATACGTTAATGGTGTTTCTCAAACACTAACAACAAGCGGAACAGGTGGCGCAGTTTCTTACTCAGGTACGGCTGCTATCGGCTCTCGGGCAACAAATTCTTTTAATGGTGCAATAGATGAATGTGCAGTATTTAATACAGAACTTTCTGCAAGCGATGTAACTACAATTTATAATTCGGGAGTTCCCAACGATTTAACAGGAACAAGCGGATTGGTTTCTTGGTGGCGTATGGGCGACGGAGATACGTTCCCAACTATTAGTGATAATGTCGGAAGCAATAACGGAACAATGACTAATATGTCAAGCGGCAACTTTATATCTAATGTGCCTACGTTTAATTCAAGGTCTATATCGCTTGATGGTGTTGATGACTTTGTAACTATGGGAGATGTTTTAGACTTTGAAAGAACAAGCGCTTTTAGTATTTCGGCTTGGGTTAAAAGAGGCGGTACAGGGGTAAATGATACCGTTGTATCTAAAATGGAATCAAGCGGCAACTTTAGAGGTTATTTACTTTTTATAAGTAGTACAAATCTTGTAAAATTTGTTTTGCGTAATGTTAATACGTCAAGTAATCGTTTATTTGTAGATAGCACTTCAACAATAACGGACACAAATTGGCATCATATACTAATGACTTATGATGGTTCAAGTAGTGTAAGTGGTGTAAAAATTTATATTGATGGAGTAAGCGACACGGTAACAACGGCAGGAACATTAAGCGCAACCACGTTAAATTCTTCGCCTTTTAACATAGGTGCAAGAAATAGCAATAGTTTATTTGCTACTGCAACTATTGACGAAGTTTCAGTATTTAATTCAGAACTTTCTGCAAGCGACATAACAAGCATTTACAATGGTGGTGCGCCTAATGACATAAGCAGTCTATCGCCTGTGTCTTGGTGGCGGTGCGGAGACGGAGACAATTCGCCTACATTAATTGACAGAGGTAGCGGAAGTAATAACGGAACAATGACGAACTTTACAACTTTTAGCACAGATGTGCCTACATAAAAACGAATAAAAAATGAGTACAAAACAAGCAGAAACATACGCAACAATTAACATAGCAGATTTGCCTTTAATTGACTTTTCGCAAATAGGCGAAACATCCGAAAACACGATACGAAAAAGTTTAGACGGCACACAATTTATAATTAAGTTTGATGTAGCACCTACCTTTATTCTTGACGGTAGCGTTGAAATTTTACAAGCAATGAATCACGCACAAGCAGTTGCGCTTATGGCTACGCCTGAATGGTCTGCGCCAATAGAGGATGGCTTTGTAGATGCTCCAGCAGAAATTTAATTATAATGCACACAAAGATTCTATCCGTACTTTATTTTATTGCTGGCTACCTTTCAGCGTTTAGCTTGTTCTTCAATGGTGCTTTTCACTTACGTTGCATTGGTTGTTTTCTCGGAATTTATCTAACATACCAGTTGGTACAATACATAGAAGAATGAAAAACGAGTTACTTTTGCTGATAACTAAACTAAACAACTATTCTATGCAATTACTCGCAATTGTTAGCAGCTTCTTTATGCCTATATCGGGCATCTTGATTTTAATCGGTCTATCCGTAATACTTGACACTTTAACAGGTGTATGGAAATCTCGAAAACTTAAAACGCCAATCACATCAAGGAAATTGAGTGCGGTCATTTCCAAGATACTATTATACGAGGTTACTGTAATGCTTTTTTACTTGATAGATTACTTTATCCTAAATGACATTATCTTGACATTCTTTAGCGTTGAGCTGATGACAACTAAAATCCTTGCCTTGGTACTAGTATCAATTGAGGTCATAAGTATCAATGAAAACTACAAGGCAGTCAAAAACATCGACCTTTGGGAATCTCTCAAAAACTTGTTTGCAAGAGCCAAAGAAGTCACGCAAGACTTCAAAGACATTAATGAGAAAAATAAATAAAATTATAATCCACTGTACAGCTACTCCTGAAGGACGCGAACACGATGTCGCTGATATTAGGCGCTGGCATTTAAAACGAGGATTCAATGACATTGGCTACCATTTTCTCGTTCACATTGACGGAACGGTTGAATACGGAAGACCAATAAAAAAGTCAGGAGCTCATACATCAGGGCAGAATAAAAATTCTATTGGGATTGCCTACGTTGGAGGAATGTCTAAGGATATGAAAAAAGCTAAGGATACACGAACTAAAGAACAAAAGGATGCTTTAGTAAAATTGATACAGGAATTAATATACACTCATAACAAAGATATGCAGATATTTGGACATCGAGACTTTGCGAACAAAGCTTGCCCGTCTTTTGATGCAAGAAAGGAATATGCGATTTTATAGTCTTATTTGCGTTCTAACGCTGTTTAGTTGTTCATCTAACTATCACTACCGCAAAGCTCTCAAAAAGGGCTTAAAACCGCTTATTTCAAGCGACACGATTAGAATAGCAACAATTGATTCGATTCCAGTAGTAAAACACGACACTTTGATATATGAAAGATTTTTTAGTTCTAAAGACACCGTAATACACTATCAAAATGTATTCGTACCCAAAACACGTTTAGAAACACGAATAGAATACAAGATACATCGAGACACTATAAGACTTGAAACAAGGGTTGAAGTTCAGAAAGCAAAAGCAAGTAAACAACCTAATTATCTTTTATGGATGTTTTTAATTGTTGTTGCATTGGTTGCCTTGCAGTTGATTAAAAAATTAATATGAGTATAAACAAACGTTATCGATTAACTCCTGATGAAGCTGATATCGTCTTTAAGTATAGAGGCTTAAAGGCAGCTTCTGAACAAGCTGGGGTTGATATGGATAGCGTTAAACACGGATGGCTCAAAACAAAAGAAGCAAGTTTATTCTTTAAAAATCCTTTCCATAAAGACGATGCAGAAAATCAATTAGAAGAACTTTGCAAAAAGCTAATTGAGGATATGAAGCAATTTGCTCCTAAGTATCCGATAATAAAACGCAGCTCGGAAAAAAAAGAATACTTACTTGTAATTGACCCAGCAGATATACACATCGGAAAGCTTGCAGATTCATTTGAAACAGGCGAAGACTATAACAATCAAATAGCCGTTAGGAGGGTAAAGGAGGGCGTACAAGGTATTTTAAACAAAGCGCAAGGGTTTCCTATTGATAAGATTTTATTCATTGGCGGAAATGATATTTTGCACATTGATACTCCGAGCCGAACAACGACGGCTGGAACAAAACAAGATACGGACGGACAATGGTACAGCAACTTCCTAATAGCTAAGCAACTCTATGTTGATATTTTGCTCCAGTTGATTGCGGTTGCAGATGTTCATTTTACTTTTAACCCAAGTAATCACGATTATCAAACAGGCTTTTTTCTTGCCGATGTCATCAAAACATATTTTCAGAATAACAAAAACATCTCCTTTGATTGTTCAATATCGCATCGTAAAGGCTATCAATACGGAAGCAATCTAATCGGCACAACTCACGGAGACGGTGCAAAGCACCAAGACTTACCTTTGCTTATGGCTACAGAATTTCCTGTAGAATGGTCAAAGACCAAGCACAGGTACGTTTATACGCACCACGTTCACCATAAAACAAGCAAAGACTATTTATCGGTCACAGTAGAATCCTTACGTTCACCAAGTGGAACTGATTCCTGGCATCACAAGAAAGGTTACCAACACGCGCCTAAGGCGGTTGAAGGTTTCATACACCATAAAGAGAACGGTCAAGTCGCAAGATTGACGCATTTGTTTTAAGCAAATCAAAAAAAATTACTAATTATATTGTTTATATATATTTTTTATATATATTTGATATATGAAAGTAACAAAAAACAAATCAAAATCAACGATGACAAAGAAAGAGATTGAGCAATGGGCGAAAATCCCAATGAAGCAAAAGCTTATCAACCTACCGAAAGACCTTTTCAAAAAGATAGAGGCATCAGCAAAGAAAAATGCAAGGAGCGTAAACAAGGAGATTCAAGTTCTACTTGCTCAAGCAATCACAAAATCAAAAAACCAATAACAATGAACAGAAAGGAAACCTTAGAGCTTCTCATCGAGATTGAGGAAGCTATTGAATACTTTGAACATAAAATAAACGAAGCAGATTGGTCAGATTCTTGGGGATTAGGTTCGGAATTTGAATCTATACGCAAGAAAAACATGCATAATATTGTTATATACACTATGTGCATCGGCAGATTAAATGAACGATTTACTAAACAACTTAACACACTTAAATAATGAAAGACGGAATAAAAGATACGATTTACGGCATAGTATATTTATGCACATTAGCCACGATGTATTACTACACTATTTTAATATTCGGATAATGGAAGAAAGGAAAATAACCAAGAGGCTTCATGACATCAATACGTTCATGAGTACGCAAGACAACGAAACCTACCTTGTAGGGAAAGACGAATACGGCAAAGAGTTCACGATGGTATTTAATACTATTGAGCTTTTAGAATGGCTGGATAAAGGGTATATGAAGAAACAAGTAAAGCAATACATTAAAAACTTATAAGGATGGCGCACAAAGTACAAACAAAAGATTGGGATAGCTTTGATATAGAGCTGTACTCTCGCAGAGTAAAAAGAACGGATTGCAGATTGCATACCTATAGAATCCAGTACAACATATATAAAAGCGATAAAGACCAACATAATCCGCTTCAAGCGATTGACTATGTTGTTGCTTATTCTAGAGATGAGGCAATTCATACTTGGGGTAAATGGAAAGGATTAATAAAAAAAATTACAATTGTTGCGCCGTGGAAAAAATAATTAATTATATTTGGGCGTTCATAATTTGTTTGGTCTATGGAAACATAGATTGATTTCTAAAAAAAAGTTATAGGTGGCTTATAATTTTTTTTCTATTGGTTTAACACGATACGTTAGTAGAGCAGCCACCGCTTGAAAGCGTATCGTTTTTTTTTAATTTAATTTTATGGCTAAAGACAAAAAGAGCTTTATTCTTTATATGGACCAGAGAGGAATCTTTGACAAATTATCTGATGAACAAGCTGGTAAATTAATCAAACACATATTTTCTTACTGCGCTGATGAGAATCCTGAGGCGGAGTTTATCATTGATATAGCTTTTGAGGGCATTAGACAGGCTCTAAAGAGAGATTTAAGAAAGTACAACGTCTATATTGATAAGCAAAGAATAAACGGAGCTAAGGGAGGCAGACCAAAGAAGAAAAAAGAAACCCAAAAAACCCAACCCTTTTTTCAGAAACCCAAAAAAGCTGATAGTGTAAGTGTAAGTGATAGTGTTAATGTAAATGAAACAACATACAGGAGCTTCGCTCATTTGTCTATGTCAAAAGACGAGTTTAAGAAATTGGAAGATAGCTATTCAAAAGAAACAATTGATTCCGTTCTGGATGCAATAGAAAACTTTAAACAAAATAAAAAATACAAATCATTATATTTAACCGCCAAGAATTGGCTAAAGAAGGAACAACCAAAAAGTCAACATACTAAATTTAAAGCAGCGTGGGAATAAACGGATACAAGGTAACGGAAACAGGAGATGTAATTGATAAGATATTTAAACACCGAGATAACTACAATCAAAAGGGCAAGTATTTAGGATGGGATGGATTGCATGAGTTTTATTCAATGCAATTAGGCAACTGTACCGATTGGACAGGATTCCCAATGTCAGGAAAAACACAAGTTCTAATGGAGTGCCTTTTAAATACTTCAAAGTTTTACGGATGGAAACATTTGGTTTACTTTCCTGATGTTGGAAGCAACGTTGAGATTGTTGCGGATTTAATTCATAAACTTACAGGCAAAAGCTTCAATCCTAAAGAACGAAACGTAATCAAAGATGCAGAAATACGAAACTCCTTAGATTGGATATTTCAGCACTTTCATATCCTAACTAAAAAGGATGTCAAGGCAAAGATGACTCCTTTTCAGTTTTATGACTATGCGGTTGAGCTTAAACAAAAAGGCGGATTACAAACAGCAAGCATTGACAGCTGGAAAGACATGAGCCATCCATATCACGAATTTGGAGGATATGCGCAATATTTAGAGGTCGTCTTACCGTACCGTAATCAAATCGCAGAGGATAACGAATTGCATTTACATACAATTATTCATCCAAAGCTAACCGAAAAGATAAACGGAAAGCGAAGCGTGCCGAGTCCATACGATTTGAAAGGAGGCTCGGAATGGTTTAATAGCGGTAAGTGCATGATAACGGTGCACCGAGAGGATTTAAATTACAATCAAGCTATAATTAATTTTAATAAAATAAAGCCTCGCTCCGCTGGGCAGATAGGTCAACTGATAATGTGGTTTGATAAAGAAAAATTCCTATATTATGAGCAAGAGAATCCAGCTCCTAATGTTTATATAAGAAAATTTGCACAAGAAAAATGAACACATTAGAAATATTAAAAGCCAAGATTAACTTAAAAACGGTACTAATCAAATTCAAAGAAAGCATTGAGGAACTTGAAGAAAAACACCCAGCAAGAAAGGATTTAATAAATTCAATGAAGGAAAGCGCAGAGTATATTGAGCATTTTCATAACGTCTTTTTAGAATTTGAGCAAGAGTATCACATGGAGTGCAAAGCTAATCTAAGAAATCAAATTATAATAGCAGAACATAAACACGAAATAGACAAGCTAAAAGAAATTATTAACGACAATAAATTAGAATTATGAAAGTATTAAACCTGTATGCTTGTTTAGGCGGTAATCGTTTGCTTTGGGATAATTGCGAAGTTACTGCGGTAGAATTAGACGAAGAACTTGCAAGACTATATCAAGAA
>Ga0098042_1000772_pt1 | contig 12307 bp, 2 predicted proteins | sample 9_EtaG_FD_75066 | JGI IMG/M metagenome (GOLD analysis project Ga0098042, IMG submission 75066) | Marine viral communities from the Subarctic Pacific Ocean - 9_ETSP_OMZ_AT15188 metaG | ecosystem: Environmental > Aquatic > Marine > Oceanic | place: Pacific Ocean | collected 2015-01-10
AATAACCACGTCTTTGATGACATCTCTTCTCAGTTCACTGGTATTAGAAGTGACTTTACACTGAAGTATGAAGGTAATGATGTTACTGGTATTTCTACTGATAACGCTTGGGTATTGATTAACGGTGTATTCCAACATCCTGATAGTGTTGCTAGAAATGGTCGTGATGAGTCCCCATCATACAATTTGACTGAATCTGGTAGTAGTACAACCATCAGATTCTTGGCCGATGAATACACAGGTGAGAACAATACTCAGACGTATCCTCGTGGTGGTATTCTGATGGAAGTAGGATCTACTCCTGGATTTGGATATCAACCTCTGGTATCTGCTGGTGGTACAGCTACTGTATCTGTTGGTGGATCAGTTACGGCTGTTAGTATTGGAAACACTGGTTCGGGTTATCGTTCTGGTCTTCAGACAGTCAGAGTTGGTGTTCAGACCTATAGTTCAGGTGTACCAAATATCCACTATGTTGGTGTGGCCACTGTATCTAATGGTCATGTAATTGGTGTTGCCGTTACCAATGGTGGTTCTGGTTACAGTACGGCTCCCGAAGTTGTAATTGATTCACCTCTTCCTTATGACAATATTCCTCTTATCTACAGTGCATCCTCACCAGCCGGTGTTGGAACTGGAGCCAAGGTTGATATCACTGTTGGTATGGGTTCAAGTGTTATTGACTTTGAACTGGTTGACAAGGGAACAGGATATGGTAACAGAGGTATTCTAACTATTGGTGTCGGTGGAACAACCGGTATTCCTCTTACTGGAGGAACTCTCAGTGAGTTCCAAATTGAAGCTATTAGAACTCAACAGGATCAGTTCAATGGTTGGTATATGGGTGAACTTGAGGTCTTTGATTCTATTAGTGATGAATTTGATGGTATCACCAAAACCTTCAACTTAAGTATTGGTGGTGAGGGTGTTGCTGTTGTATCAAGAAAAGGCTCCCAAATTGAAATTAAAGATGTTCTCTTGGTATTTGTAAATAGTGTTCTTCAAGAACCTGGTGAATCCTATGATATGCAGGGTGGTTCTGTTATCAGATTCTTCGAAGCACCAAAACCTGGTGACAAAGGAGAGATCTTCTTCTATAAGGGAACTAGAGATAAGGATGTCTTGTTCAAGGATATTCTGGAAACTGTGAAGGAGGGTGATAGTCTGAAAATTGACCATTATCCAAATAAAGGTCAAACATTTGGTTTGGTTCAGGAAGATAGAATTGTTACTGGTATTAACACTATTGACTCTGTGAAAACAACACCTTATGTAAACCCAGGTGTTACTACTGAAACAACAATCTTGAGACCAGTAACCTGGTGTAAACAACTCTCTGACGTTGTTATTGATGGTGAGAAAGTTGGTAAGTCCAGAATGCACTATGAACCAAATATCTTCCCATTTGGTTATCTTATTCAGTCTGTTGGTGTTACTACAACTGTATTCTACATTGATAGTCTGAAACCTCTATTTGATGCGGTTAATGAGACTGAGGAAGAAGGATATCAAAATGTAATTCAACTCATCTCTCAGGATGAGAATGTCACTGGTATCATCACGGCATTTGTAAATGATTTTGGTCAGATTGATAGATTTGACATCGTCAATCCTGGAACTGGATATACAGCAAATCCACAAATTTCTATCGCTAATCCTCTTGATGGAACTAGATCATTTGTTGATTCTACCATTCAAAATGAACAAATTGTTGGTTTGAATATTATTTCAGCAGGTTCTGGATACACTTCAACCAATCCTCCTATTGTGATGGTTGAACCACCAAAATATGCAATTGAGAAATGTGATGTTTCTGATTACTCTGGTGATTATGGAATCATTGTTGGATTTGGTACTGTAACTGTAGCACCTAAAACTCAATTCGTATTTGACTTCTATATTCCAAATGATAGTTGGATGAGGAACACCTCACTGGTATCTGATCCAGTTGTCACTAGTGGTATTCAAACTGGTGATTTCTTCACTGTGTTCAATAGTGTTATGACTCACTCTAAAGGAACTGTTGTTACCTTGGAGAATGATAATACTACTAGAATTGGTGTTTCTACAGAGTTTATCAATAACATCTATCAAGTTGATAGTGTTTCTACATTGAACGTCAATGTAATCGGTGTTGGTGTCACAGCTGTTAGAAGAGTATTTACTAACATTGTTGGTTTCTCTAGTGATGGTCTTTCCTTCGACTCTAATCTTTATAAGTTTGATTCTACCTTGTTTACAATGGATAAAGTTAACTTTGAAGTATTCTCTGGTGGTATTGGAACTGCATTTAACTTCGGTGAATACAGTTGGGGTAAAATCAACGTTAAGGGTAGACCAGATGCTCAACAATTCAACTTCTACGGTGGTAATGGATACTCAGGTCTTACAACTTCTACCTATGTAAGAAGATTTAAGGATCTGAAATTCAAGAACTACGATGTGATCGATTACTGATCATCTAAATACTTCTACGAAATAATACCTGGCGAGTAATGGCAAAATTAGGTATAAACACCGGAACCAATGCAAATGATGGAACTGGTGATACTCTGCGAGCAGCTGGTGGTAAGATTAATACCAATTTTGATGAGGTTTACTCAACTATTGGTGACGGTACAAACCTATTCACAGGTATTGTAACTAGTATTACCGCTGGTAACTTTATTAGTATCTCCACTTCTTTTGGTGATGTGACCATCACTGGATTGGCGAATACAGAAAACATTAATGCGGAATCTCTAATTGTAACTGGCATCTCTACTCTTGGGATGATTACCAGTGTGAATACGATGGGAATTGGAACCATCTTTTCTCCAAGAATCGAAGTCACTGGTCCAGTTATTGCTAATACTTTAGTTGGTGATGGATCTCAGATTACTGGTTTGGCTACAACTGAGTTTGTAACCGCAGATACTCTAGTTGTTATTGGTATATCTACCTTAGGTATCGTTACTGGAACTGATTCAGTTCAGGCTACAGATTTCTATGGAAACTTCCACGGTGACGGGAGTAAGGTAACTAATATTCAATATTCAGAGGTTGCCGGTATTGCAACCTTCGCTACTTCTGCTGGTGTTGTCACTTTTGCAACTAACGCTGGACTCTCAACAAACGCCACTAACGCAGTTCATGCAACCACAGCTGGGGTTTCATCCTACACAAGTAGTTGGGTTGTAGGAGAAGACCCATCAAACAATTCACACTATAGATTTACTGGTCCTGGTATTTCTACAGATGAAGATGATCCAGAACTGTACTTAGTAAGAGGTGGAGTTTATAGATTCACCAATCAGATGGGTAGGCATCCCATCCAATTCCAAACAGATCCAAATGGTTCTATTGGAAGTGCAAGTACATACACAGATGGTATCACTAATCCCTCTACTGTAAATGGTGACACAATTTGGGATGTCCAGATGGATGCTCCAAATCAGCTATATTATCAATGTAAAACTCATGGAACTATGGGTGGTTCCATTAGAATTCTCAACAATGATTCGGATTTTGCGGGATATGCAGATGTAGCTGGTATTGCCACTTACGCCACTAATGCTGGTTTATCCACTAATGCTACTTTTGCCACAACTTCTGGAGTATCTACAACCTCTGGATACGCAGATGTAGCAGGTATTGCAACAAACGCAACTTTTGCTGGGTTTGCAACCACAGCTGGTATTTCGACTGTTTCTGGATACGCCGATGTAGCTGGTATTGCGACATTTGCTACTAATGCTGGTGTTGCAACATTTGCTCCAACTTCTGGAGTATCCACAACTTCTGGATACGCGGATGTAGCAGGTATTGCAACTTTTGCAACTAACGCTGGACTGTCAACTAACGCTACCTTCGCTGGATACGCAACCAACGCTGGTTTATCCACTAACGCTACCTTAGCTGGATACGCAACTAACGCTGGATTATCAACAAACGCGACCTTTGCTGGGTTTGCGACCACAGCTGGTATCGCAACAGTTGCTGTAAATGCACAGGGACTTACTGGTAGTCCTTCTATTGATATCAATCACCTTGAAGCAAATGATATTCTAGTTACTGGTATTTCGACTCTTGGTGTTGTAACTGGAGCTACTTACTATGGTGATGGTACTAACCTGACTGGTATTGTCCTCAACAATAGTGTTCAAACATTTAATAACCTTGCAGTTACCGGTGTTTCTACTCTTGGTGTTGTCACAGGCACTCAATCAATTTCTGCTACTAATATCTACGCTACTGATATTGTAGCAACTAATGTTAGTGGTGATGGTTCTGGTCTTACAGGAGTTATCGCTTCTGGTTCTGTTGGTCTGAAACTTGATGATGTTTATGTTGGTGCTGGATTTACCTCTATTGATTTTAGATATGAGGGAGAACAAGTATCTTCATTTACTGGTGTAGGAAATACAGCCGTATTCAATACCAAAATTCTGGCATCTACGGCAGATACTAGATCCAACACACTGGTTGTAACAGGTGTTTCTACTCTTGGTGTCATTACTGGAACCACTTCTATTGAGGTCAATGAGATCTATGGTGACAACTTCACTGGTAACTCTGGATCATCTGATCAAGTCAAAACACAATCTCAATCACTGGATGTAGATTACAATGTAACCTTTGTTGAGGGTAACAATGGTTCTCCAACAAATGAGAATGTATTCACAAAAGCAAATCTTACCTATAACGCTTTCAGTAATATCCTTTCGGCACCGAATGTTTCAGCTAGTTCTTCTGTAACTGCTGTTAATTTCTATGGTGATGGTTCTGGAATCACTGGTGTCACGGCAGCAGGAACCGGTATCAATATTAGTGATAGTGATTCTGTCATTGGTGTTGCTGGAACAATTAACTTTGGAACTAATCTTTCGGTATCTCCAGTATCTGCTGGTGTTGTTACCGTAACTGCTTCTGGTGGTGGTAGTGGAATTACAACGGCCAATATTTTAGCTGATAGTTTGGTTGTATCTGGTGTTTCTACACTCGCCTCTGTGACTGTTACTAGTATCACTGGTGATGGTTCTGGGTTAACTGGTATTGGTACATTCTCTCGTAACTATAATGATCTAAGTAACAAACCAACAATCCCAACCAATAACAATGAGTTAACGAATGGTGCTGGATTCATTACCGCAACTGGTAATGGTTCTGGATTGGTTGATGGTCGTTGGACATTGGGTGCCAATGGTTCTAATGATTATACTTTCACAGGTATTGGTTTCACACAAACAACAAATGATCCTGACCTCTATCTGGCAAGAGGAAATGTCTATGAGTTTGTGAATGGTATGGGTGCACATGGATTCCAGATTCAAGATACTCAGAATGGAACCATCGGTAATCCATACAACAATGGTGTTACCAACAATGGAACAAATAATGGCACTGTGAAGTTTGAAGTTCCATTTAACTCACCTGATACGCTTTATTATCAGTGTGTTTCACACGTTGCGATGGGCGGAACTATTTTCATCTATCCAACTCTCAGATAACCCTATAAATACTAAAAACTCTTGTAAACAATGGCAGCAATAATTACTGACCAACTTCGTATTCTGAATGCAAGAAATTTTGTTGCTGGAGTTCAGTCAACATCTAACTCTTATTACGCATTTATTGGTCTCCCAAATTCTTCTGATTATCAGACAAACTGGGATCAGGATCCTCCTTCTCCCAGAGACAGTTTTTCTCAATTTGAGGACAACTGGGATACAATGATTGCCATGAAGAAAATCAATCCTGGTGATATCACTCAGGTTGTGAGGAAGAACGTCTGGACATCAGGTATTACCTATGACATGTACAGAAATGATATTACAAGAGATAACCCTTCACAACCCTCTGGTGCATTTGATCTTTATTCAGCAAACTACTTTGTAATCAACTCCGACTTCAGGGTTTATGCTTGTTTGTTTAACAATGCAACTCCTGAAAACAATTATCAGGGTGGACCTTCACTAGATGAACCTACATTTACAGATTTAGAACCCAGAGAGGCTGGTTCCTCTGGTGATGGGTACATTTGGAAATATCTGTATAGTATTCCCCCTAGTCAAGCAATTAAGTTTGATTCTACAAACTATATTCCTGTTCCCACAGATTGGTTTACAAGTAGCAAACACGCTTCTGTGAGAGAGAATGTTAAGACCAGTGGTCAGTTGAAAATTATTACTATTAGAGATCGTGGTGTTGGTATTGGTACGGCAAATATCACCTACACTAATGTTCCTATCCTTGGTGATGGTAATGGAGCAGAGGCAACTATCGTTGTCAACAATGATTCTAAAGTTGAGTCGATTACTCTTTCTAAAGGTGGTAAAAACTATACATTTGGAACTGTAGATTTGGCAGCTGGTGGCGTTCCCTCAGGTGTTTCTTCTCCTGTATTCAATGTTATTATTCCCCCTAAAGGTGGACATGGTGCTGACATTTATAATGAACTTGGAGCATATAATGTTCTGAACTATGCTCGTTTTGAAAATGATACTGAAAATCCTGATTTTGTTACCGGTAACCAATTTGCTAGAGTTGGTATTGTTCAAAATCCAAATTCATACGGAACTGAATCACTCCTTAGTGTAGATAAGGCCAGTGCCCTTTATGCATTGAGACTCACTGGTGCTGGATACAGTGAAACTACATTCACATATGATTCTAAGATTACACAAACAATTGGTATCGGTTCTACAGCCGTTGGTAGAGTTGTTTCTTATGACCCAACCACTGGTGTTCTGAAGTATTGGCAAGATAGATCCAACTGTGGTTTTAACTCTGATGGAACTCTAAATGTAAACAACGCTGAGTTTGGATTCAGAATGAATCGTTTCACAGAGAATATCGATCCAGGCGGTAACCTTGAGATTGTCGGTGGTAGTAACAATCTTGCTATTCAAACTGCATTCCAAGGTGTTTCAACCGTAATAAATAGTCGTACCTACTATCTGGGTCAGAATTTTGTCAATGGTATAGCTCAACCAGAAGTTGAGAAATACAGTGGAAGTATGATCTATGTTGATAATAGACCTTCGGTAACGAGGTCTTCATCTCAGAAAGAAGACGTAAAGATTATCTTGCAATTCTAAAGAATTATGCCACAGGAAACTAACCTCAACGTTGCTCCTTATTTTGACGACTTTGACCCCGCGAGCAACTATTATAAGGTACTATTCAAACCAGCCTATCCTGTTCAGGCAAGGGAGCTGAATAACCTTCAGTCTATTCTGCAAGATCAGGTAGAGAAGTTTGGTAACCATGTTTTTAAAGAAGGTGCTAAGGTCATTCCTGGGCAACTTACATATCTTAGTGACTTTGATGCTATTCAAATTGAAGACACGTTCCTTGGAGTACCTGTATCCATTTATTTGGATCAAATAAAAGGTAAGACAATCAAAGGTGCATCATCAGGTGTTACTGCTCAAGTTGTCAAGTGTATTGATAATGAAGAATCAGAAAGAGGAACCTATACAATCTATGTAAACTACTTTGAATCAGGTAATACCGACGAAGAATCACAAACATTTTCTAGTGACGAGGTTTTAACTCTCACTGAACCCATTCAGTATGCAACTACTTTTATTGCAGCTGGTGAGGGTTTTGCTAAAACTCTGACTCAGAACGCTCCTGCTGTTGGTTCTGCCTTTGCTATGAGCAGTGGTGTTTATTATCTAAGAGGTCACTTTGTAAGTGTTTATGATGATATTGAAATTCTTGATCAATACTCAAACAAACCAAGTTATAGAATTGGTTTCAACGTCCGTGAAGAAGTTGTTAGTGCTGACGTAGATCCAACTCTGAATGATAATGCACAAGGATTTAATAACTTTACTGCACCTGGTGCAGATAGAGTTAGAATTACTGCTACTCTTTCAAAAAGAGATCCAGAAGACTTTGAGGACTCTAACTTTGTTCAGTTAACGGAAGTCAGAAATGGTGTTTTAAGAGACTATAAAGAAAATACTGAGTATAACTATCTTGGTGACGAATTAGCTAGAAGAACTTTTGATGAGTCTGGTAACTATTATATCAGAGAGTTTGTTACCAGTGTAAAAGATTCACTCAATAATGATATTGGTAATAGAGGTCTATTCACTTCTGATCAAAAAACAAACCAAGGTTCTACACCAAGTAAGGATCTTGCAATCTATAAGGTTGCTCCTGGTAAAGCATATGTTAAAGGTTATGAAGTTAATGTAAGAGCTCCGGTTTACCTTGATGCACCTAAACCAAGAACTACAAAAACACTTGAGGGTCAAGGAATTAACTTTGGTTTTGGTCCCACCTTTACTGTAAACAGAGCACATGGTTCTCCTACTCTAGGTTTCGCAGATAACAATTTCATCTCAATGAGAGATGAAAGAATTGGATCTAGTGCTTCAGCAGCTGCTGGTAAAGAAATTGGTGTTGCTAGAATTTATGACATCGCTCTAGAGTCTGGTTCTTATGACACAACCACTCCTGATTTGAATCAGTGGGATGTGTCACTGTTTGATATTCAAACATATACTGAATTCGAAGTAAATCAATCTTCAACTCTAACTATCCCTACTTACGTTAAGGGTGAGAATAGTGGTGCTACTGCATATCTTAGATATGCTACTACTGGAGTAGGGTTTACGGCTTATGATGTTAACGGTGAATTCTTTGTTGGTGAAAAACTAACTTTTAATGGTGATCAAACCACTTCTAGAACTGTCACAAAGATTACAAACTTTGAGATCTCTGATACTAAATCACTTCATAGTAATGTAAGTGGTAATATATTCAATGCTGATCTGATTCCTACAATCAAAACTACAGTTGGTATTGCCTCTATTAAGGCAGAAAGTGGTGGTGTTTCAGTTATCACTTCTCCTGCAACTACTTGGCCTGGGATCACTTCAACTGGTAATCTGATTCGTTATTCAAATCCAACCAATGATCTTTCTTCTCTGGCTAGGGTCACGAATGTATCCACAAATGAACTTACTGTAGAGGCTGTTCAAAACGTAAGTAATTATATTGTTGGTGATCTTCCATCAACTGACATCAATGTCACCGATCTTTCTATTGTTGAAACACAAAAACAAAGACAAAGTAGTACAGGAAATGCAGCTAGGTCTGAGTCACTCTATAGTTTGTCGCCAAAACAAAATGTATCAGAGGTAGATACAACAAATTCTCAACTAGTTATTCGTAGAACTTTTACTGTATCAATCACAAATAACACGATGTCTTCTGTTAGCACCGGTGCTAACGAGACATTCCTTCCCTTCGATGAAGAGAGATATACACTGATTCGTTCTAATGGTCAGACAGAGACTCTGACACAAGATAGATTCTCATTTACTAGTGGTAACACGACCCTTACCATCAATGGTCTTGGTTCTAATGATACTGGTGCAACACTGGTTACAACCATCAACAAAAATAAGGTCAAGTCGAAGATAAAGAAGAAAAATATTAATCAAAGTATCATCATTGACAAGTCTACCAACCCAGCATCTGGTATTGGTGAAACAACGTTGAATGATGGTCTGACTTATGGATCATTCCCATTCGGTACTAGAGTTCAGGATGAACAGATTAGTATTAATGTTCCTGATGTCAACATGATGTATGCTCTCTATGAGAGTTCTGATGAGAACGATCCAGTTCTTCCAAGTATGACTACTGGTTCTTTGGATGGTCCTACTGCTACTACGAATGATATCATTATTGGTGATACTGTTGTTGGTGATCTGAGTGGAACCAGAGCTCTTGTATTTGAGAGAAAGAGTGATACTAGTATTAACTTTATCTTTGAGTCAAATAAAACCTTTGCTAATGGTGAGGTTGTTAACTTCTTGGACTCTGGTGTTTCTGCTGTTGCTCTGAATATAGACAAAGGAAGTAAAAGTATCACGAATAACTATAGACTTCTAAGTGGACAGACTGATACATTCTATGGAGTATCTAAACTGAAAAGAAGAAGTGATGCACAGTCACCAACTAAAAAGTTGAAACTGTGTTATATTTCATCATCATATGACAGTTCTGATGATGGAGATATTACCACAGCTTCTTCTTATGTGGACTACGATTTCTCAACAGAAATCCCATATCACGGAATTTATAGACTTTCTGATATGATCGATGCTCGTCCCAGAGTATCACCATATACTGTATCCGCTGGAGCAAGATCACCATTTGAATTCTTTGGTAGATCTTTCACTGGTAATCAACATAGTTCAAAGGACATCATTGCATCCGATGAATCTATTGTAGTCGATTACAGTTACTATCTTGGTAGAATCGACAGAATCTATCTCACGGTTGAAAATAAATTTATCATCAAGTATGGTGTTCCCGATGATGAACCCAAACTTCCAGATCCAATCTCTGGAGCGATGAATATTGCCAATGTAACACTTCCTCCATATCTGTATACAACTAGTGATGCTGAAATTGAGTTTGTAAATCATAAGAGATATCAAATGTCTGATATCTCCAGACTCGAACAGAGAATTAATAATCTTGAGTATTACACTTCTCTAAGTCAACTTGAGACGAACGCAATCAATCAGTTTACTCCCGATGCTAATGGTTTAGATAGATTTAAGTCTGGTATCTTTATTGATAACTTTACATCTGTTATTCCTCAAGATCCTGCACTTGGAATCAAGAACAGCATCGACAAACAAAACAATGTTTGTAGACCTTCTCATTACTGTAACGCGATTAATCTTGTTCTTGGTAACAACACCATTTCTGGTATTGGAACAACAACAAATAGTAATGGTGATTCAAAATTTGCAGAAGTTCTAGGATCCAATGTTGTAAGAAACGATGATGTTCTTTCTCTTTCTTTTACAGAAGTTGAGTGGTTGAAGAACCCATTTGCAACCAGGTCTGAAAGTGTTACACCATACATGGTGACATTCTGGGCTGGTTCAATTACCATGACACCAAATACTGATGTTTGGATTGATGTAAATCAAATTGAAGCTAATAATGTTGAGATAGAAGGTTCATTTGAAGCCGTTGCTGCGATTTTAGGATCAGAAATTACTACTGATGAAGATGGTATTAGATCTGGTGTGACTCCTATTGTCTGGGAATCTTGGGAAACCAATGATGTTGATATATCAAGTAGCAGTAGCACTAGTCAAAGTACTAGTACTAATTCAGGTACTCGTCTGGGTACACAGGAAGAGTTTGATACAATTCAACCGAACGGTTGGTTTGATGGTAGAGATGTTGAAACTGCTCCTCAGTTCCAAGTATCTGTTTCCTCAGATACTACAGTTACATCGACAACGACAACTGAAACGATTACTCTTAATCAATCAAGACAAGGTTCACAAACTATTGTCACAGAAAGAATCGATACAGAATCTTTGGGTGAGAGAGTCGTAAGTCGTGAAATTCTCTACTTCATGAGATCCAGAAATATCATGTGTACGGGTACTTCCTTGAAACCCTATTCAAGACTCTATACTTTCTTTGATAGTGTGGATGTCAACAAGTTCTGTTTCTCCAAACTTCTTGAAATTGAAATGACCTCTGGTCTATTCCAAGTTGGTGAAACTGTTGTTGGTACGATGCCAATCGCTGAGGATAACGAAGATATAGCAGAAGGTACTGTTGCTGCTATTACATTCAGAGTTGCATCACCCAACCACAAGTATGGTCCATACAATAATCCAAGTGATAGATTTGATTCCAACCCATACAATAGAGAACTGACTATTCCTTCTCAGTACTCTGAGACTTCTACTATCTTGAATATTGATACAAACTCACTCCAAGATATGGAGCAACCTGAGTTTGAAGGTTTTATTGCAGAAACCATGATTTTGAGAGGTCAGTCTAGTGGTGCAGAAGCTACTATCACAAATAATAGACTCATCGCAGATAGACTCGGAACTTTAATTTACAACTTCCAAGTTCCTCCTACAAATGATGCCAGTAACCCAACATTTGAAACTGGTCAGAACAGAATGAGACTGACTGGTAGTCCAACTAATAGTAGTGTTGAGGGTACTTATACTACATCTGCTGAAACTACGTTCTACTCTCAAGGTAGTATTGATACTACTCAGGAAACAACTTTGTCTCTTAGTAATACTGAAGTTTCAGTTGATGACTCTTTCCTTGAAGAGAGACAACAAACTTCAACCAGTACTAATACTAGTATTGATAATGTATCTACGAGTGATCCCACAATAAGTGGATATACTGATCCTTTGGCTCAGTCCTTTATTGTTGACGATCAAACTGGTGTGTTCATTTCCTCTGTTGATGTTTTCTTCCAAGAAAAACCTGAAATCAGTTTGACTCCTGTTACTTGTCA
>Ga0098042_1000779_pt1 | contig 12258 bp, 11 predicted proteins | sample 9_EtaG_FD_75066 | JGI IMG/M metagenome (GOLD analysis project Ga0098042, IMG submission 75066) | Marine viral communities from the Subarctic Pacific Ocean - 9_ETSP_OMZ_AT15188 metaG | ecosystem: Environmental > Aquatic > Marine > Oceanic | place: Pacific Ocean | collected 2015-01-10
AGTGCTACCTGTTCCAAAGGTAGAGTTATTTAGTATGTTTCCTGTTGTTAAAGTTTCTCCAAAAGATTTAAAAGATATTGTTAACGCACAAAGAAGTAATAAAAAAGACCTCCAATTATACTTATATCTACACAAACTGACCATACAATATATACCCTAATCATCCATAATGTTGCACTCTTTATCATTTGTGAACATTAATTATTCTTGTTTGTTGTGTTTCTAAATCCGTTTCAATAATTATGTTATCTACCTCTTCTTGTCTCTTTAATGTTTCTAACTTAGCTTTTTCTTCTGCTATCTTTCTAGCTATAGCTTCTTGCTCTAATCTTAATCTTTCTGCTTCTTCTTGTCTTGCTATCTCCGCTAATTCCTCATCAATCTTAGAGCGATTGTCTAGTTTTGCTACATAAGAATCATAGTCTGGTCTCTCAATATCGTACTTATTCCACTGTTCTAACGCTTGTTTTCCTATCTTTCCTTCGAAAGGGCAAGGAGTGCCTGCATGAGCCATTGCGGAAAAAACTCGCTCATCTTGACACAAAATTGACACAGCCGCTACCTTCATTCCATAATCAAAAAGTACCTTACTTAATTTTATACGCTCGCAATTTAAATCCCGAACATGTTTTCCCCCAGATACGCCAAAACCCAAAGTAGAAACGGAGCCACTAATACCAGTGCTACATACGTCTTGAGACATTGCAGAAAATGATGGGGCGTTAGCTGAATTAACGGGTACATCTGACCCATTGGTAGTTGTAGTATTTGTTGTTGTTGTTGTGTTTGTTTGCCCATCGTTGTTATTTGTTGTTGTTGATGTGTATCCACCTGTAATTTGTGTGTTACTACCCGAAGAATTTGTTTGTGCGTTGTTATCATTTGTTGAATCTCCCCAAACAGGTAAATTAGCTAAAAGTATAAAACTTAATAGAAATGCTAATAACATATTGTTCTTCATTAATTTTTCTCCCATTTCTTTTTAGCTTCTAAAGACCATTGTCTAAATGCTTCTTTAGTAACTTTCTTTTTTACTAAAACAGCACCCTCTGGTATTTCATTATATAATTTTATTACCTTATTATCTTTAATTTCTACAATAGCAGGGCCACAAAAAGCATCTTTGTCATACCCTGTATTCTTCTTTTTAAGTACTCTTACTTCTTTCATACAAGAAGATAATGATTCCATAGGAATATATTGTGTCATTTGTGTTGCTTGGTCATTCATATTACCAAACATAAACATTACTATAATACTAATTACTTCCATTTTGCCTTACTTTATCTTTTAGTTTTTCTATATCTTGTAGCATTTTTTCAATATCAGTTTGTGCTCTTTTTATATTTACAGAATTTGACATCATTCCTTCCATTTCTGTTTGCATATGTTCAAGTTGAGAACTTATAAATTCAATTAATAAATCTTGTTGGCTATCAGAAGGGAGACTTCCCATTTCTCCTCTTGGCCATTTAATTCTAAATTCTGTATTCTTTTCAACATCAGATAACATTAACTTACCTTGAGTTTCAATATTATTTAATCTTTCTATAATACCAAAATAAGCCCATGTACCAACAGCAACTAGGGTGATGAGACTGACAACCGTCTTAAGTGGCATCTGCACATTAGTTTGTTCAGATACTTTCATTACTTTTTAACTAAGCTTCCACCAAAATATAATCCAATAATTGCAGACATTAGGTGAGTGTCTAAAGGTGTAATAACAACACCAAAAAACTCTTTATCCATAGTAATTTCTTTTTGTTCTATTAAAAATAAAAATCCTCTAGAAAATTCTGTCCAAGTTAAGTATACACTTGTATCAAAAAATACAGGTGCTAACTTAGGCCAAGCAATAATAAAGAATACAGCAGTTAACGCTATAATTCTCCTAGTCCATTGAAATCCTTTGTTGTCATAAGTTCTAGCATCGCTAATATGTTTCATTTGGTTATCAGCTCTTGCCAATAACATTTTTTGTTCATCTTGCTTTGCTTTAATGCTTTGACCCCAGATAGACATAAATCCACCTAGTACACTAGAACCTAACATTGTAATCATTTCTACAGGCAACCCACCTAACATCTTATAATCTCCTTATATTATGTAACTTAATACAATTAAAATTGCGATAACCCCTAAAGCACCAACAACTATTTTGCCTCGCTTAGTCAAGCTACCCCACATATCTTTTAATTTACTCATTGTTTCTCCTCTATTTTAAAAATTTAATAAATGTATATAATCCACCCAATACAGCACCAATAAATAGTGCTACTTTAAGACCTCCTATACCCATATTAGCGGAAGTGCTTAAATCTCTTATTTGTTTTTGCATTATATTTATATCTTCTCTAATGTATTTAACGTCTGTTTTAAGTTCTGCTATCATTGTCTTTTCTTTATCCCAATTGTCAGCCATATTAAGCTCCTGTTTTATTGAACTCTGTTATTGGATAAGAATTTACCTCGAAACAAAATGAATCAAAATGAATTTCAGTATCGCCTTGACTTCGTGCATAAGATTTAAAGTCATCAATCATAATTTGATTGTATTCTACACATGTTTCCATGTCTGGATAAATATATCCTTGGTATCTAACTGATGGCCAATTAGGCATGGATGTTATTATTATAGCCATTACTATTTTAATCACACTAAAATCTTTCTTGTAAGTTATTTAGCTCTTGGTTAAGCTCATTTAACATTTCTTCTTCATTACTTTCAGATTTTTCTACGGCAAACTCTGCTGTTTCACGCAATAGAATAGCCTTTATAACACTTTCATTAAGAAGACTTTGAAGAGTAGTATTAGTAAAACTATCCTTATATATATTATCACTTTCTAATACTTTACGAACAACTCCCGCTAACTCTGGGCTTTTAATAAGTTCTTCCATCATGTGTGCTTTTGATTTTCTAAATCTTTGTAAAGATACTTCAGTTGCCACATACTTAGGTGAAATAATACCTCTGTTAATTGAGTATAATCTACTTATTAAACTCTCTACAGATAAAGATTGTGGTAATTTAGCTTTATTTATATCACTAGTATTTACACCACTTTTTAGCATTACAACATTAAGTATTGCATTAATATTTTCTACATGCTCTTTACCAAATATTCCTACTAAGTTACTATTGTTTTGTTGTAAGAAATTTTTTGCACTTAATACATTATCAAAAAATGAATTTTCTACATTAAATTCAGAAACAGGTTTATCATTTACCGTTTTAGTTGTATCTGTTCCTCTAGCAGGTTTTGCAAATCTTGCAAAAAACTCTTGTGCAAATAATTCTTTTGTTATAGTGTCAAATTCTTCTGCACTTATTTTACCGGGGCCAGTTCCTACAATAACTTCTTTTAATTTATTGTATTGAGATAAATCTCCGTTACCTATTATAATTAAATCAACAAATTTTTGACTGTTTGCTAAATCACTTCCAAAATTTAAAAGAATAGCGTTACCACCTAATTGTGTTTTAGCGTACTGATAATCTTTTAATTGTTTTTTAGTTTCTTTTTTAGCTTTTTTAAAAACTTTAGAAAAAGTTCTGTTATCTTTTACTGTTAACTCTCCAATAAAATTATTTCTTGCTAATAGCATATCAAAAGATAAATTAGTATTTACTACATTATTAATATTTAATAAATTTATTTCTTTTCCGTCAGTTCCTGTTAGTTTGTACCAACTATGTGCTTCATCACTAATTTTAATTTTATTACCGACATCAAGTTTTGTAGGTTGTCCAGTTAAATTTAATTTATCTTCTGCTAGTATTTTTTTAGTAGCGTTTTCACCTATTACTAATTGACCTTGCGGTGTTCTTCTAAACCAGTTAGCCATTCCTTCTTGTAAAAATCCTCTAACAACTTCTAATCTTTTAATTGTTTCTGGGTCTGTCATATCTATAATGTAAGGTATGTCATCCATGTTTCCATCAACAATTTTAGAAACATCTCGTTTACCAACTAATGGGGCAACAACATTTTTCATAAAGTTATCGGCGTAATCTTTATCATACAATAACTTGTCATATTTAATCCAAGTGCTAGGGTTAGTTGCTGTTCCAAATCTTGCTATACCATCAACATCATCTTTACCTGTTACATTTTTGTATATATTATTTGCGTAATCATCTTGTTGCACATGTTTTTCTAATTTTTTAATGCTGTCACCATTTTTATTTTGTGTAACTTTTAGTTGAGTTCCATTATCAGTAGTTTTTGTCCAACCTTTTAAATCCTTAAATCTAGCACTATTATATTTACCTACATAGTTTCTAAATGCATTTACAGCTTCAGCGTAATTTGTAATTAATTCATCATTTCCAGAATTATTCATTGCTGTAAATAAAACATTTTCTACTTGATTATACATTTCCATAAATGTTTTTGACTTAGGTGCGGCTTTTTCAGATGCTAAGAAAGCAAAAGTTCCTATACCACTTTTAAATTCCATAGCTTCTTCTAAATTCATTTTTACTGGTATGTTTACATTTTCAAAACCTAAAAAGAAATCACGAACATCAATACCTGTTATAGCGGAATCTGGTACATCTTTATAAAATTTATTGTTAAACTTTAAAACAGATTTAAATGTTTCAAAAACTTTTATAGCTTCATCATCTGTTAGCGTTCTACTAACAGATACACCATCTAGCAAATCCCTTGTATCATCTACTGTATCAAAAAATATTTCTGGTGCACTTTTAGGTTCACCAAATCTTCCCCTTGTTTGTGCAATAGGTAAATCTCTTATTAATTTTTGAAGAACTACTCTATTATCACTATTTTTTATCCAATCTAATGTATTTCTTTCTACAGAAGCCTGTATAACATTAACAAATTTTTTAGTCTCACTTGATGAGGGTAGTTTATTAGATATTAATCCAGTAGCTATTTTTAATTTACCAAATCTACCTTCGGGAAATAGCCCTCCCATAATATCATCAAAGTATTCAGTAAAATCTAATGTAAAGTTTTTATCTGTATCATACAGTTTGTTGTACGCTTGTTTATATTTTACTTTATCTACTTGTTTAAGAGCAAATATAATGCTAGCAAAACCATTTACTTTGTAATCTTCACCATCATTGCCAAGATTATCTGCTATAGATTTCATGTCATCTAATATTTTTTCGTCAAAGTTTTGTAGTAAGTTATTGGCTGTTTGTTTTGCACTATCACTAAATCCATTGTCTTTAATATCTTGTAGCATTTCCATCATGCTTTTTATGTTGTTATCTAGTGCACCGGCGTTGTCAAATATGTTTAGACCTTTTTCTAAATCAACCATTGCTTCTAAAGCCGCATCAAATTCAGATGCTTTTAAATCTAAATCATCATTTATAAGTTTTATATTTTCTTGTATCTTACTAATAAAGTTTTCAACTTGTGGATTGTTAGGATTTTTTTCAAGAAGAGTAGTCATACTATTGTTTATAACAGTTATTAGACCTCTGCTTTCAGCCATTTGACTATTTATTTCTACTAAATCACTTGAAGTAAAACTTGTAGAAAGTTTTTGTACTTTATACATTTCAGCAACTGCTTGTAAAGCCGCTAATCCAGTGTACTGTGAAAGTGTAAACTTAATTAATTCTTGTTGGTCTTCTGGTACATCTTTTAATAAAACTTTTAAAGATTCATCTGCGGCGTTCATACTAGAAAGTATACTTAATCTGTCGTCTTGTGGCATATCTTCAACAACATCAATAAATTTTTTAACGGAAGCCGCTTCAGACGTTGTTAATTTTCTTGGTAAACCTGTAACAGAATCAGTTATTATTATGTCTTCTGGTTTTAAAGTAAATGATAAAGATTTACCTAATAAGTAATCTCTTATCTCGGGAACTTTTGGTAGCATACTTGCTGTATCTAATATTCTAGCTGTAGTAAGAGCAGTTGTTTTAGCAAAGTTTTTAAAACCTTTTTTTAAAATAAAAGGTTCTGCAAAAGCACCAAATATTTCAAACCCTGCGGCTGTTAATCCATCTCCAAAAACATCTCTACCAACTCCACCAAATATAGATGCAAATACTTCATTTCTAAATAAACTTTGCTGTCCTTTTGTCCAGTAACGAGGTGTTAAATCTAATTGATTTTTAATTAAACTATCTCGAGCTATACTTAATTTTTCTATTAAAGAAGAATTGCCATTAGCCATAGCATTATCAATTTGTTTGTTAACACTATCAATTTCTTTTTGTAAATTAGCTTTTAAATTTTTAGTTCCAAATTTAGATGCTTGTCTTTCATCAAGACGTTTCATTGTTTTTTGTATAAACTTACTTGGATTACTTTTCATCTTTTCACTTGTTACATGATTTTTAAGAAAGTAATTTAATGCTTTTATTGGGTTACTGTGTTTTAATCCTTGACCTGTATTAGCTAAAACATAATCTGTAGCGTCATTGTATACCATCGTTCCTCGTATACCATACGCCATAGCAACTCCTTCAATAGCCGCAATATAAGGTAGCCCTTCTGCAATAACATCAGTAGCGTGGTATAAAAAACTATCAGTAGGATTCTCAAATGCTTCTACCATTTTACCTGTCATTTCAAAACCTGTATTGTTATATACAATGTTTCTATGTAAGTTTTTAAATGGGGCCCACAGTAGTTGTGTTTGTTTCTTTTCGTCAAAGTAACCTGTAAGTTCTTCTACAAAATTTAATTCTATTTGTTTTTGTTTAGTATATAATTCTATGTCAGCAAGAAAATCTTCTTCAGTTTTTAATAAATCAGCTCCTTTAGGAAAATCAATTAAACCTTCTTTTAGTTTTTTTACATCCATCCCAAAAATATTAAGATTTTTTTCTGGGCTAAGTAAGTTTTCGTTAGGAGCCATTCCACTAGTTTGATAACCTTTACTAAGAGCGGCGTACCCACTTAGCACTAATGACGGAAAATCATCTACCATGTTACCTAGTATTTGCCTAGTTTGAAATTCAAAAGAATAGTCGTTTACATCCGGTATAAGATAAGATAAATCCTTTGTTTCTTCGTTGTATTGTATTTTCCCATCTTTAACATACCAATGTGATTCTTTTAATTGTTCACGAAGGTCTTCTGATGTTTCTGGGGTTAAACCTAAATTAGCTAATTCTTGTTCAACTCTTTTACGATTTAATGCTTCTTTTTTACTGTCAACAAAAGGAATAAATTTACCAAAAATATTTTGTACAGCCCCTATTTCTTCTTCTTTACTCCAATCAACAGAAAATGTTTTACCATCTTTTGTTGCACTCCATGCTCTACCTTCATTATCTCTGTAGGCACGAACAGCTTCTGGGTCTTTTGTTTCTGATACAGTATCACGATTGTAAGTAACAGTGTTGTAGATATATTCTAATTTTTCTGCATTACTTGCGTTTTCTCCTATAGCCTCATGTATGTATATAGGTTTTCCCCCAATACTATTATCAAAGCCGATAGGTTTTTTGTTATTAAATATGCCTTCATAATCTTTGTATTCCCCTATTTCTTTTCCACTCCAAAATTGACCAGATTCAAAATCTAAGTTACCTATTTCTTTTGATAGTAAATCTTTAAATGGAATAGCTTTTGTGTTAGGGTAATCATAAACTGCTCCTTCTATTACATCAGACCCACCAAGCACATCTGTCATCTGCTTATCTGTTGGTTGAATTTTTACTTGAGGTGCTTTATCCATTGTATTAAAATCAATGTGACCGGGTTCATGTGGCATATTATATACTCCTATCCTATAAACTGTGAATCGTCTGCTTGGCCTACTAATTCTGAAAATAATCCTTTAACTCTAAACCCTCCATAACTTTCTTTCTCAATATCCATTGAAAAATTTGGATTTACGTTATCAAATATACTATTGTTGTTACCTTGTGCTGTACTTAAAAAATTACCCCATTCAGTTTCATCCATTATATAAGATTCTTTTTTATTTATTTTTCCGTTTTCATATAGAACATAAACAGGTACGTTATTAGCGGTAAAATCAACACTCCATGTTTTACGATAGTTGTTATATTCTGTTCCCCAATCAAACCCACCTTCTTCGGTTAAAGTCATACCTACTCCAGTTCGTTCAATCATTTGGTCTTTAAAATCTTCTAAGTCTGTACCAACACCACCAATATTATTTAGTGCACTTATTACTTCACTAGCGGCTACATAAGTTCTATACCCTTTCATTGTGTTTTGTGATAAATATCTACTTTGTAATTCAATACTTTCTAAAAATTCTGTTAAAGTATTTAAAGATGCAGTAGTTGATTCTTTTGTAGCTGTTGAAAAAAATGTATCTGGCATAGCTAATGATTGTAAAATATTATCTACGTCTTGGTCAGATATTGTTCTACCACCAGAACCACCTTGTAATGCCATAGATACTTGATAAGCTAAAGTAATTTAAGTAATGTCATTTTAGCTTTTTTCTTAGCGGCTTCCTGTGTATCACTATTTAATGTTCTTTGTGCTTGAGCAATCTGTCCATTTATTTCATTTAATTTAGCTTCAGAAATGTTTTCTGTATTTAAATTATTACCAAAATTATTTCTAGTTCCTCCCCATAATGCTGATAGTTGTTCATACTGAGTTGTAATACCATATACTTTAGCCGCTATGTTTAAGGCTAAACCTATCTTATCACTACTAGGGTCATTTAATACATTTTTTAATTTTATTGCTGTAGCTATAGCTGTTTTAGATGAATCATTTTGTGCTTTAGCATCTTTTGCATTAACAGTTTCTTTTAAACCATACGCATCTGGGCTAGAACTAGATGGTTGTATTGTTACACCACTCTTAGTTGCGTATTCTTGTTTAGGTTGCATCATAAAAATAAAATCAATTAATTGTGATTCACCTTGTATATGACCATTACTATCTCTAGTTAATATACCAAACTCAAATGCTTTTTCTACTAGTTCTACATAATCAGTAGCTATACCAATATCAGTGTAGGTTGCTTCTTGTATGTTATCAACGTACGGCGATAGTTTTAAAACAGATAAATCTATATTTTTATCGTTTAGCGAAGAGATAAGTGTTTCTCTACTTTCAAAAGGATTAAGGTTATCTTCGTACATAGCACTTGTTGCTTTCTTTTTACTAATAGTAACTAATGAATCTAATGAATTTGTAAGTTCTTCTGCTGATTCAAAACCATGTAATTCTGCTAACTCTTCATATTTTATTGGAACAGGCACAATTTTAGTTTTACCATCTCCAGAGTTTTCAGCATTTACTATTACAGTATCTGCATCTTTGTTTTCTTCAGTTTCTAATTCAACTTTTTTAATTGTTTCTTTTAAATTTAATGCACCCGGTAAATATTGTGCCATAGCAAAAGCATTGTTATACTTATCTTCTGCTAAATCAATAAATGTACCATCTGTTTGTTTTGAATTTAACACCATTCTTTCTGTAGCAATATTAAATTCAGTAACTAATGCTAGTTTTCCTTCTTGTGTTAAACCATCAATTATTTCTTTACTTAAATTATAGTTAGCCCAACTTAAAAATGCCGCCGGTTGTTCTTTAGGTTCATAAGCACCTTTGTTAAAAGTAAGTCCTTTACTAAAATCAACTCTACCTTCATTAGCTTCTTTTAAAGCTTTTCGCATATCTGAATCATTTTCAACATCTACTTTGTATTTTTTAAAATCTAATTCATCTATTTGAAATTGATTTTGTATCTCATCTTGTTTTTGTTGCCAATTTTGGTCTAGTACTTTTAATGAAAGTTCTGTTTCTTTTCTTTCACTATCATCTTTAGCTAAATCTAATTTTGCTTCTAAATTTGATTTTTTTAAATTATATTCATCAAGTTGTAATGTATAAGTGTCATGCCATTTTTCTTTTTCAAAATCAAAGTATTTAATATCTAAACCATGTTTTTGTTTAAATTCATACCCTAATCTTTTTTCTGTGGCTTTCTTTAATTCTAATTCATCTTTACTAATGTTTACTTTTTGTTGGTCTATATCAGTAGTAATATTAAATTGTCTTAGCTCTTCATTAAGTTTAGCTTGCTCTGTAAGTGCTTCAGCATCAGATATTGCTTTATCAGCTTTTCTTTTGTTAATTAAATCAATTTCTTCTCTAAGTCCTGTAGAAAGTCCGGCCCCAAAAGAAAATAGTCCACTTGCAAAACTCATTTTATTGTCCTCCCATATTTATAAATCCTTGCCCTTGCTCAGTATCTTGTTTCGGGCTTTTTACTGGGGAAGATGATTCCCTATTGTTCATAACACTTACTAGTTTTTCAAATTCTTCTGGGTTACGTTCTTTCATCATATCAAAAGTATTTCTTTTAGACATCATAACATTTTCTTCTTTTATTGCTTCTTTGTTAAACGCCACTACTGGCACTTTATTTTCTATAGCTAACCCAATAAAGTAAACTGCTAAAGGTGGCTTAATAACTTCTGCTACGTCTGGGCTAAACTCACCTGCGGTAAATCCCCCTAATGCTATAGTATTAATTATCTCTTCTACAGTAGTTCCACCTGCCATTAGTCGTAAAAAATGTTCTTTTGTATCAGCATTGTTGTCTACTTTATCAATAACAAAATCAACAACTCTTTCTGGGTCAGTCATTCTAGGTTGTTTATCCCATGCCCATTGGTCGGGTGCATCTGTTAAAGAATGTCCGGGAACAGGAAAATTGAAAGAATCTTCTTTTGCAGTATCTGCACCTTGTACTAAATTATTATTAGGGTCGTTAATATTTTCTTTCATTTTTACCTACGCCTGTTTTAGTGATGATAATCTTGAACCACCAACTTTTATTGTTGTTCCTTTAGGGCCTTCTGCATACAAAGCACTACTGTCAATTCTTCCGTTATCTTGTAAGTCAGCCATGTACTGAGCCATATTACCTAGTGATTGCTGTACTCTACTGTTAGAAAATCCCGGAGAAGCTATTGCACTAGCTTGAAAATTTCCTGCATTAATAGGACTACCACTAAATTTATTAGAAGTATATCTAGATTCTAATGCTCTCATCTGTGCCATATACATATCATTGTCAGCTTTAGTATCGGGCTGTCCGTCTTTTCCAACTGCTGTACCTACTAAACCTTTACCAAATTTTACTAAAGGGTTGTCTTTATATTTATCAAATGTACTTCCAATATTAGATACAGTATTCATAAAACCACCAGAAGTTCCCGGTATAAAACCTTTTGTACCCGGAATATAACCTCTTGTAAAACCTTGTTCTGCCGCACCAAACAAAAACTCAGATGCTTTTGGTGCATACTTAAATCCTGCATACCCCATACCTGCGGCTAACGCAATTTTACCTAAGTTACCTTTTAACTCATTAGGTATTATATTATCTAAAAAACTTTTTATGCCCATATTTTTCTCCTAAAATAAATTAAATATACCTTTGATAACGCCACGCCCTAACTCTGCCAATGCAATATCTTTTGTTTTTGTTTCGTACATACTCTGGTCAAAACTTGATTCTTGTGCAAACATAGCTACTTGATGTGCTCTAGCTTTAGCGTTTTCTGAACTTTGCATAAGCCAACTTGCTTCATCACGATATCTTTGCCACACATTGTTTAGTTGGTTTTGATTCATCTGTAATAAATTCTGTGCATTAATTCTATTTGTTTCGTTTTGGAGACTTGTATTTGCTGTGTTAATATTTCTTCTCCATTGTGCATTATTTTGATTTATTTGTAGTTGCATATTTTGATTAAATTTTTCACGGGAATCTTGTAGTTGAGATACAAATCTTGATTGAGCATTTTCTTGGTCAGCATTAAATTGTGTCTGTGCCGCTACTCTATTTTTATTGGCATTTTCGACTTGCGTTCCTAGCTCACTAAAAAACATGTCAACTTCATTTTGTGTTTTAGCGTTAAACTGTGATGCCGCATTTGTTGCCGCTTGGTTAGTAAATAGTGTCTGTAAAGTTCCTTGGTAGTTTATTTCGTTTGTTTTTTGTTGATTTGTAAGATTAGCCAAATCAATAGATAAAAAGTTACGAGCATTATTTACTCCTGCCTGTAGTCTAGCATCTAGATTAGCTCTATCCATTGCCGCTACTGTTAACGCATTTTGCATTGTAGCTTGCTGTTGGTTAGAAAGATTTTGTACATCTATAGCCGCATATGTTTTTGCATCTGCCGCCGCAATAGGTATAGCTGATTCCATTACAGCTTGTGTCATTGCCGCAGAAGCCATACTAGAAGCACCTAAACCTCGTTGAGCCATAATAGCTGAAACTTTTGTAACAGCAGGAGAA
>Ga0098042_1000780_pt1 | contig 12247 bp, 18 predicted proteins | sample 9_EtaG_FD_75066 | JGI IMG/M metagenome (GOLD analysis project Ga0098042, IMG submission 75066) | Marine viral communities from the Subarctic Pacific Ocean - 9_ETSP_OMZ_AT15188 metaG | ecosystem: Environmental > Aquatic > Marine > Oceanic | place: Pacific Ocean | collected 2015-01-10
ATCACGGGGGGGGGACATAGTGTCACCCCATACAATGCGAGGGAATAGAACAATGGCAAATAAAAAACCATCCGGTTATGTAATATATGACGGGCCATCACTTATTGATGGTAAGCCTATTATCGTTATTGCTACCATTAAATCAGGCAATAGCAAAACGGGAAATATGATTCAGACTTATATATTATGTCGCGATATTGACCCGCGACTTGCTAGCAAAACAGGTGCAGATTATACGATATGCGGCAAGTGTAAACATAGGGGAATAGCTATTCCTAATGACCCCATTAAAAAGATAGCCGCAAAACGCACGTGTTACGTGAATTTAGGACAAGGTGTTTTGATTGTCTGGAATGCATTCCAGCGTGGCATATATCCCACAATATCAGGCCATGCCGCTATTGCCGCTATAGGCAATGGTAGGGTTGTAAGATTAGGGACTTATGGGGACCCTGCTTGCGTTCCGTCGTATGTATGGGATTCACTTTTATCTGAATCCGATAGTTGGACTGGTTATAGTCACCAATCCGGTTTATCCGGTGTTGATTATAGGCCGGATTTAACCATGCGATCCGCCGATACAGTAGAAGAGGCAAAACAGGCTTGGCAAAATGGGGAACGGACTTTCCGCGTCGTCTCTAATGTAAAAGATATATTGCGCGATTATGAGGTATTATGTCCAGCTAGTGAAGAGGCCGGACGCCGGACAACTTGCGCTAGTTGTAAACTATGTAAAGGCAACACGATAGCGGCTAAATCTATAGCTATTCCGGTTCACGGTGCAGGTAAAACACACTTCGCGGCATAGTGACAAAAGGGCGCGGCATTTAACTATGTCGCGTCCTATATGCCCCCATCTTCTATCATGGGGGGGGGTGTGGTAAGGCAATAAAAAAAATTATGTGTAGGTCTTGACTTATTAGTTGTCAGACACTATCTACATAATATAACAATTATAATAGGACAGCATAAAATGAAACAGAGAGAGTTCAAAAACTTAAAACGATACCCTAACGGTGATATAGTTGATTTATACAATATTCATCATCTATTAAGTGAGGGGCAAGTTGACTCTTTATCTGACGATGATTGGTCACGGTGGAATGAGTGGCAAGATGAATTACAGATGATGATATACGAATTGCAAACGCAAAAGTTAGACGCATATGGTTTGTAATAAGGGAGAGGCTTGACATTATGAATCGTAGAATATATGTAAATCCTGTGGCTAAATCTATCGCCCATCACAGGCGTAGGACGGCGACACAAGTAGTGAAACCAAAGAAAGGTAAGGGCAGTTATGACCGCAACACAGAAAAAGGGCAAGTCACGCGACACAAAACGGAATCGTGAGTGGGTACGTGATCGGCGTGAAGCGCGGCGTCAGCGTGAACAGGACAAGTTGTTTTGGATTAAGTTACATTTTGTCAAAAAAAGTGAAAGAAAGGGACGTAAGGTCAATGGATAAGAATCGTGACATTCTTGATAAAGACAGAACTTTGCTAGAACGCATGGCTATGACAGAGATATTTGTCGTAACTGTAAAACATTCACCTGAACAGCATTGGGATGTGTCCTATGTGGGCCGTGACTTAGCACAGGCAACATGGGACGCAGATCAGTGGCGTATTCAGTTAAAAAGCAAAGGCAAAGATCACGTGAGAGTTAAATCCATCTTGATTGATGATGATGGGAGGGTGCTTATATGACATGGGTGCTGGCCTGTCTGGCTATGATGACAACAGAAAACATTCACTTGGAAGAGTGGACAACACATGATACGATAGCTGGATGCCATGTAGAAAACACAGTGCGTGGCTTTGACTATCCAGATCAGCAATGCTTTTGTATAGAGAATGGAGGTGAGCATGAATGACAACTACGACAGTGGCTTTGACCTTGTGCTATCTGAATGGATATAAGAGAGGACTTAAAACATGAACACACTAAAACAAACTATGCTTAATAATCGCCTACAAAAACGCAGTAATGCTAAACACGTTATTGCATTAATGGATGAGATTGCTTATCTTGATAGCATCATAGAGCCACAGGACTGTGGGCATCTAATCACGGCACGTAATGTGCTATATGACAACGCAACTAAATTGGTAGAGGAACTAGACAATGGAAGTAACTAATGAGCAACGCCTTGAATTACTCAAGGCACACAATGACCTGAAAGATATCTTGCAGACTATATTTGACTGCCAAGATTTATGGATGTCTGATGTAAAAAAGCTGGAACGTATACAGTATGACTTACACCGCATCTTCAAGTTCGTACCCAAGAAGGATGAGGACGGACATCGTATGCACTACGCAGATTGGATATTAGATGAGGATGATGCCTAATGGATATAATTATAGGTATGGGAATATTTTTTATCATCCTAGTGCTTGACAGTTTGCTTTGATCGCACTATCTATATAACACAATATGAGTTGACATTCACAGAAAGGAGAATTTTATATGTTGGATTTTATTCCTGAGAATCTTGATTTTGAGGTAGGTTTTGAGCCTACTAAAGTTGACGACAAAAAGTATGTCATCAATCGTGACACTGGCGAATACATCGCTGTAGTAGGTAAAGACTTTACCTGTGCATCACATGGCGAGTTTTACAATAAGGTCATGCACGAGGTAACAGAGAATCTGTCAGAACGTGAGACAGAGGGTGCAGAGATTAGCTGGCGTGATGCCCATAAGAATGGCTGGGCCATGATGGATATGCGTCTGCCTAATGTTAAACAGCGGATTGCATCACCTAAACATGAGACAGAGGTATCACAACGCATCATCGCATTGCATGGCGTCAATGGTACTTGTTCTAACCTTGTGTTCTTTGGTGCAATCGACTTCTTTTGCACTAATGGTATGATTCGCGGTGACCATGATAAAGTGCGGCGCAAGAATACCAGCGGTTTCACAATCGAAGATTTCATCTGGAAGTTGAAGCAGTCGCGTGAGGACTTCTATGCACAGGCTGATCGTTTACAGAAATGGGCGCAGACAGATATCGCCACTGTAGATGTCAAGGCATTGCTTGATAAGATTATGAAGTCTGAAACAAAGTCTGAAAAGATGTATAGTCTTTACAGTCAAGAGGCTGGAGTGCGGGGCCGTAACGTATGGGCATTGTATAGTGCCTTCACTAACTACGCCACCTATGCTGATGAGCGTAATGGATTCAATCTGCGTAATACCGGACACGACACTAATGCAGTGACCATGTTCAATCGTGAGCAGGAAGTTTCCAAGTGGATTGATACTCCAGAGTTTAATCAGCTTATCGCAGCTTAACTATAAAATTGAGAGTGGTGCATAATTGCACTGCTCTCTTTTTTTTGCTTCATCACCATCTATCATGGGGGGGGGCGAGGTTGCAGGTTAGAAAGGAAAAATAAATGGTAAGATTAACAATGCAAGAATTAGTAGATAGATATTTTTTATCTAGTGATTACAAAGTGTTAGCAGATAAAACTAAGACAGATTATAAATACTGCATGGCAGTGCTGCTCGACACAGACATAGAGGGTGTGCCTATGTGTGATCGCGTAGCTAAAACAATCAAAGGTGCAGAGGCTAGACAAGCCTATGAATTATGGCTAGATCGTGGCATTTATATGGCAAACCACATTTGTGCTGTATCCAGAAAACTGTATTCTTTCGCTATGGAGATGGGATATGCAGAAACAAATCCGTTCTCTACATTCAAACGTAAGACAGTGAAGCCTCGCAAAATTGTATGGTCACGAGATGAGATTACTAAGTTTCTCGACACTGCATATTCAGAATACAAGTATCGCAACATAGGATTAATAGCACAGATGGCATATGAATGGTGTCAGCGTGTTGGTGATATGCGTACTCTTACATTCGACACGATAGATTTTAATCGTGCAGTTCTGAATCTGGAGCAATCAAAGAGGGGTGCGACTGTTCATCTGCCTATTGAGGATGATCTTATGGAGATGTTAACACAGCAGAAGGAAGACTTTGGGTTCCAAGAATTTGTAGCGCCCTATCCCCAGCCTAGAGAGGGCGTGTACAGGCCGTTCACTATGCAAAGGCTGTCGAGGTACGCCAGACAAGTTACACGGCTTGCTGGGCTTCCTGACGAGTTACGGATAGCTGACTTACGTAGGACAGGAACTACAGAGATGGTAGAGGCAGGGGTCACTATGGGACAGATTATGTCTGTAACAGGACACGCTAATCCAAGTAGTGTAAAACCATACATGAAAAATACGTATTCAAGTGCAGAAAGTGCATTGACGGCACGTAATATTCATGTTAAAAGCACATTATAAGTGCCAAAGGAGAGATACTATATATACTATATATGAATACATAAGTGAGTTAGACATAGGTATGGGGGAATCCAAAAGGATTAACTGCCCTAACTGTAATGGCTACAAAACATTTACAGTGACCAACAATATGGGTAAACTCTTATGGAATTGTTACAAGTCTTCTTGTAAAATTTCTGGCTCTAAACGTGTTCGTCTATCCGTAGATGACATACGTAATAGGCACATAGAGGAGGATACCGTAGTAGACTTTGAGTTACCTGTATATGTTTTACCACGTAGGGATAATCTGTACATGAACAGGTGGTGCGCTAGGTGGGGGTTAGACCCAGATGAACTTGAATTGTTGTACGATGTAAAGGAAGATAGAGTTGTGTTTCCTGTCGTACATGAGGGGAATATTGTAGATGCCACTGGTCGTGCGTTAGGAAAACGCTTGCCAAAGTGGAAAAGATATGGTAACTTTCCTCTGCCATACACCTTTGGGTCGGGTGATGTGGCAGTTGTAGTCGAGGACTGTGTAAGTGCTGCCGTAGTTGGTAGTGATGTATGTGTGGGCGTTGCCGTGTTGGGTACATCACTTGCTCCTTACCACGTAGAGTATCTTGCACAGTTCTCGACAATAATAATAGCATTAGATCCTGATGCGTTACCTAAGACGTTAGCATTCGCCAAAGAGTTAAGGGGCCACGTGCCAAATGTTAAAGTGTTGAAGTTGACAGATGATTTAAAATATCGTAATGAAACAGACCTAGAAAAACTAAAGGAGCAAATTTGATATGGAACTTTCACTCGTAAGAAGTTTAATGGACAAGTCATTCTATGACGATCACCGTGGCTCTCGTTGCCCGGATAGATTGTTTAGTAAAGACGTGCGTAAGATAAAGCAGACTATTGATACAGCTATGGACAAGTACAGTCGTACTGTTACACCTGATGAGATAGAGGCTTTATTCTTATCGTCAAACAATACCTTAACTACGGCACAGAAGGGTGCTTACGGTGATCTGTTCCTGAAGATAAAAAAGGAGCAGCCACTTGGAACAGATATTGCAGGTGAGGTGTTATCTAAGTTATTTCAACAGGTTATTGGGGAAGATATTGCCAACCTTGGCTTTGACTACGTTAATGGTTCTCTATCCAACCTGCAACCCCTCAGAGATATTCTTGATACTTATAATGATGATTTTATCCCCAATTTAAATGTTGAGTGGGATGACATCAGCATTGAATCGCTGATTAGTCGTAACGATCTTGAATCACAGTGGGCATTCAACATTCCATCCCTTACACGCCGTGTAGAGGGTGTCAATGCAGGTCACTTGATTGAGGTGGGTGCGCGGCCCAATACAGGCAAGACATCATTTCATGCCAGTTTAATTGCTGGTCCTAATGGGTTTGCCCGTCAGGGTGCTAAGTGTATAGTGTTGTGTAATGAAGAAGGTAGCCACCGTGTAGGTGCTAGATACTTAACTGCCGCAACGGGCTTGTCATTCCATGAAGTCAAGGAGAATCAGGCTAAAGCACGTGACTTGTACTCCCCTGTCAGTCAGAATATACGATTGTATGACAGCACAGGTAGAGACATGGCATGGGTTGAGTCTGTGTGTAAAAGCTACAGCCCTGATGTTGTAGTGCTTGACATGGGCGATAAGTTTGCACAGACAGGTGGCTTCTCTCGCCCTGATGAGGCACTGAAGGCTAACGCTATCTATGCAAGGCAGATTGCTAAACAGTATGGTTGTGCTATGTTTTATATGTCACAGCTATCTGCAGAGGCAGAGGGGCGTGTTAATCTTAACCAGAGTATGATGGAAGGCTCTCGTACAGGTAAGGCAGCAGAGGCTGATCTTATGATACTGATAGCCAAAAGCCCACAGACTAACAACAACACAGATAGTGAGGTTGCTGAAGACGATGGTATGCGCCATCTATGTGTCGCTAAGAATAAACTTACTGGATGGCATGGTCGTGTCATCTGTGATTTTGATTATAAAGTTGGGAGGTACGAAGGATGATTGAAGTAGTAGTAACAAACGAAATGCTCATTGCCGCACGTGAAAAAGCTGTAGAGATGGGTAAAATACACAACTCTATATTAAAGGGTGGTGGAAACGTAGCAGGTTTTATTGGTGAGCAAATAGCCTTGAGTGTATTAGGCGGTGAGTGGTCAAACACTTACGACTATGACGTGGTAGCACCTGACGGTAAAAAGGTTGATGTAAAAACAAAACAAACATCTGTAGAACCTTTGCCGCACTACGATTGTAGTATCGCTAAGTTCAATACTAAACAGGACTGTGATGCGTATGCTTTTGTTCGCGTAAAGAATGACTTCAGTATTGGTTGGTACTTAGGTACGTTAGGCAAACAGGAATATTTTGATAACGCACGTTATTTAAAGAAAGGTGAGGTTGACCCATCAAATAACTTTACAGTACGTGCGAACTGTTATAATGTAGCTATATCAGAACTGAAGGAGAAACTTGATGAAGTTAACGCTTGATATAGAAAACACTGTGACTGAACGTGGTGGCAAGATGCACCTTGATCCATTTGAGCCAGAGAACTCACTGACTATGGTGGGTATGCTTAAAGATACAGGCGATAAAGCTATAGTTACATTCGATCATAGTATGACAAGCCCTACTGCTTTCGGCAGAGAAATGGTTCAGGATTGGTTAGACCAAGCCACTGTATTGATAATGCATAATGCAGCATATGATTTGCTTTGGTTGTGGGAGTCTGGCTTTACCTACACTGGCCCTGTGTTCGACACAATGCTGGCAGAGTATGTTTTGCAGCGTGGTATCAAAGAGCCTCTGTCTCTTGAGGCTTGTGCAGAACGCTATGAGTTGGATACAAAGAAGCAGGACACACTAAAAGAATATTTTAAGAAGGGGTATAGCACACGGGATATACCACACGATGAATTATCTGATTACTTGTCGGCTGATTTACATGCAACACAACAACTGTCCGACAAACTTATGTATCGTTTAAATACAGTTGCAGATGCCGGATTAATGAAGACTGTTGATCTTACTAATCGTGTAGCGGTTGTGTTGGCAGAGATATACTGTAACGGTTTTAGTGTAGACAAAGCTATGTTAGAGAATGTCCGTAAAGAGTTTGAGAAAGAAAAACAAACCATTGAAAAGTCATTAAACAAATATGTCAAAGAACTTATGGGCGACACTCCAATTAACTTGAATAGTCCAGAACAAATGTCTTGGGTTATTTATAGTCGTAGGCCAACAGATAAAACAATGTGGAAAGAAATGTTTAATCCGGGCATGAATGATCGTGAGTTTAAAGCAGCGGTCAATAACTATTCTTCTGTAGTGTATAAGACTAAGGCAGTGCAGTGCTTTGCTTGCTATGGTACTGGCAGAGAGAAGAAGGTTAAGAAAGATGGTACACCTTATGCTAAACAGCCTAAGTGTAAATCATGTAATGCTGTAGGCTTTAATTTTGTCAGCACTGGTAAGATAGCAGGATTAAAATTTAAAGCACCAGATCATAAGTGGATTAGTGCTAATGGTTTTAGTGTAAATAAACAGATGCTCGACAGGCTTGAGAACACCGCTAAGAAAAGTGGATATGAGGAAGCTGAGAAGTTTATGGCAGGTGTTAAGAGGCTATCTGCATTGGATACGTATCTGTCATCCTTTGTCGATGGCATACAGACGCATACTAAAGAAGATGGTCGTCTTCATGTCCGGTTACTACAGCACCGTACCTCAACAGGACGTTTTAGTGGGGCCGATCCCAATATGCAGAACATGCCACGTGGCGGCACGTTTCCTGTAAAGAAAGTATTTGTGTCACGATGGGATGGCGGTAAGATACTGGAAGCTGACTTTGCACAGCTAGAGTTTCGCGCTGCCGCGTTTTTATCACAAGATGGAGTTGCAATTGAAGAAGTTTCTACTGGATTTGATGTACACGCATACACCGCTAAAGTTATTACCGAAGCTGGTCAGCCTACGGATAGGCAGACTGCAAAAGCGCACACCTTTGCTCCCCTTTACGGGGCAACGGGGTTCGGACGCTCACAAGCAGAAGCCGCCTACTACAAGCACTTTAACGAAAAGTACACGGGCGTTGCCTCTTGGCACACCAAATTGGCTAAAGAAGCTATATCGACAAGAAAAATAGTGACGCCGACAGGAAGAGAGTTTGCCTTTCCTGACATTGTACGTAAGTCTAGCGGCAGTGTGTCACACTTTACACAGATAAAAAATTATCCTGTTCAAAGTTTTGCCACTGCTGACATAGTACCTGCTGTGTTGATACACATAAATAAAAAGCTGAAGTATAAGAAGTCTTGCATTGTTAATAGTGTGCATGATTCAATCGTTATTGATATTCATCCAGATGAAGAACAGGAGATAATAAATGTTATAAAAGACGTTAATGATGAACTTAACAACTTGATTACTTTAGAGTTTGGTATTACATTAAACGTACCGCTTTTATTAGAATCAAAAATTGGCAAGAACTGGCTTGACACGAAAGACGTAGCCTGATATAACTATGCATCTTTAGAGAAAGGAGATATACAATATGAATAATGTACTCGCATTAGAAAATAATAACTACGCAGCCATGGCAGCAGCTATGGGTGTGGCAGTAGAAGAAACAACAAAGAAGGGTAATACACTTGCTCGTCTTAAAATAAATCACTCACCTATTATGGGTGAGACATCTGTTAACGGCAAGATGATGAATGTAGAGGTCGTTTCAGGTGGTACATATAAGCTGGATATTCCTGATGGTCCTAACATCTACTCTAATACCGTAGTGATTAGACCATTCGTACAACGCTTTATGTATAAGAGATATATACCTAACTTGAGTGGTGATGGCACAGGGCCAAAGGGAAGTTATCAGAAAACTATTATGGCAGACAGCCTAAACGTAGACTTGAAAGATAACTTTGGTGACTTTAACTGTGGCAAACCTGCTGGCTACATTGAGGACTTTAACTCTCTTCCACAAGAGCAAAAGGATTTGATCCGTCAGATTAAGCGGGTAAGGGTTATTTTTGGTGTAGTTTCTATGACTAACCCTGTATCAGAGACAGGTGATTCTGTTGAGTGTGAAGATACCCCATTCATTTGGGAAGTTGATAACCGCGAGGCATTTAAGATTGTTGGTCAGCCAATGACACGCCTCGCAAAGATGCAGCGTCTTCCCATTCAGCATCGTATCCATTTCGATACAGAAGAGCGTACTATTCCTACAGGTGCAGTTTTTTACCTGCCTTCAACATCTCTTGATGTTTCTGATACAGTGTCCTTGACTGAATCGGATCAGGATATGTTTGCTGACTTCATGGCTTGGATTCAGAACTACAACGACTATATTGGTTCAGAGTGGGCAGATAAAGCACGTAAGACTATGGATGCTGAAGATGAAAACATAGTGGATGGTTTCATCGACATTGAGTCAGGAGATGATAACTAATGCAGCATCCTGCGGAATTGGCTTTGCATCAGTATCTTCAGTCTGCTGTAAATGGAACATCAAAAATGTCTGATGAAACCATACAGCAAATATGTGACGATATGAAAGATGCTATGCATCGCCAGTTTGGTTCTGGTAAAGGGTCAGAGCCATTTAGGATGCGTATGTCTAATGTAGGCAGACCGACTTGCCAACTGTGGTTTCAAAAGAATCAACCAGAGAAAGCAATCCCAAAGCCTACTACATTTATCATCAATATGCTTATAGGAGATATTGTTGAGGCTGTATTTAAAGGTCTATTAAAAGAAGCTGGAGTAAAATACCAAAACTCTGAACGTGTAAAGTTAAAGATTGACGAGGATACTACGGTATCAGGTGAGTATGATTTAGTTATTGATGGGGCTGTAGATGATGTAAAATCTGCATCACAATGGTCTTACAACAATAAGTTTGATTCATATGAATCTTTAAAAACAGGTGATGCTTTTGGCTATGTTGCACAGCTTGCTGGCTATGCAAAGGCTGCTGCTAAGAAAGCAGGTGGCTGGTGGGTAGTCAATAAAGCTAATGGGCAGTTTAAATATACATCTGCTAGTGGTATGGATGTTGATGAAGAAATTAACAAGATCAAACGAACTATTGATATTGTTGAAAAGAATGAGTTTAGGAGATGTTTTGAGCCTGAGATTGAAACCTTTAGAGGCAAGACAACAGGCAATAAAATCCTAAACAAGAACTGTACGTTCTGTGATTTTAGATTTAGTTGTTGGCCCACACTACGTGAATTACCAGCGGTAAAGTCACAAGCAAAAGAACCAAAAATTGTTTCTTATGTTGAACTTGCAGGAGAATATCTTGCCTAACTATAAATTGTACAAACAGTTTAGGGCATCAAAAAAGTATGGATACAGGAGTGGTTTAGAACACAAACTCTCCTTGTATCTGGACGATTTAAAAATACTATACGACTATGAGAATATTAAGATAGAGTGGGAAGATTTAGCGTATAGAACGTACACACCTGATTTTATACTTAACAATGGGATTATAATAGAAACTAAAGGTCTATTTACTACAGCAGATAGACGTAAGCATATTGAAATAAAACGACAGCATCCCAAGTTAGATATAAGATTTGTGTTTACTAATAGTAGAAATAAACTACGTAAGGGGGCAAAGTCCACATACGGAGAGTGGTGTATAAAATATGGGTTTAGGTACTATGACCGTATAATACCAGAAGATTGGTTAAAGGAAAAAGGTAGAAACAAATATCCTAAGTTTATACCCTACCCACATAAAAAGATAAGGAGAAAGAGAAAATGAAAGACTTTGAAAATTTAGATATTACAGATAATGACTTTCTCATTGTCATTCGTCCTAAAGTTGAAAAGGATGAGTGGGTTGGAGAAGTGGATGTCAGTGTAGTAAGTTGTGGTAAGTCTGTGCTAGACGATGAAGATTATTATGCTATGCTTCAGTTTACTAGAATGGTTTGTGCATCTATACCGTTAATGGAAGAAAGTCCAAGTGTTAGAGATGCCTGTGAAAAAATAGCTTCTGAATATATATCTCCAGACACAGACGATGCAGAAGAAGATCGCTTGACTATCGAAAGCACTGACGGTAATGTTATTACGTTAGCGTTTAACAGCAAAACGGGAGGTAGTGCGTAATGCGGCATGAGGAATATATGAAACAAGCTATGGAACAATCTGATGTATTAGAAAAAGCAGGTAAAGAAGCCTACGGTAATGTAGATATGGTCAACAGTCCCTCACACTATAATCAGTCTGGTATTGAGTGTATAGCAGCTATACAAGCTGCGTTAGGACCAAACTTTAAGTATTATTTACAGGGCAATATTATGAAGTATCTGTGGAGGTTTGACTACAAAGGTAAGCCATTAGAAGATTTACAGAAAGCAAAGTGGTACTTAGATACTTTGCTGGAAGACATGGCGGCTAGTGATGAGAGTTAAAATATTCTTGACAATAGAGGTTGATCCAGAGGATTATCCTGTACCTGCTGACGGTAGGGTTGATGAAGAAATAGAAGATGTCATCAAAGATATGTTTTATGATGTTGATGGCGTAGAAATAAAAAATATGAAAACAATTATGGAGTGACAGATATGAACAATTACCTACCAACAGACTACCAGAACTTCATTGCGCTATCACGATATGCACGATGGAAAGAAGACGAACAACGGCGTGAGACATGGGCCGAAACAGTAGAACGATACTTTGACTATATGGAAGACCATCTATCTAAGATGGGTAGACAAGGTTCATCAGCAAAGAGTTATGTCATACCTGTAGACTTACGTGCAGAACTAGAAGAGGCAGTATTGAATCAGGACATCATGCCCAGCATGAGAGCATTGATGACTGCTGGCCCTGCACTAGACCGCTGCAATGTAGGTGCATACAACTGTTCCTACGTGCCTGTAGACAGC
>Ga0098042_1000781_pt1 | contig 12245 bp, 12 predicted proteins | sample 9_EtaG_FD_75066 | JGI IMG/M metagenome (GOLD analysis project Ga0098042, IMG submission 75066) | Marine viral communities from the Subarctic Pacific Ocean - 9_ETSP_OMZ_AT15188 metaG | ecosystem: Environmental > Aquatic > Marine > Oceanic | place: Pacific Ocean | collected 2015-01-10
CTGTTGTGTTAATACCTTGATCATACCCAGAGAATGTTTTAGCTCTTAATTGTTGCGCTCTTACATTTGACATCTGTGATCCAAGTCTTAGACCTGTTCTTTTATTGGTTTGTGATGCATATTCATCTTGTTCTTTTTGTGCTTCTCTTTGTTTTCTTCTTGCTTTGTTTCTGCTAACAAGGCCACTAACTAATCCATAAGCAGCACCTAATCCAGCTCCTATTATATTACCTACTAATGGAACTGCACTACCTAGTGCCATACCGGTTAATGCTGCAGCTCCTAACCCTGTTCCAATACCAGATAATACTTTACCTGTTCCTTCTCCAAAATTCATTGTAGTAGCATCGTTATCATCTGCTGCTCTACCAACTACCTGTCCACCTATGGTTGCTATAGTTCCTATACCTGCCCCTGATGTAGCAAAGTTTTTTAATCCTGCTCCTATTGCGCTTGCACCTTTAGCTCCTTCTGCTAGGGTAGAAACTGTTTGTGGAGCAGCTACACCAACAGGTAACTTAGAAGTTTGAGCCGCAAGTTGTACCGCTTTAGCTCCTTGTGCCGCTTGCTTAGCTGTTTGTACTCCTGCTGTAATTCCCTCTTGAGCTTTTGATGCTAAGTTTACTGCCCTTACTCCTCTGTAAGCACCTACAGCATCAGATAAAGGATTAACTCTATTTTTTGGTTTTACAAACTTACCTCCTATTGTTTTTGCAGTACTTTCAATAGCCTTTCGTTGTGCTTCTTCTTGAGCTGCCTGCATTTCTATATTCTCAGTTGCTCTCATAGCATCTTGCTCAATTTGCTCTGATGCATTCTCAGCATTACGTAGTAAATTTTGTGTCTCCTCCTCTTTTGTTTTTTCTGCTTCTCTTAAAACGGTAGGATCAGATTCTTGTGCTACTAAATTTACTGTACCAGGAATATTGTTTTCATACATTGTTCCCCCTGTTACATATTTACTTTTTTTACGAAGTTTTTTCTTTGATTTTTTTGCCATATTATCTGTGTACCTTTCTTGCACCTACAGACGTAGAATACAAATTTAATAAATTATTTTGTTTATTGTCACATATTAGTCTAATTCCTACCCACTTATCTGTAAACTTTCTTTGTTTATCCCATGTTTTGTTTAAATCTATATAAGAATTATTTACAAGTTCACTCATTCCATCTACAGTAAACATATTTTCTGTAGAAGAACTTGTTACAGTTCCTGTGTTTGTTCCTCCTAATAGGTTAGTATTTGAAGACATATAATATGTATCTGTATTAGTAGACAGTGCTGCCATATCTCTAAACTTATTAATAGTCCAGCTATTACCAACTCTTCTAGTATTTATCATATACTCTAACTCTGTAGTTCCTGACATTTGTAATGTATTATACATAAAGAAATCTGTAAATCCATGCTCTAACACACTTATATCACTTTGATTAAATGTTTCTAAAGTATAACTTAAATTAGAAATTAAACTATCAGAACCTTTAACTTCGTTATGTATAAACTCTACTTCAAATAAATAATGATCTATAGTGCTTAATGCTCCTACTGTTGATTCTTGATATAATATACCTCTGTTTGTTTCTGAGTTATGTTTCCATATACCTGCATTACCAAATGCTGTACCGCTAACAGAAGCAGATACAGGTCTAGGATATTTATCAGTTAATGAATAAAAATCTGTAGAAGTATTAAAATAAATATAAGGTATATAATCATGGAAACTAGTCCAAGTGCTTGACTCTGGTGTGTATGATATAGTCCAACCGCTAGGTGTAAAGTAAGTTGTATCATCCCACTCTATAGATCTATTAACTGTTGTATTTTTATATTTAGCTGCTGTAGCATCATATACTATTCCATTATTAAAGTTAGCTATAAATGTAGATGTAGGCTTAAGATCTCTCTTAGTCAATATTATTCTTCTTTGTTTAGGATCCCATATAGAAGTAAACCCTAATCCTAATATAGGATTATCATATTGAGTTGTAAGTCCATAGCTTTCTAATTCAAACTTAAGATTATCTTTAAACCAGTTTTCCATACCAATAGCACTTATTTCTTGCAGTTGTTGTCCCATTAAGAATACTTTGTTAGACTCTTTATCTACAAAGAAATAACCATATCGTGTTGTTAATGCTGCCCATTGTGAACTAGTACCTGCATATCCTCCTTCTGTTTGTATTATCTCATCTGGCTCTTGTGCAAATATATCTCCACTACCTACAAAAGATTCACTACCATCTTTCATTTGTAAGGATTGTTTACCCTTAGCAGCAAATAAACTTTCTTGCATATGGAAATACAATAAGTTATTAAATGATGATAATGCCCAAAGGTCTCCTCTATTTTTAGGTAAATCTTTAAATTGATTTGCTAAGAATATTCTATAGTTATCTATTAAACTAGTAGTGTCTGCCTTAGCGCTTCTATGTGTTCTTGTAGGAAAGTTTTCTTGTAAAGATTGTGTTAATGGTAACGGAAATGCTGGTCTTAAATTATTAAGCTCAGAGTAATTATCATTATATCTAGAATTAGCTTGACTACTAAAATCTCTAATACCTGCATATTGTAACATTTTCTTTGCTGGTGATGCTGGAAAATATAAACTATCATCATCTTGTGTATGTCTAAAGTTTATATTATCTGTGCTCTCTACTATGTGATAACTAACAGATCTCTCTGGATTAGATTGCTGATTAGGATTACTAGGTTTTAGTCCTGTAGCAATACCATATCTACATATATAAGTATCTCCACCAAATATTCCTTCTGGTTCTACAGTCTCTGTCTTTCCTGTTCCTTGTAGTACATTGTTTCTAATTACAAAGTTTTCTAAATCTTCACCTAATACTTCAAAGCCTGTCCACACTAACTCTTGACTGTCAATAGATTTATATACATCTGTTTTAAATGCTTTTAAGTTTGCTACAAAGTTTTGACTTTTAACATTTCCTCCTGATGTCCATGGTAAAGGATTTGTTAATACTGAAAGGCCTTGACCTTCTACTCCATACTGTCCTGCACCAGGAAAGCTAGGTGTATGTGGCCATCCTGTAGTATTGTAAAGTCTATTTTGAGCAGAAGTTACTGGTATCTCATGGTTATCTTTTAATCCAAATGCTATAGAAGTTTCACCAAACTCATTAAAAAGTTTACCACCAAAGCCTAAAGGCTCTCCTTCAAATATAGTGTCACCTGCTAAATATGTTTTTGCTTTTTGTGATAACATTCTAGGCTGTGTTCTTGAGTTTACAGGACTATACTCATTACCTATTAAAATACAAGATTTAATTTCTTGTGGATAACAATTAAACTCTGCATCCCATCCCCACTCTTGTACTATTTCATCTATCATACTACTATTATTGTTTTGTATTTTAGAAACCATTTTCTTTTCTTGTTCAAGTCTAGGACCATTCCAAGCAAAGTTTCTAGCTTTATATTGTAAATCAATGTGTGTTGCAGAAGCTAAACTATTACGACTTCTTAATAAATTAAAATCATGAAAACTAAATACTTTGTATCCAAACTCGTCTGAAAATAAATTCATTGAACTTCCACTTGCAATTTGCAAAGAAGGATATTTTGAATACTCGGTAATACTTTTTCCAAAAGGATCCATACTCCAAAAAGTTTCTTTCTCATTTTTTAAAGTTTGTAATATTTTTAAAGCATCAGGATTATTATTACTTTCTTGACAAATTCCTATTTGAGAATTGTGTTGAGTAGCAGGAATTAAAATTGACTGTCCTAATATAGTTTTATCGGCATGATCTCTGTTTGCATAATAAATTCTAAACCCTTGTACTTTATCTGCAATTGATTCTGGTATCTTTATATCTTCTAATTGTATTCCTAAAATATCTACATCGTGTGAAATCTTAGCATCGCTATATTCATTATCTGGAATTTCTTGAACTTGAGAACTAATGCTAAATGCTATCCAGCTTTTACAATTTGGGTTTGGAGTATCGCTTGTACAATCTACACCGTAATTATTATTTGCACCAGGAGAACAATCAATCTGACGCTTACCACTAGTTGACTGATGATTTGCTTGCATACAATGATCATTCTTTGATGTTATTTCTTGTGTCTCTAACCAAATCTTATCTCCTGGTTCTAACTCTATTGTTGTTAAAGTACGTTGTGCATTAAAATCAAGTTTAGATGATCCGCAACTTCCACTACCAAACTGCTGAATTACCTCAAAGTTTACTTCAACTGGTCCTGTCCCTCCTCCTAGTGCTTGTGAGGTAGTCATTAGTCTTGTTTTTATATCTCCTATATTTCCACCATCTTGAAAAAACCATACATTCCATGCAACTTGAACTGTCATTCTTTGGTCTGCTGTAAATTCTTTTCTATTCCATAAAGCACTTATTGCATCTGAAGGATTAAACAATGCTCCACTAGTACCAGTTACACCCTGAGTAAAATTTGGAGCATCTTTAGCAGTATTAAATCTATATTTTTGCCAATTAGTTTCATCTACCATTCCTACATTATCGTCATCTTCATCCCATTGAAATGTTAACTCTACTCCATGCCAACTTTTGTTAGCTAAAGGATATGGAGCAGACTCTACAGTTTCACAGTTAGTTCCTGTAATAGATCTTCTAGCTGAGTTTTTGTTTGATGGAAAATGATGATGTCTAACTTTCTGACCTTTTATAGGAGTTAGTTCTGTATTACCATTATACACTTCATAGTCTTCAGTATTAGGATATGTTTCTGTAGCATTTTCCCAATAGTTCATCTGTCTATGCTCACTAAATGGAGCTCCACTATCAAGCACTACTCTATCTAAGAAATGAAAGTTTTTAGCATACTCAGGATTTAATTTACTAAGATCAGTCCAAAGAGATCCTATTTGATTAGTACCTGCAGATAAAAGTTCTGCACCGTTACCAGTGGCTGATCTACCTGGTATATGATAAGCGTAAGACATGCTACCATCTTTAAGTATAAATGCTATATAAAAAGCATATACCTCGTCTCGCATGTATCCTTTATACTTAAATATATTAGGTTGGTATCTATATGATTTAGTATTGTCTACAGTTCGTACTGAACCATCAAACTCATTTACTCTTGTTTTACTAAAACCAGTTTGAAGATTATCTATAGTAGCATACATTTCATCAAAGTTTTTTATACTTTTAGTAACAGAATGTAGCTTAATATTATTAGCGTACTTTTGGTATCCTAAATCTTCAGTACTAGTTAAATTACCTAAATACAATATGTTATCTAGTTGTTGTATTGTTTTAGCTTTTTCATAGGATACAGTATCTATAATTACTTCTTCTACTGATGCAGGGCTTGTACCCTCTATACCAGTAAATGTTACTGTAGTGCTAGTGCTAGCAACTTCTATATCATTTAATTTAAAAGCTTCGCTAGCATCACCCATCTTTCTAATTACTACAGGTTTTAAAAATTTATAATCTGTATTTAAATTAGTAATAGCCCATTTAATAGCTTTAGTAGTTTGACTACCTTCTTTAGCCCCATCTTTTTTAGTTGTTGGAAGTGTGTGGTCAAACTCCTCTACAATAGATATAGGATTTGATACTGTAACAAAATTAGTAGATACAAAGTCAGCATCTACATATGCTAACGCTAAATAGTAAACAGCTGTTAATAATCCTCCTCCTTCTAAAATAGAAGCTTGGTGTGTAATAAGGTCTTCTAATTCTATGTGTGGTACAGATCCTGCATGTGGAAATAGATTTAATATTTCTACATCATTAGGTACTAAACCATACAAATGTTCTACAGTTGATCCGCTCTCACGTATTTGTCTATCTACATTAAATGCTCTAGGTGGATTTAAATCGTCTGTAAAGTATACAACTAAATCTCCCTTAGAGTCTATTTTAAATGTACCTTGTATTGGATGTGTTTCTTTAAAGTTTAGATCTATACCTGTAGTTACTATATCTGGATTGTATAGTATAGTGTATGTGTTGTTTTCCCATATACCTATCTCACTTCTAGGGTTTACAGTATTAACAACATCGATTACAAAAAGGACTACTCTATTATCATTAACTTCTATTTTACCAATAACTTTATCATTCTGTGCTCCTGTTGTAGGGTTGTTCCCTAAATGTCCAGCAAGCTCTGTACCTCCTTCATTAGAAAGAGACCCTTTTTTGTTATTGACAATAGCATTCTTAGCATATCTCCAAGTTCCTTCCGGTTGGTCAATATGTGCAGTGTCTTTAAATAATCCTTTTATAAATCTTTTTGCCATTAGCTTCTATGTAAATCCTCTCTGTTATTTAATTGTTCAAATCCTACATCGTGTCTATTTATATTAGGTATCATTCTTACCCACTGATTCATGTAAGATTCATACCTATCAATGTCAGGATAGTTTGCAGCATTTCTAGCTTGTGTACAATAGTACTTCCACTGTTGTTCTGCAGTTCCATAGTTTATTCCATTGTTTTTAAAATCTGGTTTAGATAATAAAATCTTTTTATATATGTACCAGAATAATGCTTCAGAGTAGCTTATATCGTCCGGTACTAAAGGAAAACAGTCTTCGTCTGTAGGAAAAGCCATGTAACTTAAACATATCTTACCACTCTCAAATGATGTTTTTATGTAATCATTGTCTATTATATATGTATCTTCATAGTGTACACTTTCATTTACACAATCATCACAATGCATACTTCTATGGAAGTTACTTGCTCCATATTGTAGTGGTTGCATATTATTGCTATTTTTAAAATATATATTTTCTAACACAACAATCCTAGAGTTAATCTCATTTAATACAGATGTTGTGCTTGAGTATTCTAAACCGTTTGCTTGTGCATCGGCTATCTCATCTTTTAATTCTTTTACTTTATCTATTAATGTATCTAGTTCTTTAGAAGATACTGGATCTACTGAGTTGTTTATAGCTACTTGATTAATGTAGTATAAATCTGTAGGCAGTAATACTTTATGGTTTGCTACAGTTAATACACATTGTTTTTGTAATAGTTGAGAAGCTGCACCTATATGCTCTAATGCTTCACCTATCCACTCAATAGCATCATCAATCCAATTATCGTCTTGTGGCTTTAGATCCCTAAAGATTTTTCTTATGATTGTCTTACTAGACTTTGTTTTATATACTGCCATGTTGTTGTTTTATTTATTCAAATATATCTTGTATAGGTGGTTGTAAAAATCCTCCTGTGTCATACCTTGTAGGTCCACAAACACCTCCATCTTTACATCTCCACTTCTTTAGTGATAAGCTTAATCTATCTTTACCTGTATTATTACTAGGCTTTTGTCTTTTACGCATACCCTTCATTCTAGCACAAAAAGACTTTTTTCTTTTCTTTGCTTTACCTTTAGGATTCTTAGATGTAACAGGTCTTTTTACACCAGCACTTTTAGAACCGGCTGCAGTCAATCCACCTGTAGGACTCTTACCTGCTTTTCTCTGCCATAATGGTGTTGCCATATCTAATGTTTTTTAAATTTTAAGTATGCTAAGTCGTCTTCTTTTAATAGACGTATTAGCTTTTCTTTATTTCCCTTTACTCCTCGTGTAGTGTCAAATCTATATACTGACTTGTTTGGTACCTTGCACTTACCTTTCCTCCAATAGTACTTGCAATAATATTCATCAGTATGATAGATATGCCACTTTACTCCTTCACCCGTTTCCGAGTTATATAATAATTGACCTTCTTCTAGGAGTTCTTTTTTATACTTGTTACTTTCCCCCCAATCTAATCTTGGTGATCTAGGATCTCTATCTCGTCTTATAATAGACAGTGTAGAAAGGTTGTTACCCATATTAAATTCCTTTCCATCTAGAATATAATCCATAATCATAATATTAAACTCTTGTATAATATTTGTATGTAAAGACTTATCAAGATCATCGCTATAATAATCTTGATAGTCTTTGTAAATATGTTTAAGAGTGTAACTCACTAGTTACAACAATCGTCAAGGTTTGGAATACCTGGCTCAAGAAATCCTCCTGTTTCGTACATCATCTTCTTACCTCCCATTCCTTTCTTCATCTTACTCATTCCACCATACATTTTTTTCTTACCACCATTCTTCATCTTTTTCATCTTACCTCCATAGCCCATTTTACTTTTAGGCATTTTACCTTCTTCTTTCATTTTGATTGCAATAGCAGCTTGTTGCTTCATTCCGCCTTTCTTGTACATCATTGCTTTCTTTTTCTTAGTACCACCTTTCTTTGCTATAGTACCGTTTTCTTTTTTCTGTAAGTAAATGTCTGCTTGTGTAATTTCGTTATCACCATTCTTATCAGGAAACCCTCCATCTTTTTTCTTTGCTGTCTTAGCAGAGTCTCTCAGTGCTTTGTCTGTTACTGTGCCTTTACCAGGTTTTGATGTACCTCTTTTTTTAGCACGATTCATATAGTAGTATAAACCTTTTTTGGCTGTTCTACCGTCTTTAGTTTTGTGTGTTCCTTTGCTCATTTTATTTAATTTTAATTTTTAGTTTTTACTTGTGCTACATCTTGCATACGGTCATTTGTAGTATCACTCTTAGTGCTAGCTAATAATGATAACTCACCGCTTAAGATGCCTTTATTAATTGCATTTAACATATCCATAGGAATTGGAAAATCTGTAACACTGTCATCATAACATTTATTCCCCTGATCACAGTTTGAAAATTTAGCTACAGCCTCTGGATCTTCGAATACTCCTCTAACATTAATGTACTCTAATCCTTCTGCATTGTAAATATACATATAATCTTCTATCATGTAAGCTTTATATTTTTTATTTGTATACTTATCAAAAGGTAACCATTGTACTGCGCTAGATTCAACTATTGGTATTGTACCAGTTCCTGTAACGTCTCCTACGTATGTAATAGCTTCTTGCCTATTATATCTAATAGTCTTAGGTATAAGATCTTCACCTCTAGAAACAATACACTCTGATGGTAAACTACAACATTTAGTAGCATCTACTCTTTGTAGTTTAATACACCCTAGGTCTTGTTCTACATGTCTACTAACAAAACCATTTCTTTCATAGTCTCTTCTAATAAACATTGCTCTATAGTGTTTAATGTTAAATTTAATCTGATCTAAAGATATGTGCTCATCATGGTTAGATCTACCACCCCTTACTAAGTTTAGTAGGTTATAAGCTATTTCGTTTAATGTCATTACTTTTTTCTTTTTTCTAGTGATCTACCACCAAAGTAGGCACCAATCACTGTTATTAGAACTATCTGTAAAAGATCTACATATGATTCTTTTACATTAAATTTTAAATGCCCTGCGTCAATAAATATAAGTAGTACTGTACATACTACTAAAAATATTAAAACCATAGGTCTTACATTCTTACTTAACCATGAGTCACTGTTCATATCAGCATTCCATCTATCAGTAACATTCTTCTCCATTTCTATCTCATAGTTAGCTACTATTTCTTTTATTTTTCTTTGTGCTTCTAGCTTTTCTTCTTTTGTAGTAGTTAGATTATCTAATACTCCACCTACGTTTTTTACTAATTCACCAGCTCCTGCACTAAATATTTTTCCTAAAACTCCCATTATTTCTTAGCAAACTTTTCTAGACCTGCTATACCAAAACACCCTAGCACTACTAATACAAATGAGTCATATACAAATTCGTTTATAGCCAAGTCTCTTCCTAACCATCCAGTTAGTAAATCCAATACCATAACCATACACATTATTATAAATGCTACAGCTCCTATTATTGATTTCTCATTCCAATTATTATTATCTTTAAATATTTCCATTTTAATTTATTTGTTTGTTTAAAATTAAATCAACTGTACTATCAGCTGAGTTTAGTTGTATAAAAAAATCAAATATAGTAGAGTCAAATTCAATTTCTTCTTTTTCTAAAACTAACGTATTATTAGCTGTAATTTCTATATCTTTTATAATATAAATAGTTGTACTTGTATCAGCTACTTCGTCCCAATTACCATCTTTACCTGGAAAGTGTAAGTTTACATTAGGCTTATTTAAATATAAATCTACATATACACTGTCAGTAGCATGTGTGTTACAAAGTATCATACTAAAAATATCATAATCATTATTATCATCATACCTTCTAGTTATAGCAACAGCAGTAGTGCCACTTATATTTTTATGTATATATTCTCTTTTCATTAACAATCAGTTAGCTCGTCGTAATCAGCTAGTGTTTTTAAATGCTCGTAAGTTTGTTTTACAATATTTAAGTTTGCGCTGTTAGCTACTGATGGTGTAAAAGTACCAGTTACAGTGTATACTGCAGCGTCTGGATTAGCACCGTAAGCCGTAGCATCTTTGTAAACTCTTGCTGAATAATCAGCATGGTTCGCTTTACTCCAACTACCATCTTCAGCTTGAGTATCTACAGCTCTGTGATGTACTTGCATTACTTTTAAGTGTGCGTTATCTATGTCTAATCCTTTATATGTTAATTTTCCTGTTAATGCCATTTTATTTTATTTTATTTTATTTTTAATTAATTAATCTACTGTGTTTATTTTTCCTATGCTTGCTGTTGCAACTGTACTTACTTTACCAATACTACCAGAAGCAACACTACTTACTTTATGACCATATCCACTAACTGGATCTGTATATGTTAAGTTTATAGCGTTACCAAAGTTTATACTATTAGTTATATCACCACTTGATTCTAACGGATCTTCTTCTGTTTCAGCAGCATCGTGAGTTAAAAGTATTGCTACATTAAAATTATTTTCGTTTATAATTTGAGTAGCAGCTGCAGCATTTAAAGTAATAGTTACAGTACCACTACTAGCATAACTTGTATCTGCAGAGTAAGTGGTGTTACGATCTATATTGTTAAAATCAGCGTTTGCAAGCTCACCACCGGTACTAGATCCTGCAGTGTGTTTTATTGCTCTTACATTTGAGTTTGAAGACGGGTTACCATTTGCACCAGTAGAAGTTAGTGTAAGTTGAAAGCTAGAACCACCTGATATACCAGAGGTATCAAAATGTATAAAAGTTCTTATAAATCTAAACGTACCACCACCTCTTCCTGTATTTTTAAAATACTGTATTGCGCTTTGACTATTGCTTGCCTGATCACTAGCTGTACCGGTAGAAGCACTAAGCGCGGCTGAATAGCTACTAGAACTTGCCCCTGTTATAAATCCTTTTCTATTTGATGCTAGTGTACCCATTTAAAATTCTTTTTTAGGTAAGTAATAAGTAGTATCATTAAAATAACAATTCGATGGAGGACTTACTGTAATAGCTTCATAAGTAACACCATCAATACTATAATAATTATTTTCACTTGCAACACTGTTCCACCATGTAACTTTGCAACCTGTATTAGTTAAATTATTTAAAGAACTTTTAAACTTATCCATATTTTCATCACCAAACGTATCGTAAAATATACCGTCATAAGTAGATAAAGAGTCTTTAGCGCTGTACCAATCGTCTTCTATAATAGTTACGTTAGGTTTATCAGCAGCCCAAGCCTTTGCTTTTTCTATTATTTGAGGATGGTTTTCAACTATAGTATGAGAATTTATAGAGTTTGCTTGTATGTAATCCGCGGATATACCCATACCAAATCCTATCTCTAATATGTTACCACCATTTTGACAAACATAGTCAGCAGACTTTTTCATAATACTATCTTCCCAATCCATCATTACTTCCATTTCTATACTATTACCAGCATCGTTATAGTAGATCTTAGTAGACTCAAATATTAATGTTTTATTTATATAACTCATTACGCAGAAACTTCTATAAACGTACCGTCTGGATTAAAATATACTTGACCGTTAGTACTGTCTAAACAATAACCAATTACTCTTGCTATATCGCCATTACCTGTTGGTGCACTTGACTGAGCAAACCCAGGTGTTGTTGATAAAAACACAGCATCACCTACAGTTCCTGAATCATTTGATAAAGTTACCATACCTCTAAGTAATACGCCGTTAGTATTTGACGCTGCACCTAAAGCTACACCCAACATACCTTTTGCTGTTGACGCAGCATCTGCATCAGCTAAAGCCCAAGTACCACTAGATGTATAATAGTATATTTTACCAGCAGTCATTGAAGTTGTACTACCAAAATAAACTATATCACCATTAGCGTTACCGTCTGTGTTTGTGGTTTTAGCTAGTTTACGTTTTTTAGCTACGAGAAATCCACTAACATTCATTGTAGTTTCGTCAAGATCAAATACATCTGA
>Ga0098042_1000785_pt1 | contig 12184 bp, 9 predicted proteins | sample 9_EtaG_FD_75066 | JGI IMG/M metagenome (GOLD analysis project Ga0098042, IMG submission 75066) | Marine viral communities from the Subarctic Pacific Ocean - 9_ETSP_OMZ_AT15188 metaG | ecosystem: Environmental > Aquatic > Marine > Oceanic | place: Pacific Ocean | collected 2015-01-10
AGTTGGCAATGTAATAAGTTTTACAAGTCAACAATTTAGTAATGATTATTGGAAAGTAGAAGCAATAAATTTAACTCTTAATGAAAATCAATATGATTCTGCCCCTACATTCGCAAACACTCATAATAGCTGTACTTTAATGCTAACGCCTACGGTTGATGTTACATCATCTGTATCCGCGTCGTTTATATACGAGGGAGGTAGTTTAAAAACAAGAACATTATCTGCAACATCAAGATCAAATGAACCGCAAGGAGTAACACCTACATTCCAATGGAAAGGTGGCACAAGCGCGAATAGCTTATCAAATATATCTGGCGCAACAAGCTCAACGTTAAATGTTAACTTCAATACAGTTAGTAATTCAGCTGGTCAAACAACATATTATAATTGTGTTGTTACTTATACTGAAAGTGGCAATACTAAAACAGCAACTGATGCAACACCTGTTAGCATAAGATGGGATAATTTTCCACAATATACATTAAATTATGTTAATGCAGGATCTGGATCAAACCCAAGTTCAACAGCTTGTACAGATTCAAGTAATCAAGAAACTTTATATGGTAATAGTTTAACAAACTTAGCAACAACAACACAGTTTTATAGTAATGCAAATGGCTCAACAAGTGGTATTGCGGCTGGTACATATTCTAATGGTATAATAAGAGCATATGTAAATGCGGGAGGAGCCCTTGCGGTAGCGGGTGGATGGCAAAGTTGTAGTAATTTTGTAATATCCGGTTCTTCTTCAGCAAGTTCTTATGCGACTGTTGTTTTAACAGCAGAACAATCAGGATTTAGTGGAACTCAATTTGTATGGACAGCAGATGGAACGCAAGTACAAACAGGTAGTAGTAATACCTATGCAGCAACAGTATCTACTTCTTTTGAAGGTAATGTTATATATAGATGTACTGTATCAGGAGGAACAACACCAAGTGGTATTACAAATCCAGCAGCAAAAACGGTTACATGGTCTATACCAACTCAAAAGCTTACAGCGCAAGCTTGTCCATCAGGCTCAACATATAATTTTAATATTACAAACGCAGCTGGTTATCAAAACGGGCAGGTTCTTAATTTAACAGGTAGTGGATTTACAGATGGTTGTTATAAAATAACAAATGCTAGTTATTCAGGAAATGTAGATTACAGCGCGCAGGTTTCAGGATCATTCCCATTTCAGCCATTTTCAGATTGTTGTAGTTGTACTGGGTGTAGTGTTTCTGTTAGTGGTACAACTTCAAAACCAGTAAACCAAAATACAACATTAACAGCTACAGCTTCAGGATTTTCACCAACAGGGTATCAATGGCAATCATCCACAGATAACTCAACTTTTACAAATATATCAGGTGCAACATCGGCAAGTATATCTGTAACATCAGCCTCAGGTGGTTATATTTATTATAGAGTTACAGCGACAGCGTCAGGAATTAGTCAAACTTCAGCTTCTCATTCTATATTTTGGCAAGCAAATGTGTCTGTAGAAAGATTTTATAACGCTCAAGCGCTTCAATCTGATTGTACTGATGATGATGAAGTAATAACTGTAAGATATACAAGTATAAATGCGCTTTCTAATGGTACAATATTTGAGTTAGGAACAACCACAGTAACATGTTATGAAATTATTGGGACTACTACGGGTAATCAAAGTAACTCTGAAATAGTTGATTTTCACAATAGTTGTTCAGCTTGTCAAACTGCTAATTCTGCTGATTGTAGCTTTTCTTTAACTACACAAGGAAATTATAATAGTAGCGCAGGAACACAAGTTGTAAGAGGTACATTTGGTTCTGGTCATACAGGAACATCATCTGTAGGATTTACTGTAAGTTCGGGTACTGTAAGCCCAACAAGCGCTACTAAATCTCAATTACAAAGCGGGGTTACATTAACGCTTTCAGCAGGTGTGACTCTTACAGGAACAATTAATAGCACGGATCCTTGTACAGGAGATATAGCTCAAGTATCAATTCCTCAGTCTTCATGTAATAGTGTAAGTGGGTTTATGACAACTAGTAATCCAGAAACAGATGAAGATGCTGCAAATGATTTATGTGGAGGAGGAAATTCAATAACAATATATATTAATGGAACTACTCTTGCAAATTCAACACAGATTTATACAGCAAGTGGTTGTGGAACATTAATGTCAGGAACAAAATATTATTCAACAGATGAGCAGTATTATCATATTTGGAATGGATATTCGTTGTCAGGTGCTCAGCTAATTGATTGTCCGTAAAAACATGTAATAATAAGAATATGAGCTTAATAACGTTACAAACAACATTTACAAAAAATACATCACTGCAGGTAGGTGATATAATATATTTTTTAGATACATCAGGTAATTCAGATGTAGTTAAAAAAATTGGGGAAGTTCAAACTATAGAGGACAGTTATATAGTTTGTAATGCAACTGGTAATTTATCAGGATTAACTCAAACAAGCTATATATTCTTTGGAAAAGATAATTCTAAAAATACATCAGGCATAATTGGGTATTATGGAGAGGTAAATTTAAACAACAATTCAAAAGATCATGCGGAACTATTCGCAGTAAATTCAGAAATATTTATAAGTAGCAATTAATCATGGAAGAAATAATATTAATAATAGAAAACATACAATACGGTTTTTTACCAGCTTTAGGCTTAATAGGTAAAACAGTTTTAGGAGGAGCTGCTAAAAAAGGTTTTTTAGGAGGGTTGTTAAAAAAAGGTGGCAAACTACTAGGAGGATTATTTAAAAAGAAAGGTAAAGGTTTATTAGGTAAAATAGCAGGCGGATTATTTGGCGGCGGAAATGCAGGGTCTACTGTATCTGCATTAAGCGGATTAGTTGGTAGTAAAGCTAGAAGACAAGCAGAAAAAGAAGCAAAAACTGGTTATCAAGATGCATTAGGTAGTTTTAAAGATATGGAATTTACAAATCCATATGCTAATATGACTAATACTTTTTCAGATTTAAGAAATGAAATGGGTAATTTAGAAGTTTCAACTGAAGCTGCTGATTTCCAAGCACAACAAGCACAGCAAGGTGCAGCTCAAGCATTAGACGCTTTTAGAGGAGCAGGTGGTGGAACTGGTGCGGCAGGTTTAGCTCAAGCTTTAGTACAAGAACAAAGAAGAACAATGCAGGGTATTGCAGCAGATATAGCTAGGCAGGAAACACAAAACACAAGATTAGCCGCTCAAGGAGCTCAGCAATTAGGATTACAACAAGCTACAGCAGGTATGGACATACAGAGAATGGGCGCTGCAGGTGAAGCCGCTAGGCAAGCTGCTGAAGCAGATAAAAGAGGAGATATACTCGGTATTGCAGCAGGCGAGTTAGCATCAGCAAGAGAAGCTAGAAATGAAGCAGCTGCTAATGTAGCAAGTGGGCTAGGTGGTATATTTGGTAAAAACGACGCAAATAATTAATAAAATGGGATTAAGTGAAGCAACATTAAGAGCAATACAAAGAGCACAAAACTCTTTAGCAAAATCAACTTTTAGCACAGCAGCAAGTTCTTTTGGCGATAGCTATCAAAAAGCTTATAAAGCACAAATAGAGGCTAATAAAAAAGAAGAAGAAAAAATTGAAAAAAACAAAATAGCTTCTTTAAAAAATAGAGATATACTTATGGCTAGCGGAGAGTCATTAGGCCATTTTACTAATATAGGTGCTGGTATATTAAATACTTTTGCTGATCAATATGCTGATACTCATAAATTATCTCAATACGAAGGGCAGGTTGCTCAAAGAAATATAAATAGAGAAGCACAAGTAAAATTAAAACCTTATGCTGAGGCTGCACAATTACAAATGGAAACAATAGATTCTGTTGAAAAAGGAATATTAGACAAGTCATTAAAAAACTTTAAAGATGAAAAAACTGGGTTATCCCATTATACAATATTACAAGAAATTGCTAAAACAGATAAAGTTTACGAAGGTGGATTTATAATAAAAGATGATAATAATAAAGAAATAAAAATACCATTTGAAGATGTGCCAGAATTAAAGAATATAGATGCCGGTATGTTAAAGGACTACAATTCAGGAATTAATGAGTTAATTAGAACGGCTAGATCAGAAAACATGTCAGATAGTAGTGTAGAAAGTATGGTAACAGATTTTGTAATGAATTTAGACGCAAACACTCAAAAAAACGTACTAGCTAACTACCATAGTATAATAGATGATGATTTATCTCAGTACGAAGGCAATGAGCCTGAATTAAATAATGTATTAGAACAAAGAATTATAGCGACTATTAATAATAGATACAAGCAAGATGTTGAGGAAGAAGAAGAAGATGATGTTGATTCTTTTAAAATCAGAGCAGGAGAATTATTGGAATTGGGTAAAACAGCAATAGGCACAAGAAAATTATTAAATGACAGATTAAGAGGACAGTTTAAAATACAAAATAATAAAGTTACATTTTTATCTGGTTATGGAAAAGATGAAAATGGTGACGCTGATGCTTCACAGCCTTTATTTGAATCTACACCATTAGATTTATATAATGTTAATGATAGAAAACAAATCTTATCTAAAGTTAGTCAAAATGTTTACATAGGTAATGAGGCTGATAAAATTTCGGATGAAATATTTAGAAATGAGCTTGAGATTGAACCACGCCCAACTTTACCTGTATTAAGAAGAGGTAGAAATTAAAATAAATAAATTATGTTTGAATTAGACGGACAACAATATACTTTAGAGCAAGTACAGCAAGCTGCTGAACAAAGCGGTTTGTCTTTAGATGAATATATATCTGAATTTGGTTTAAAGAAAATATTAGAAAGTTCTCCAAATTTTCAAAGCCCTACAATTCCAAACAATATTGTAGGAGATATTCCAGCTCCTACTGAATTATTATTAGGCAAGTCTCCTAAAAAAGAAACTGAATTTACTTCTTTTCCTGGTGCTTTATTAGATAAAGCAGAAGAACTTGGTGAAAAATTTTTACCAGAAGATGGTTATATTAATTCTATTATACAAGGTATAAAAATAGGTTCTGAAAGAGCTGCAGCCTCAGATGAAATATACAGCATATTTAAAGGTAATAAAGATGAAGCTAGTGTTGAAGAATTTGTTAATGTAATGGAAAAAATGAATGAAGCTCCACAAATTGAATCATTTAACAAATGGAGCGCTTCATATGATAAAAACGCGAAATTGCTTAAGCAATTGCCACAATACAATAATATAAAAGGTGATTTAGCTGCAACAATAATGGCTATAAAAGAGGAAGGCGCTGCGGGAATGTTTGGTGTATTTGCCCAGTCTATAGCTAGTATGATGAATAAAGAAGCAGCAAGAGAAGCTGGAAGATTTGGAGTTGCTACAGCAGGAGCAGGAGCAGCATTAGGAACAGCAGGGGGTCCATTAGCGCCAGCAACAAGTACAATAGGCGCGATAGGTGGATTTTTTACAGGTAGTATGGCTGGTGCTAGTAAAATGACAGAGCAACTAGCAACTTTTTCTGATATGATACAACAAGAAATATTAGAAAATCCAAATAAATATAAAGGTGGATTTAATGAAGAAAATGTATTTAAAGTTATAGGTGACGAAGAACTATTTAAAAAATTTAAAAGAAGAAGTTTAGCTAGAGGTTATGCAATTGCAGGTACGGATTTTATAGGAACATTAACAGGAGCAAAATTAGCGGGTCCAATTGCAAGTGCTGTAACTAAAACTAGTGGTAAGGTAGCAGCAGGTATAGCGTCTACAGCAGCGGTTGGTGCAATAGAAACCAGCTCTGCTTTTGGAGGTGAATTATTAGGGCAAAAAGCCGCTGGCCAGGATATTGATATTAAAGAAGGTATTGTAGAGGCAATTGTTGGGCCTATAACAGGTACTCCTGGAACTATAGCGACTGCGGCATTAGGTGCTTATAGAATAAACGGTGAGCCTATAACAAGAGAGCAAGCTTTAGAGTTAAATGAATTAAGAACACCAGAAGATGATTTTACTATAGAAGTTGATAATGATCCCGATGTTGCTAAAATTATTGACAACAAATCAAAAGATTTTGCTTTAGAAAAAGATATTGATCCTGAATTAACAGACAAACTAGATAGAGCTGCTGTAAAAGCTTTAGAGTCACAAAGACAAGAACTTTTAAATACAAATACAAGAAGTGGTAAAACTAGATTAAAAAAGATTGAAGATCAAATTGATGAAATTACAGATAAAGTAACTGAAAGAAATAAGCAAATATCGGATACCAATCAAGAATTAGTTACAACAATAAAATCAGAAGAATCAACACCCGTTCAAATTGAAAATGCTAAAAATAAATTAGTTGAAAATAATCAGGGGTTAATAAACAATGTAATAAATCAAAATTTTAATCCTACATTAGATACCACGCTTACAAAAGAAGATTTTGCATCAGAAGTTAATATAGAGTTTGCTAAATTAATAAATTCATATGACCCTGCAAAAGGAACACCTTTTGGCGCTTATATACAACAAAACTTACCTAGAAGAATTCCAGCAGTATTTGATAGATTAGTTGAAACAAAAGTTAATCCTGAAACTGGTAAAAAAGAAATAATAGCTAAACAAGATATAACAGATACACAAATTGAAGGTGAAGTAACCACGCAGAAAGAAGTAAAGTTAGATACTGAAAAAACTACATCTATAAAAAATAAATTGTTTACAGCCAAATTAGGGTTTGATAAAAAGTTTGTTCCTGGACAAACAGATAAAACTTTTGCTGATATATTTTCCGAAGCTGTTGCTAAAACATTTGGTACAAGTTTACCAGAAGTAACAGATAAAAACTTTGTAAAAGAATTTCAGAAAAAAAATCAAGCTGAGTTAACACCTATTATACAGGAATTAACAAAAAAAGATAAAGATACAGGCGTTGATAATTTTAAAATATTTCTTGATCAAAATTTTGATGCTATAATAAATCAATTACCTCAAAGTGTTATAAATAAAAAATATAAAATGCTTAGAGAAGCTGTTCTTGATGAAAGTGGTAAACAACAAAGAGAAGGAACAAAAGAAGGTAAAGGTGTTTTTAAAAGAGTTGAACAAGAAAAATCTGATTTTATAGATTACTTTACAGCAACTGAGAATAAAGTAACAGGTGAAAAAATTGGGTCAAGCACAAGAAGTGACAGAAAACAATCATTATTAAGAACATTGATAGATGAACTTTCAGCCGATGCTGCATTAGAAGTTACTCAGGATCAATCAATAATGGATAAGTTTAAAGAAGTACAAGAGGTTGAAGGTAAAACTGTGCCGGAAAACTTTATTGATGAAATTGTTAAAAAGCTTAATAGAGGAATTGAATATTTAGATAACCTACAAAAAAACAACGGTACTTTATATACAAGCTTAGGTTTACCTGAACTAACAATTGCAGCTATTAAAACCTTTATGCGAACATTAAGTGTTACATTAAAAGTAACAAATAATTTTGCTAAAGCATTAGCGGCAGGTATAAAAGATGCTCAAAAATTATTTGATTCAAAAGAGCAAAAAGATATAGTTAAGAAAAACCTTGAAAAAGTTTTTACTGGTCCTGAAAGTATAACTAAAGAAAACATTGAAAAAGCAACTGAAAATACTGATAGAGCTTTATTTTCACTTGCTGGTCAAAAATTTATTGATTCAGAAATTTCTAGAATTAAAAACCTTAAAGGAAGAGCTAAAATAAGAGCCACTCAAGATTTTATTAAAAACACATTACCATCTTATATTAAAAATAGTTTTTTAAATAAAATAACAGGAACTACAAATAAAACTGCTCTTGCATACTTAAGAAAAAATAAATTAGCACTTGCGTCTGAAGGTTTTCAAATGAGTGGTAATAGTATAGCTTTTGTTAATGAAGATGGTAAAAAAATATTATTTAGACCTTTTGGTTTTACAAGACCATCAACTATAAATTCTAAATTTACAGCTAAAAAAATGACTGTTAATAATTTCATATTAAAATTAAATGATATGAAAAACGATATTAATAATCAATCAGAAGAAGCAGCTGACGCGGTAGTTGAGGAAATAAGCTCTTTAGCAAAGCAAGGGGATATACAAGGTGCAAAGGATTTGTTAATGATTTACGGGGAGCATAGTGATTCTATATTAAGATTAGCAGGTAAATTAAGAGATATAGATGAAAGCTTAACTGATAATAGTAATATTACTTATGAACATACCCCACCAATTTCATTTTTAAGAACACAAATAGAAGCTTTATTAGATAATTTTGAAAAAGATGGTAATTTAAATAAACTTAAAAAAAATATAAAAGGCGTATTAAATACAAGTTTTGTTGATTTAATTAATCAAGATAATAAACTAACAATGGACGAAACGCCAATGCCGGACAATTACAAACCCGGTGATGATAGTAGAGTTAGGTATAAAACAGCTGGTATAAAAACTAAACCTATTTTTGATAAGCAGAAAACAGATTCAGCAAAAGAAGTTGAAATGAATGAAATGCTAGAAAGAACAAAAGGTGTCCCAGCAAATGAAAAAGTTTCAGTAGCAAAGGCTAAAACAAGAGGAGGTAAAGCAGATAAATTTAGATTATTTGTACCATTTTCAGCTGAAGATTTTTTAGGTTTATTATATAGGTTTGCAGGAAAAGGTAAACAAGGTGATGCAGATTTAAAATGGCTTAAAGAAACTTTTACAAGACCTTTAACAAGAGCTAATTTAGCATTTGAAGCGGCACAAATTAATGCTAATGAATTTTTAAAAGAAGCAAAAGCTATTATGACTGAAATAGGTGTTGATTTAACTAAAGAAGCTGTAGATGGTTATACAACAGAACAAGCTATTAGAATACATCTTTGGAGTAAAAGAGGTTATAATATACCTGGAATTGAAAAACAAGATATAGAGGCTATTAATGTATGGATGCGACAGAATTTTGATTCATTAGAATTTACAGACGCAATAGAAAGAGCTTATGTTAATAATGAAAACAAATATCCTGAGCCAGATGAAAATTGGGTTTCTGGAACTCTTACTACAGATTTATTAGAATTTACAAACACTCAAACAAGATCTGAAATATTTCAACCGTTTTATGATAATGTAGAAGCAGCACTTGGTAAGTTTGATAAATTTAGTGGTAAACTATCAGGGCCAACTGTAAATAAAATAAGAAGCATTTATGGTAATAAATTTGTGGAAGCATTGGAAAGTTCATTATATAGAATTGGAACTGGTAAAAATAGAACTTATCAGTTAGATAAACAAGGAGGTGCAATGCTTGATTGGTTAAATAATGCTATAGGTAATATAATGTTTATTAATACAAGATCTGCTTTGCTTCAAACAATATCTTCCGGTAACTTTGTTAATTGGAGTGATAATAACCCATTAAATGCAGCTAAAGCGTGGTCTAATCAACCAAAATTCTGGAGTTACTTTAATAAAATATTCTTTTCAGATTATTTAAAAGCAAGAAGATCAGGTTTAAGAACAGATGTAAATGAACAGGAAATAGCAACAGCCGCAGCAAATTCTAAAAACCCAACTAGAGCTGTAATAGCTACAATATTAAAGAAAGGTTTTTATCCTACACAAATGGCAGATAGTTTTGCAATTGCATTTGGTGGTTCATCTTTTTTAAGTAATAGAGAGGCAAAATATAAAAAAGAGGGTATGTCTGATCAAGACGCTTTTAATAAAGCTTTTGAAGATATGCGTGAAATAGCAGAAGATACACAACAATCTGGTAGACCTGAAAAAATATCACAAGAGCAAGCTGGTTTTGCCGGAAGATTAATATTAGCTTTTCAAAATACACCAATGCAATATAACAGATTAATGAAGAAAGCTGGTTTAGACTTAATAAACGGAAGAGGTGATTGGAAAACTAATATTAGTAAAATAATTTATTATGGTGGTGTACAAAATGCTTTATTTTATTCAATGCAACAAGCTTTATTTGCATTAATGTTTGATGAACCAGAAAATGAAAAAGAAGAAAAAAGAGAAAAAGAAAGATATTATAGAGTTGCTAACGGTATGGCCGACTCTATATTAAGAGGTTCTGGTGTATTCGGCGCTTTACTTGGTACTACTAAAAATACAATAATGAAAATTGCTGAAAGAGAAGGGTTTGATGAAAAAGCAATTGAAGAAATATTTAACTTATCTCCACCAATTGGTACAAAAACAAGAAAATTATTTGATATAAAAGATAAGTTTACTTATAAACAAGAGTTAAAGAAAATGCGTGAAATGGGATTAGATACAGAGAATCCAGCTGTATTAGCTGCGGGTGATGCACTTTCTTTTGGTGTAAATTTACCAGCTGATAGAGCGTTAAGAAAAATTAACAACTTAAGAGCTGCGGCGGATATAGAAAATGAAACATGGCAAAGAATCGCATTAGCGCTTGGGTGGAGTAAATGGGATGTTGGTATTCCATTTGAAAGCACAGCTAAAAAATCTAAAAAATCACAAAAATTACCAAAACTAAAACAACCTAATAGGCCAAAGCCTATGAAAGTAAAACCTATAAATTAATAAGTTATGCCAAAAGATGCGTGTTATCACAAAGTAAAAGCTCGTTATAGAGTATTCCCATCTGCTTATGCAAGTGGAGCAATAGCAAAATGCCGTAAAGTCGGTGCTGCTAATTATGGAAACAAATCAAAAAAGAAAAAATAATGAAAGAGAAATTTGAACCACATATGATGTATTGCAAAAACGGTAAAGACGTTAAAGCTAATACATACAAACAACATTTAGCATTAAAGAAAAAGGGGTGTGGTCACTCTAAACCTAAGAAATAATGGCTGTTAGAAAAACTAAAGAGGGGGCACAACTTAAACGATGGTTTAAAGAAAAGTGGGTTGATGTGCGCACTGGTAAACCTTGCGGTAGACGTAAAGGTGAAAAGAGGGGCACACCTTACTGTAGACCTAGTAAAAGAATATCTAGTAAAACAGTAAAGACTGCTTCTGAAATGAGCTCATCTGAAAAAGCTAAAAAAATTAGAGAAAAGAAAAGATTAGGTCAACCGGCTGGTAAACCTAGAAGAGTTTCGAACACTAAAAGAAGAAAGTAACATGAATAAAATAAGTAAGCACGTTTCATATAAAGAAGGTACTCGATCAGTTACAGCTATAAGAAAAGGAATAGATAATATACCTACTGATTATCAACTTACAAACATGGAAGCGATAGCTCATAATATATTTGAACCATTACGTGAATGGGTTGGTGGTCCAATAAAAATAAATTCATTTTTCAGATCACCTGAATTAAATACAGCTATTGGAGGAAGTGGTAAATCACAGCATTGCCAAGGCAGAGCAATTGATATAGATGATACATACGGGCATAAAACAAATGCTGAAATGTATGAATATATAAAAGCTAATTTAAATTTTGATCAAATGATATGGGAGTTTGGAACTGATGATAACCCAGATTGGGTACATATAAGTTATGTGAGTGAAGATGAAAATAGAAATAGGTGTTTGAAAGCAGAAAGAAAAAATGGGAAAACAGTGTATAGCATTATATAAATCACTTTTATTACCTTTACTTGTTTTAACATTTACATCTTGTTATACAATAAAATCTACAGTTATAAATAAGTTAGATAATACTTGGCCTTGGAATACTATAAAATACAAAGGGAACCAACAATTAGATTCCCTTCATATTTATAAACAAAACAAAACTAACCATCACAGCTTAAACAATCTGGATTCATTGCCTCCGCCGCAATATCGCCTCTGAGAACACTTTCAGTTCTCATATAATATAAAGTTTTGATTCCTTTCTTCCAAGCATCCATATGGACTCTATTAATCCATCTAGGTTCAGCTTGTGAAGGAAACGCAAGATTTAAACTAACAGACTGATCTATATATGTCTGTCTTATTCCCGCTTGATTAACTAATTCTAGTTGATTTATTTCCTTAAACGTTTTAAATACATTCTTAACAGGTTCTCCTTCATTTTCATTTAATCTACCTGCTCCGTCAAAATACCAACCATCTAATTCTTTTATACCTTGTACAGAACCTTTATCTTTTAAAACTTTATCCCAAGTTTTTTGGTTATCTATACTCAGCTTTCTAAATAACTTTTTTAATTCGTTATTCTTTCTTATAAATGTACCTTTAGCAGATTGCTCTGTAAATACATTAGCAGCCCAAGGTTCAACACC
>Ga0098042_1000786_pt1 | contig 12179 bp, 6 predicted proteins | sample 9_EtaG_FD_75066 | JGI IMG/M metagenome (GOLD analysis project Ga0098042, IMG submission 75066) | Marine viral communities from the Subarctic Pacific Ocean - 9_ETSP_OMZ_AT15188 metaG | ecosystem: Environmental > Aquatic > Marine > Oceanic | place: Pacific Ocean | collected 2015-01-10
GCTCTCATTCTTGTAGCCATGTCTGGACTAAATAATCTGTCATTATGTTCAGCTAATATTCTTCCTAATGTTGCGTTCATTTTTGGTTGTCCTGGTATAGATACACCTGCTCTTCTAATAACACTCTTACCTATGTTCACTGGTGTAGTAACAAAAGGTGCTATAGGTTTCATTACAGGATGCTTCATTATTGTTGCAACATCATTTGTAAATTTACCTCCACCAAGACCTGTAATACCATTACCACCTATTTGTGATGTAAATGTTTTGTCCTGTGCAAAATCTATACCTCGTAAATATGCTTCTAAAATATCTTTGTTCTTTTTGTCTGCACTAAACTTATGTTTTTCTACAATATCAAATACTCTACTTGTTTTTTCTTGAATGTATTTTTTCATAGCATCGCCTTTTAGGCCTTGCCTATATGCTTGCTCATAAAATTCACCTGTTACATGACTTCTAAATGCAACGTTTTTTATAAGCTCGTCACCTGCTATAAGAAATCTAGAAGGTAATCTTGCAACAGTACCTAATAAATTTATACTTGCAAGAAAAGGATTATTCATTTCATTGTTAAACTGTATTGCATATCTATTTCTACCTCTCATACCATCTTGTACACCTAGCATATGATGTGGATCAATAATACTTTCTCCACCTCTAAGTGCCTTACTTGCCATTATAAAACTCTGTTCTAAAGTAGAAAACATTGCAGTAAACTCTTTTATTGCTCTACCTTTTAATGCAGTATCAGCTATACCACTACCTAAAAATAAATCTACAGGTGCAAGAGCAACGTTAAATAAAGAACCTATTGTGTTTACTATCTGTGTTTCTGGTGCAGATAAAATACTATTGATAAACAATTCATTAGCAATACTGCCAGTTTTAAATAATGCTTGTGTTAAAGGTGCTTTTGCTATAAATCGACCAGCTTGTTTAGGATCATCTGCTAGTATCATCATCCTTCTTGCATATGTCAGTATGCCTTCTATATCACCACTATTTTGCATATCACTTATAGCTTTCGCTATCTCTTCTGGTTTTGGTAATAACTCTTCTTCTTCTATTCTTTTTAATGTACCTGCAACTTGATTTTTTATATTACCTTTAGGTAACGTATCTTTCTTTCTTCTTCCTAGCTTTGTAGATATAGCACCTTCTGGTGGTTCTTTACCTACTAATTTCATTGCATCTAATGTACCTGCAACTTCACTTACAACTTTCTTGGTAGGTGTATTAAATTTAATCCAACGATAAGAATCTAGTGCAACTTCATCTATAATCTCTTGTGGTATCTGTGATCCTGTAAGTGCATATTTTTCTAACTCATGTATATTTGTTTTCATATTACCTATGATCTCTTTTTGTAGATTTAAAGCTCTTAATAATTTAACCCTTAAACGTTTTGTTGGGTTGCCTGTATTCATAGCACCAGCAGCAGCAACTATATCCTTATATACGTGTTCTGGTAGCTCGCCATGTGCATAACCTATAGTCTCTGCATGAGTCATCCTAAAAGGTGCTTTAGGATCTAGATCTAATAGACTATCTGCAACCCTTTCAGCTATTGTTATTTCTTGACCGTCACCATATAAACTACGGTTAAATCTTGCTTTTATTCTTGGTCGTTTAAATCCTTTATCACCTGGCATTTTTGCATTGAGAGTTGCTTCTAACTCTGTTGGCATTTTGTTTAAATTACGAAACTCTAATGGATAGTTACTGAGTCTTTGCTTAAACATTCTTCTTTTGTACATATTAAATATATTTTTTGTTTGCTCTAATCCAAGTACAGACCTAATACTTGCTAATGTATCTCTAAACATTTCTGCAACTATCTGTGTAACGTATTTAAATGTTCCTCTTGGTGCTAATGTTTCTAACTCAAATACATAATCTTCAAACATTTTTGTCATATTGACTGCAAAATATTCGTCAATATTTAAAAACTGATAACTATCACCTACAAATTTAAATTCTTTGTCGTAATACTTAGAAGCTACTGCATTAAAACTTTCCTTAGTTACTTTTGCAGCTTTAGTTCCTCTATTAAATGCTTCTAAATTTTTTATAACTTGCATTTCTTGAATACTTGTTTTTGCTATAAATGCTCTCTTTGCAGCTTCATGGTCTTGTAAAAACTTGTTTCTAGCTCTAGCAAACTCTCCTGTAAGTTTTCGTAACTGTTTATCTGGTAAGTTTCTACTAAGACTATGCCATAACTCATGTATCAGTACTTCACTTAAACGACCTTCTTTTATAGTTGTATTTCTTAGTTTTATTAGCGATTTATTAAAATTATAATTACCTAATATTGCTTTATTCAAGGTTGCATCTTGTTCTAATACAATATCGTCAAATGCTTCTCTACCAATAAAATTAAGAAAGTCTCTAATTTCATCTACTTCGTCAAGACCTATAACCCTATCTCTAGCTAAATTATTAAGATACCTTTCTGTACGCTCTATACCTCTATAACTACGTAGTCCTTCTAGCCTTTCTGATACTCTTGTAAATGCCTGATCTTTACTTTGTTTAAATGTAAGTAAAGGTTGTTGTCTTAAAAGATCATCTAAACGTTGATTGTTTAATGTACCTTCGCTAAGTTCTTGAAATATTTTTTGCGTGTAATATTCCATTGAATCAGCATCAGGTTCAAAATCTAATGCACCTTCAGCATATACAAGATCACCTCTTGCAATTAAATCTTCTACTCTTCTTGCAACTCTATCTAATTCTGTAATTTCATCTGCCATTTCTTTTGGTAAAAAACCAGCAGTTTCAGTAACATTTGCATTATTAAGAATATCTATTTGTTTTTTAAAAAATTCTAAACGTTTTGGATTTGCTTTTATATCTTTTAGTAGTTGTATAGTTCTACTTCTTATCTGCTCCTTGCTTAAAATAGTAGGTGGCATAAATTCATCCATAGTTCTTCTTATAACCTGACTACCTTGATCTGCTAAAAATAAAGCACCGTTACCTGTTGCTCTAGCTCCATAACCAATAGGTTCTAATATAAGTTTTTGTGCAACCTTAGATCCTCCATAACCTAAAACTTCACCAAATACACCACCTGCTAAAAACTGTCTGAGTTTTGCTACACCTAGATCTTCTGTTCTTGTTTCATCAGCAGCTAAAACTTCAAATAATGGTTTTGCAAAATCTAAATATGGTGTATCTATATCTATAAGAAAATTAAAAAAGTTTTCGTCATAAGCATCAATAGCTATAGTTTCTGCAAGACTACCTGCTACAAAAGATCTAAAAGCAGGGTTAGCAAGTCCTAAACCATTTACACCCTTTAACATCTTCCAACCGCTTAGAACCTTTCCTGTCTTACTTAAACCTGCGTATGGTAGTAAAAACCCTGCTAAGAATTTTGTAGTTTGATAAGCAAAATCATCTTTATCATCTTCTAATTCTAAACCTAATTCTTGTAAAGAATACAAGTTGTCAGGTGTTCTATCTCCACCTATATATCGACCTATCTTATATATTTCATTTGGTATGTTTGCTATACCTGCTACTGTTGCTCTTGCATATTTGTTTTCTCCTAATACTGCAAACTTTCTATCTGTAGCTGCATGATCTATACTTCCATCTTCTTTTCTTACAGCAAATTTATTTCTTTCTTCTTGTGTTAATTGAAAACGTAAATTACTAGGAAAGGTTTTTTCTAATACAGATAATGGTCTTATCTTTTGTTCAAACTCTGCAAATAAATCTTTTTGATTAAATTCACCTCTGATAATATCTGACTCGTTGTTTCTTACTACAGACCTACCTATTTGTGGGTTTGTATAGTTATTGTTTTTAAAATCAAAATAGGCATCTTTATCAAAACCTTCTTCCGTATCGTTTTCATATCCAACAATTCTACTTTTTCTATTTTTTATAGGTTTACCTTTTGGATCTGTACCTTCTATTTGTAGACTATTAAGTTCTATATTTTGTTTATTATCTTCTGTTAACTGTTCAATAGGAGCTATATTAGATTCTGTTGAATCTGTTTCATCAATATTAGGGTTAAAATTTAAATTAGAATTAGTCATTATTTAATTTTCTGTGGTTTGTACTCCCCATAAAATACCAAATATTCTGTCATATGTCGCTTGATTTGTCTTAACTGGTTTGTCTCCTAATAATTGTTTACGTGATATATTTTTTAGACCTTCATACATAGGTTGTAATACACCATCTTTATCAAATTCTTTTCTAAGTAATTCATCTATAATATCTTTACTATAAGCTTCTTTGTTTATACTGTTTATTCTGGCTCTAGCTACTCTCATAAATACGCTTTGTGTAACACCTATAATATCTCTTTGATCTGATAAATTTGCTTCTGTAAGAACCATTTGTACAACAGCTTTTTTAATATCTTCATTTTGTGGTGTGCTGTTTGTATATATATCTGCGTAGATTTTTTTTGCTTCATTTATTTCTTCTATAGTAGAACTGTTTGCATATGCGTGACTAAATCCACCTTTAGAAATTGTTTTAATATAATCTTCTCTTTTTTCTAAATCTGTTTTTCTTTTTTTGCTGCCGTATTCTGTAGCACCTTGAAATTCGTTAAATTGATCTGTAATTGTTTTTATTTGTGGCGTAATAACTCCTTGTGATGTTTGTATATTTGCTCTAGGTATATTTATTTTTTGTCCTATTCTTAAATTGTTTTCTTGTTGTTGATTAAATCCATTAAATTTACTTATATCTGTATATTGTATGCCTGGAAATTTATCAGCTATAGAAGATAATGTATCGCCAGCTTTTACTGTATAAACTGTAGGCTGCTCTTCTGTATTAGCCATTGCAATAAGATCACCATCATTTGCACCTAAATTAGTACTTACATCACTACGTATTTCAGACCTGTTTTGTATGTCATTAATATCAAAACCAGGTGCAGTTTCTACTTCGTCAGGTATATCTTTTTGTACATTATTAGTTTCTAAAGGTGTCTCTATTTGATAAATTTCACCTGACATTACATTCTCATAAAATGTTTTACCATCTTTTTGTACTTGTCTAATGAGTTTTTGTTGTTGTAATCTTTGGAATACTGATTGAGATATGGTTTTAACATATCCAGTATCGTCAAAAGGATCTTGCTCAAATACGTTTTTATTGTTTTCTATAAGTGGTTTATTACCTACACTTGTTTTCATATCTACAGGCTCGCTTGACACATATACAATGCCATCATCATCTACATAACTACCAGCACTAAATTTAACAGATCCATTTTGTATTAATGTTTCTAATACTTTGCGTGACACCTTAACAGCGTTATTAGTATCTGTTAGTTCTACTTCTGCGTTTAAATTTTCCTCTTCTTCTACATTAGTACCTTTATTTACAGTTTCATTTATTTCACTATTGTCGTTTTCTATTTCTGTAGTTTGATTGTCATCAAATGTACCATCTACATTATTATTTGATCTTGGTAGATTATCAAATATTGCTCTACCTTCTTTTTCACTTAATTCTGGATTAAATGTAAGACCTTTTTGTGCTGCAATATTAACTGTATTTTGATCTCTAATAGTATTAGATCCTACTCCTATAAACTGTGGGATTCTTGTTTGTTTATCTTTTTCTCCTGGTAAAGTAACACTTTCTATACCTTTTTTATCTGTAGTAGCAAAAGAAGTATTTGGAATAGGTATTTTAGTAACGTCATACATATATACAAAACCAGGTATTTTTTGTGCTTCTGTATATAAAAGATTACCTGTTGCTACTTGTGCAGACAATATAATATTTTGTTTAAAAGTATCAAAATCAACAGCATCATGTCCATAAAAATATAATCCATCATCATCTTTTTGTACTTGCAAACGACTCAAATAATATTGTCTAATTAATCTATCTGTTTGTATTGTGAATTGATTTATCTTTTTTTGTTCAAAATTAGAACCATATTGACCAAGACCTAACACACCAAAATAAGGATTAGTAATTTTATATATATCTGTTCTTGTATCATCTATACGATCTGCAATAGTCTCATGTTTTGCTATATCTTCTCGTACTTTATCTATCAGTTCATATGCTTTATCATCTAACGTGGGGTGATTTGCCTGTATTTCACCTAATAATTGATATAAAATACCTGTATCTTGCGCTCCATATCCATAGCTCATATATCGTTTTAATTTTTCTAGATCTGTTTTTAATTCACTATTATCCGCATATCCTCTTTCGTTTACCTTATCTATAATACTTCTGTATTTTGTCTGTAATTTTGCAAATTCATTTTGTACATCTTTTCTTGATCTTGTGGTAATAATAGTTTTGCCATCTATCTCTTCAGTCTTATACCATATATTTTTCATGTCTTTTTCAAATTCAACATTAGCAAATGTATTGCCTAACTTCTGCCTGCCTTCTATTCTTTTTCTAGCATTATCATCAAAATTATATTGAAACTTTGCATACTCTTCTTTAAATTCTGGATGATTTACTAACGTACCACCATCATTGCCATATCTTATAAGACTTGCCATAACAACAGGAAAGTCTCTTGCTACTTGTTGGTCTGCTGGATTACCACTACTTGCTAATATTTTTGCATTATTAATAATAGATTTAGATATAATATCAAATGTTGTTTTTGCATTAGTGCCTGTAAGACCTAAATTTCTAAGTCCTGTTGCATAATCTTCTACTATTTTTAGTGCTTCTCCATATGCTTTACGGTTAGAATCTACGTCAAATTCAAAAGTACCATCTTCTATTTGTTGTAGTTCTGCTGGTGTGTATGGTTGTATGTCTCTATACTTAGAATATGTAGCTGCAAATGCTGTAACAACTTGCGTTGACTGTGTTTGTATTTGTGTAATTTTATATTTTCTATGTTCTTTTATGTGATGATTAGCGTTATTAAAAACGTGTTCTTGCATCTTTGGATAAAAATGCTTGTTAAGAAAAGCTGGTCTTACGTCAGTTAATTTATCTGTATGTTTTTTTACTATGCCATCCCTCCATGCCTGAACTATGGGATCATTAGGTGCAAAAGCATTTATAGGTTTTTCTTTTGTTTCTCCTGTTTCTTCATCTACATATGGCAAAAGTGTATTTGTATAACCATTATCAAGTGCATTTTTTAATGACTGTTGACCTAATTGTGCTTTTGTCTTTTCGTATTGACCTTGTATAAACATACTTCCACCAATCAAATTATTAGTAGCTATATCTCCATTTTTCTTTCTGTAATTATCTACAACATTTAAAAAACCACCACTATCTACAGTTTCTTCTATTGCCATCCTTTGTCCTTCTGCCTGATCTTCTGCAATTTTTTCTTTTATATTTTGTTCTATTAATTTATTCAATCCTGGATTTATTGTTGATAATGCACTTGCAAGTTGACCTATAGCATCTTCTGTATTGACAGGTGCAACTGTACTTTGTTGTACAAAAGTATCTCTAGGTCTTGTTGCAGATTTAAATTCTGTTCCTATGTAAGAGTCTGTCATGCTAATGCCTTAAGGGTTGTGTAGTCTTGCAAACCTTGATTTGCTGTCTGTGCAATAGTATCTAGTAGTGTAGGTGCTTTTTGTGCATTAACATACGCTTGATTTTGTAAATCTATTTGTTGATTTCTTCTACTATCTCTCTTAGCTTCAAATGCTTGTACATCCCTAGAATATTGTCTTACTTGTGTGTCCATAGTTTGTGCTATTGCTTCTCTAAGATTAGCAGCTTGGTTTTCTGCATCTTGTAATAATAAATCTATTGTAAGACCTGATCTTTCTGTTGCTCTAATTGCTGCTTTAGCTCTCATACCTTTTATAGTAGCTGTTAATTTTTGTTGTGCTGCACTAGCTCTCTCTTCTTTTAATCTAGATGCTGTAGCTTCTACTTCTCTAGAAAATGCAAGATCAGCAGCTATAGCACCTTTTCTTGCAGCTTCATATGCGTACTGTGCTTGTTGATTTGCAATTCTTCTTTGATTGATACCTGATAATAAATTTGTACCAAAGTTTAATGCTGTTCGTGCCATAAAAGGTTTAGCAGCAGAACCTAAACCCAAAAAACTACTGCTTGCAGTAGCACCTAAAGGTGCAGATAAACCAGCAGTAAAAGGTATGAAAGATGCAGATGACGCAGCAAAGGCAGCAGGACTAAATATTGAAGTTGCAGCAGGTAAAGTTATGGCAGGTGCAGCTACTAAAGGTGCAGCAGTAAAAGCAGAACTAAATGCAGCAGCAGATCCGAGGCCAGCACCAGCACCAGCACCAGCAGCAACAGCAGGGGCAGCAAAAACACACATTATACTATCCTCATAAATTCATAAAATGGTTGTTTTTGATAACCAAACTCTTTATGTAAATTTATAAAATTAAAATTCATAGATCTTAACCACTTAATAGCATTTGTATTTTCTTTATAAACATAATTATATAAATAATCGTGGTTTTTTAATAAACTATCAACCCATTCCTTACCTTTTCTTATAAGTTGTATTCTGTATTTTTTAGTTGCATACAATTCATCTGTAGCAACAAACCATATACATTTGTTAGCTGCTACACCACATAAGCCCATAGGCTGATCGTTATCACCTGCAACTGTCATAGTAATATTGCTACATAAATAACTATAAGCTACTGCATCTTCTGGACTTTGACCACTTTGATAATATGCTTCTAACTTGTCTATGACTCTCATATTTTTGATAACATAATCTAAATCTTTGTTATTAGACTTTCTTAAATATCCCATTATATCCTTCTACTCCTTACGTGAAACTGTGCTTCATATTCTGCACTAGCTAACTGTGTGGGTAAAAAAGTGTCATTTTTAACATCAATAGTAACCCTATCTGCTCTACTCATAACAGGAAATTTAAACGTACCTGTTTCTAAATTTATTTGACCTATAGCACTAGAAGCTGCTCCTAAAAATCTACCAGTAAATTTATGAATACTTGTATCTCTATTTTGTGGTGTGACTTCTACTTTAAAAAATCCAGTATCTTCAAACTTAAGATAAAAATTACGTAGTTGTAATCGACCACTAATTACTTCTCCTTGATTACTACCTCCACCACTTTGTGTAAGTCTTTGTGTACTAAATCTATAGTGCATTTCGTATGGTTCACCAATAATAAATTTACTATTTCTATAGTCACCACTAATTGTAATTGTTGATGTAGATCCGTTTGTAGCATTAGCAGTCAATAAAACTTGTCCAGGTTTAAGATTCTTTGTATTGCCTTGTGTATCTACAAATGTGCTAGTTTCTCCTGTATTAAGATACCTACCTACAACAGTCATTTTTGCTCTTAATCTGTATGGAACTGTAAATGTAGTAACGTCTGTGCCTGAGTTATATGAAACACTTACACCAGTAGTAGCTTCTGTAACCTTATGATCTAGATGATATTCAAAGTCTGCATATGTTTCTCTAAAATTTGCTTCAAATGGTATTTTTTCTAAAGTAACTTTACTAGCTTCTTCAAAAACAATAAACATATCTGTACCTATAAAATCAATATTTTTAATACTTCTACTTGGATTAAATGTATATGTAGACCAAGAATTTAATATCTTTCTATTGTTATCTCCAATCAACCATCTATTCACATAAAGTTTATTAGGATTGTCAGAACCTAGCAATACTAATACATCTTCGTTTGTAGATACTGCAAATTTAAATATGTTTACTGGTATAAGTCTTGGAACGTGTATGGTTATATTTGCTGCATCTTTTATAGCTGCATTTTCTTGTGTTATATATTCTCTTACACCTGCAAACTGCCCTTTATCTGTTAAATAATATATAGAGCTACCAGAACCTACAGGTGCAACAAGATCACTACTCTCAAACTCTGTTGCGACTATAACGTTAGCTGATTTTGGTGTTAAAGAATCTGATGAACTTGCTAATACAAATTGTGTCTGATCTGAAAACAAAATTAATTGCTCACCCATAGTTACTGCGTTCTTTAGTATTGCAACTTTTGTATGTGATGCAGCTACGTCAATAGGATCTGAATCTACAACAGTTAAAACTGTTTCTGGAAAAAAGTTAAAAAACTCACTTACTCTTGATAAAACAACATTGTCATCTGCAAGAAAACCTAATCTGTTTCTAAAGAAAAATACATTGTTTATATTTGTACCTATAAAAGAAGGATTAGGTGCTGACTCTAAATCACCTACAGTCCTTTCACCCCACTTAGGCAAAGTAAAATCAGTACCGCTAATTGTATATGTATCGCCATCTACTCTTGCAAATCTAAAATTACCATCTGCCTGACGTATTAAAACGTGTGGCATGGTGTCATAGTTAAATTTAAAAGTTATACCAGCTTCTACTGTTTCTTCCCATTGACCTTCTTCTAATGCACCACCGTTATTAGTAACAAACTTAACGTAGTAATTATCAAAATTAGTTGATTCATCACCTTTTACTTCTACTACCATCCCATTTGGCGATACTGTAGGTAAATCTGTAAATCTTTGTACTGAGTTTTTGACTACTGTAAGATGTGAATTACCTTGTGTGTCAGTACCATCTATAGAAAAATTACTACCATCATTTTTCTTTATATGTAATACAGCACCATTTTGTGCAATAGTGAATCCTGATAACCCTGATAATCCATTTTTTAATGCTGTAGCAACTGTTGTTGTACTTAAGGTACTATCAGTTGTAGTATCTTTTGTTGCTGTAGTGCCATCTACTGTCAAAGTATATGTAGTCTTATCTGAGACTTGATTTACAAATACAACAGCTTGCGTAATATTACCAGGAGACAAAGTAGTATCCATAGCTGCTGTAACGCTAGTATTTACAACAAATGTAAAATCAGCAATAGTAACTGTTTTTATTTGATCTCTAGGATTAGATGTGTTTAGGTATGTTGTACCGTCAGGTTTATTTACAGTCTTTTCTGTGCCATCTAACTCATATACTTTTACGTTGCCATTGCTAAATATTGCTATATATCTTTCTGTTGTATCTCTATTTATAGTTTGTATGTGTACATTACCTAGTGTAGAAGAGCTAATAGAAGTAACAAACTGTGAGCCACTACGTTTTGTTAATCCTTGTACTGGACTACTGTTTGCGTTGTCTTGTAAATCTGCATGGTCAGCTTGTTTTGTCGCATCCGCAGCTTGTGATATACCTCTTAATAAAGTAGGTATAGCTCTAGATACAAGTCCCATAGTTACCTAATTAATGCTTTATGTGGCATAAATGTACCAAATCTACCTGATATTGCTGGATCTCCTGTAAGAACATTATGATCTGCAATACTAGCATCAGAATCTAATAATACTGCTCTTGCTCTTACTTCGTCTTGTTGTGTATATGTACGTAATCCATCATCACCTAAAACTCTATCTATAAATATTCTTGCAGCTTTTATATTTATGTACCTTCTTGCTGGTTCTGGTAATTCATCAAACGCTATAAAATACACTATTTCAGCTTTAAGATCTTCTGTAAAAGAAAATGTATGATTTTTTCTATCGTATAATTTAAGACCTCTTTGTACAGGATCTATATCAGGATGATTTGCAACACTTACATCTACACGTAAAACATTTGTAGGTAATGCAACACTATTACCTGCATCCCTAGTAAGAACTACATCATATTCATAATTAAATGACCAGCCTTCACTCTGTACTTCTTTACTAACTTCATTCAAAAAGCTTTGTGCCTGTCTTGCATCAACTGGTAACGTGCCTGTAAGAGAGTTTATAGGTGCTTCTCCTACCGCACTTAACATTACGTTAATTGCTTCTAATTCTGTCGTGGCTGCTACTGTCATCTTTTCTTAGCAGTCTTAGCTGCTCTTCTAAAGTTAGCTGCTGTAGGCGCACCTTTAGATCCTGGTTTTCTCATTTTCTCACCACTACCAGCTTTTATACGCTTTCTTTTTGCATGGATGTTTGCGTATAGACCAAGTTTCTTTTTAGGCATGGCTACATTTTTTTAACTTTTTTTTTAGTTGTTTTTTTGGTAGTTTTCTTAGCTTTTGGCCTACCAACCTTAGAACCATAAGTTCCCTTGCCCATTGGTGACATAAAAAAAAGGGTATCTAATAATAAGATACCCCATTTTTGTAAATTAGGAAGCAGATAATTTAATTGTTGCTGCTGCTTCTGGTCTTAGGATTCCATGACCAAGAGCATACTTAGCAACCA
>Ga0098042_1000788_pt1 | contig 12167 bp, 9 predicted proteins | sample 9_EtaG_FD_75066 | JGI IMG/M metagenome (GOLD analysis project Ga0098042, IMG submission 75066) | Marine viral communities from the Subarctic Pacific Ocean - 9_ETSP_OMZ_AT15188 metaG | ecosystem: Environmental > Aquatic > Marine > Oceanic | place: Pacific Ocean | collected 2015-01-10
ACTTCCTCGCGGAAGAAGGTGCCGAGCGACTTGCCGGACACGCGGCGGACCAGTTCGCCCACCGTCCAGCCGAAATTGATCATGTGATAGCCATTGCGTGTGCCCGGTTCCCAGAAGGCTTCCTCATCTTCCAGTCGCTGGATCATGTAGTCCCAGTCCTCGAACCCGCCTGGCCGGACCGGGTCGCGCAGGGTCGGCAGCGCGCTTTCATGGTTCAGCATCATGCGAACCGTGGTCTTCTCTTTGCCGTTCTTGGCAAACTTCGGCCAGTAGTCGGCGACCAGCGCCTCGGGATTCAGCTCACCCCGGTCGATCAGGATATGGGCGCACAGCGCGGTGGCGGCCTTGGAACAGGAAAAGACGATGGAGATCGTATCCTCACGCCAGGCATCACCAGTTTCCGGGTTCGCCATGCCGCCCCAGAGGTCCACCTGCGTTTCGCCATTCACTGACAGGCAGACGGAGGCGCCAACCTCTCCACGCTCTGCAAAGTTGCGTTCGAATTCTTCCTTCACGGCGGCGAATTTCGACTCGCACGCCCCGCCAATGGATCCTGACATGTGTTCCCTCCCGAGGATTTTATTGATGCCAGTGTGATGCGCCCTCCCCATGGGAAGGCAAGCCCTATGGCAGGGCCGGGAGGTAGCGTTTCTTCAGGCGCGCCGCGCCAAGCAAAGCCGCCAGAGCGCAGATCTGGACAACCATCACCACAATCCGATTGTCTTCAAACCCGTTGGAGAGAATGAAGTAGCTGGCCGTAAAGACCGCCACGACATGGCCGCTATACACGAACAGGGAATTCCGGCCGACCATTACCAGAGGCGGGAATCTCAACACAGAATCCACCACAGCCCGCGCCCACATAAGGGGCTTTGCCAAGTCTTCCCGGTTCAGCAGGAAGTAGAAGATATACGAGATCGCAGCGAGACTGATCAGGCCGATGCCAGACACATTCCGGCGCTTTGGCTCAACCAGCCATTCAGGCGACCCAAGCATGCCTCGCCCGGCTTCCGCAACTGCAAAGGCCACTGTGATGGCAAGCGCCGCGTAGAAGACCGGATAGCTCGTGGGCAGAATGCTGGATTTGAAATGGTCCCAGCCTTCCGTCTTGTACCGGTAGCCGAGATAGAATCCGCCATAGAAAATGACCGCGTAGGACAAGGGATTGAAGATACCCGTCAGAGACAGGAAAGGCCGCGTGTCGAAAACATGCGCGAAGATCCAGCCCAATACCGCTTGATCGAAACCCGCCGCAGCAACCAGCCAGCAGGCCGCAAGAATTCCGAAGAACAGGCGCGTCCGCTTTGTCTCCAGCAACCAAAGCCCGACCGGAATGAACAGCATCAGCATCATGTAAAGGATCAGAATGCCGAGATAGAGCGGCTGCTTGGCGAAGGTGAAAACCTGAAGGCTCTGCACGAACAGCGGTGTTTCGAGGTCTGGTACATATTGGGAATCCAGCCGCATCGGCCAGGCCGACACAAACAGGTACAGCATCGAGAGTGCGACGATGATCTGATAGAGATAGACCCAGCGTAGCCGCTTCAAAACGGCCAGTTCGCAGGCGACCATACCGCCTTTGGAGAAGGGCCGAAGATAGCTCAGCGCGCAGACAAAACCGGACAAGAGAACAAAAAACTCGCCATCCCAGACAGGCGAGAAATTCCCGTGATGAAATCGGATCACAGGCGTCCAGTGCGTGAAATTGAAGTGTGCAATGAACATGGCGATGAGCAAATAGCCCCGCGCCCCGTCGATATGCACTAACCGCGCCGCCTTCTGCGCTGGCGCCGTGGTGGCCGATCCCGTCGTCAAAATCGCATCGGTCATCTCGTCACCTCTAGACCATGCTTGCCGTAGCGTTACTCCTAGTGGACCATTGTGACAATCCGAACGCGATCAGCGAATTTCCTTCGAAAACAGCATGTTCCTGCACAAGGTTGATGCGACTTCAGCCACCGTCTTCAGATCGCAGGCAAAGAGATGCCCGCAACAGGACGTTGCGGGCATATCTGAAATCATACTGCCAGTATTCTATGCCGGCTCTTCAGCAGAGCCTTTCTTGGCAACAGGCTTCTTCTTCGGCTTCTCGGCAACATATTTGAAGGCGAGCTTTTCCTCGTCCTTCTTGTCGATGTCGATCTTGACCACGCCGCCCTTCTGGAGCGATCCGAACAGGAGTTCTTCCGCCATCGGCTTCTTGACGTGTTCCTGGATCGTCCGCGCCAGCGGCCGGGCGCCCATGTCGGCGTCGAAGCCGCGCTTGGCGAGCCAGTCGCGTGCAGGCTTGGTGATCTCGATGGAGACGTTGCGATCTTCCAGCTGGACTTCGAGCTGAAGAATGAACTTCTCGACCACACGATCAATGATCTCTGGCGTCAGGCCGCCGAAAGTGATCGTCGCATCAAGACGGTTACGGAATTCCGGCGTGAACAGACGCTTGAGCGCCTCTTCCTGCTCGTCGTCCTTCTTGCCGCGGCCAAAGCCGATCGAATTCTTGGACGCATCGGACGCCCCGGCATTCGTTGTCATGATCAGGATGACATTCCGGAAGTCTACCTTGCGCCCATTGGCGTCCGTCAGTGTGCCATTGTCCATGACCTGAAGCAGGATGTTGAACAGGTCCGGATGCGCCTTCTCGATTTCGTCGAGCAGCAGCACGCAGTGCGGATGCTGGTCCACGCCATCGGTCAGCAGGCCGCCCTCATCATAGCCGACATAGCCCGGAGGCGCGCCGATGAGACGAGAAACGGTGTGACGCTCCATATATTCCGACATGTCGAAGCGCAGCATCTCGACGCCCATGATGGAGGCGAGTTGTTTGGCAACTTCGGTCTTGCCGACGCCGGTTGGACCGGTGAACAGGTACGAGCCAATTGGCTTGTTCGGTTCACGCAGGCCGGCACGCGCGAGTTTGATGGCTGCCGAAAGCGCCGTGATGGCATCGTTCTGGCCAAACACGACCCGCTGCAAATCGGTCTCCAGTGATTTGAGCGCGGCTGCATCGTCGGTCGAAACCTGTTTGGGGGGGATGCGGGCAATCTTGGCCACAACAGCCTCGATATCCTTCTGCCCCACCGTCTTCTTGCGTTTCGACGTAGGCAACAACCACTGCGCGGCGCCAGCCTCGTCGATCACATCAATCGCCTTGTCCGGCAATTTGCGGTCGGTGATGTAGCGATCTGCAAGTTCAACTGCCGATTTGATGGCATCATTCGTGTAGCGCAGGCCGTGGAAATCCTCGAAGCGGGACTTAAGACCCGTGAGAATCTTGATCGTATCCGGAACAGTTGGCTCAACCACATCGATCTTGCGGAACCGGCGCGACAGGGCCCGGTCCTTTTCAAAATGCTGTTTGTATTCCTTGAAGGTGGTCGACCCCATGCAACGCAGGCCACCGGACTGAAGCGCAGGCTTCAGCAGATTTGACGCATCCATTGCGCCGCCGGAGGTCGCCCCAGCGCCGATAATGGTGTGGATCTCATCAATGAACAGGATAGCTTTTTCCTGCTGCTCCAATTCCTTCATCACGGATTTGAGTCGTTCCTCGAAATCACCGCGATAGCGCGTACCGGCCAACAGGGCGCCCATGTCGAGCGACCAGATGACAGCCTCATCCAGGATCTCAGGGGCTTCACCATCCACAATCTTCTTGGCCAGGCCTTCGGCGATCGCCGTCTTGCCCACACCGGGATCGCCGACGAGGATCGGATTGTTCTTGCTGCGACGGCAGAGCACTTCAATGCAGCGGTTCACTTCCATGTCCCGGCCGATCAGCGGATCGATCTTGCCGGAGCGCGCCTTGTCATTCAGGTTCACACAGTAAGCGTCGAGCGCCTCATGACCCTGCTTGACCGGCTCTTCTTCCGAAGCCGCCGCACCGCGTGGACTGGATGGGCGCGACATGCCCGGCTGCTTGGCCACGCCATGCGAGATGAAATTCACCGCGTCATAACGGGTCATGTCCTGCTCTTGCAGGAAGTAGGCAGCGTGACTTTCACGTTCAGAGAAGATCGAGACCAGCACATTCGCGCCGGTAACTTCGTCGCGGCCCGAGCTCTCAACGTGAAGGATGGCGCGCTGGACAACACGCTGGAACGCAGCGGTCGGCTGAACGCGGCCTTCGCCTTCATCCACTGTCAGGCTGGAAAGCTCTTCATCAATGTATCGGCTGAGGTCGGCGCTGAGGGCGTCAATGTTGACCTTGCAGGCGCCCATCACTTCGCGGGCATGCTCATCTTCCGTCAGCGCCAGAAGCAAATGTTCCAGTGTGGCATATTCATGATCACGCTCTGATGCGAACGTCAGGGCCTTTTCGAGTGCGGTCTCTAGGGAGGGGGACAAACGTGGCAAGTGACTGGCCTTCCGGAGTGAGTGTTTCTAGTCGTCTTTCTCCATGACACATTGGAGAGGATGTTCATGGCGTTTGGCAAGGTCCAATACCTGCGCGACCTTTGTTTCGGCCACTTCGTAAGTATAGACACCGCACAACCCCACGCCCTTTTGGTGGACATGAAGCATGATGCGCGTGGCCTGTTCCCGGGAACGATTGAAGAAATGTTCCAGGACGTAGACGACAAACTCCATCGGCGTGTAATCGTCATTCAACAGAAGCACACGGTAGAGCGACGGCTTCTTGGTCCGTACGCGCGTTTGCGTGGACAGACCGAAATTCGTCCCATCATCATCGCCAGCCTGCCCGCCCCCTGGTGGGTCGCCGGGTCCGGGCCGATTTAGCCGTATTGGATCCGTGCTGGAATGGTTCAGGTCACCGCTCATAGTTACCAAGATATACGTTCTTGCCCGACTTTGAAGAGCGGATACGCGGCAAAAGCACAATCTGCCTGAATTCAGGTCACCTGGAGACTGGTGAGGAGGTCATTCACGCGCTTCGCATTCGCGCCCATATCGCTATAGCCCACGCGGGATGCAGAATAGACTGCGAGCGTGGATTTCCCGTCTGAAGGCAGGACGGCGATATCCACATCATCCTTGAATTTGAACAGTTTCGATACCGCGATGAAGCTGATGCGACCCGCCTGGGCGTCGAGCGCCTTCAGCCTCCAGTCCTTGCGCATGGCCACAAGGGCCTCGACCTGGCTGAACAGACTGTCTGTGCTGCAGAAGAAAATCGGGCCTTCTTCGTCCGGGCTAGCCTGATCAGCAAAGCCCGCCGGTGCAACCAGATACGTGTTCGGCGACTTGGGCCGCTGAAGGGTTTGGAAATCGAGAAAATCGGTCATGCACAACTGTAGGAGCAAGCGCAACGGATTCGCCAGCGCATTCTGCATCTGACATTGAACAAAGTCCGGGCAAAAAAAGAACCGGGCCAAACAGGCCCGGCTCAAATTATCTACGCCACTCTACGCCCCAGAGCCCGCTAGCCTGGCCGGGAAACAGGAAAGCGCTTACTTGGGTGCAAAAGCCATGAACGGCTTCGTCGCGTCGCGCCAAGCAGACATGCAGAGTTCAGCCTGTGCGCTGACTTCGGACGTGTAAGCCGAGAGAAGGTTCTTGGCGAAGCCGGACTGTATTTCCATTGCTTCGCGTGGATCCTTTGCGCCGGTCAGCGACTGCGTGGCTTCGACACCCTGTTCGAGCGTGCGAGCAAAGAAGTCCATGTTGCGGGCGCCAATCGTGCGCATCATTTCCGAAGAAGATGCTGCTTGTTCTGCGAGGGCTTTCATGCCGCCTTCCGCATAACCACCGAACTTGCCTGCGAGACCTGTCATTTGTTCCATGCCTTCATCAATCATTTTTGTTGCCGAATCTGCCACACGCGCTTCCGCTTTGGCTTTCGGAGAAGACTTGGGAGTGGTCTTTTTTGTTGTCGCCATGGGGAGGATCCTTTTCACGCTGGATACCCTAACGTAGCGTAAAATCCGAGCAATTGCAACAATTATTGTGCGGCGCAGCATTTTTAAATTCGCATGAAAATTGCAAGGCTTGAAACCTGATTACAGATTTGTGAGGCTGGGGCCTGCGTTAAGATGTGGTCAACCGATTTGACGGACTCTAGTTTAATCCTCGGGTGCCGGGGTTAACTCATTTTTGGAGAGAACATGATGCGGCTCGCACTACCACCTGTCCTGAAAGCACTCACTATAGCGGTGGCGCTGATGGCGGCAGGCCTGTTTGCCCAATCTGCTCACGCCGAAAAGTACGCCTCCATCGTGATCGATGCGGATACTCATGAAGTACTTCATGCCCGCAATGCCGATGAAGCGCGTTATCCGGCCTCCCTCACCAAGGTCATGACCCTCTACATGCTGTTTGACGCGCTGAAGACCGGCGAGGTCACCCTGGATGAGCGGCTCGTTGTCTCGCGCCACGCGGCGAGCCAACCCCCTTCAAACCTCAAGCTTCGCACCGGCTCGACCATGACAGTTCGCGACGCAATTGGCGCGCTGGTCAGCAAATCAGCCAATGATGTCGCTGTGGTTGTGGCTGAGCGTCTCGGGCGCACCGAAAGCCGCTTTGCCCAATTGATGACTGTGAAGGCCAAATCGCTCGGAATGAACCATACCCGCTTCATGAACGCGTCGGGCCTGCCCAACACACAGCAGCTGACGACCGCGCGTGACCTTGCCATCCTGGCCGATGCCATGCTCACCGATCATGCTGACTATTATCATTACTTCTCGTCCAGCAGCTTCCAGTGGGCTGGACGTACCTACAAGAACCATAATGAGTTGCTCGGCAAAGTAGACGGCGTCGACGGCATCAAGACTGGCTATACCCGCGCCTCCGGATTCAACCTGATGACGTCTGCCAAGCGCGATGGCAGCCGCATTATTGCGATCATGCTGGGCGGGAACACGTCCCGGTCTCGCAACGCGCATGTCGAGGATCTTGTTGAAGCTGCATTTACGACGCTCACCGATCCTGCGCATGACACACAGCTCGCCTTTGCCGGCGTCCTGCAGCCTGTACACCCGAACGATGCTGCAGAACCAATGCTGAATGGAAAACGCATCAGCGTGATCATTGCGGAAGGTGGCGGTGACGCAGATGACGACAAACTGGTCGTGGCTGAAACGGCACCTGCTCCAGCGCCAACGCCAGAAATTGTCGAACACACAAAGATGGAAACTCCGGTTGAGCCGTTTGTGCAGCCCAAGACCCACATCATGAGCGTATCGGAATACGAAGCGCGCCAGATGCAGATCGCGAAGTAACGCCTGAGTTCACGGTTCCAATCTGAAACGCAGCCCTTGCAAGCCCAGGCGGGCTGACCCAGAAGGCTTTCCAGCCATCAGGAGCGAACAGACGTGACCCGTGAAAGCGACATCGATATTGCGCGCAATGTAATTCGCATTGAACGCGAAGCCCTTGAGCAACTGGAAGCCGGTCTGGACACGGCCATCGAAAAGGCCGCTGACCTCATCATGGCCACGGATCGGCACATCATTGTGGCTGGCGTGGGCAAGTCGGGACATATCGGCCAGAAGATCGCGGCCAGTCTCGCATCGACGGGCACGCCCTCATTCTTCCTCCATCCGACCGAAGCCAGTCATGGTGACTTGGGAATGATCGTTCCAGGCTCAGTCGTGATCGCGATATCCTATTCGGGCGAGAGCCGCGAACTGGTCGATCTGATCCGCTATTGCCGCACCAATTCGGTACCCCTGATCGGCATGTCACGCGCGGCAGAGTCGACGCTTGGTCGGGGGTCGGATGTATTGCTGACGCTGCCAACCGTTGCGGAAGCCTGCCCCAACGGGCTCGCGCCAACATCCTCAACGACCATGGCGCTCGCACTTGGTGATGCGTTGACCATAGTCCTGATGGCGCGACGAGGCTTTTCACGGGAAGAGTTCGGATTCCGTCATCCGGGGGGGAAACTTGGCCGCTCCCTCCAGACTGCCGGCGACTATGTGGCGGGTCGCACAGACGATATACCATCGGTCAGCGAAACCGCGGCTGTCGAAGACGTCATTCTGGCCATCTCGGAAGGCCGCAAGGGATGCGTGGCCGTACTGGATGCGACTGGCGTGATTGCGGGAATGGTCACCGACGGCGACTTGCGACGTGCCATGCTGGCAGGAAAGCTGACCGGAAATGCCGCCGCGATCATGACGCCATCGCCCCGCACGATTTCACTCGACGAGCGCATGTCCGCAGTCATCAAGAGATTGACCGAGCATCGCATCTCCAACGCATTCGTTGTGCAAGATGGACGCCCGGTCGGGATTGTCGACATGAAAGACCTTCTCGCCGAAGGCTATGTCTGATTGGCCTACTTGGTCAGTTCGAACCGGATATTTACTTGGGCCGAATAGCCAATTTCACCGCCTGAAATCGGCGTGGATGCCATATCGGCAGATTCGTGCATCGCCATCATCCTGCCCATCGGTGCAGGCGAAGGTTCATTCCCGCCACTTTCGGAGATGTTGACGATGCGCGACACGCGCATGCCGACAGCTTCAGCGTAGAGTTCAGCGCGCGCAGTTGCGTCCGCAACGGCCTTGCGCCGCGCTTCGTCACGCGCATCACTGGCATCTTCAAGCGCGAAATTCAGGCCCGAGAACGTGTTACCGCCTGCGACAACGAGGCTATCAAGCGTTTCACCCAAACCATCCAGATTGGTCACTTTGACGGTCAGCTGGTTTGACGCCGAATAACCACGCAGAACCTGTTTGCCGTTGCGACGCCCATTGGCATCGGTTTCCTCGACATAGTCGTAAACCGGATTGAGAGAGATGTTCGACGTCTGCATGTCCTTGTCGGCGACGCCTGCGGACTTCAGCGCGTTCATCATGCTGGTCATCGCCTCAGCCTGCGCCGCCATTGCAGCAACTGCGGTCTTGGCTTCCTCGTTTACACCGGCCGTGATGTAGGCAATGTCCGGCGCGCGCTTCACATTGGCGGTCGCGGAAATATCCAACGTGGTTTCGGGCTGGATCGAATTGGGGTGGTAGGTCATCTGGCTCGTCCCGGTTGGAACCGATTGGGACGGCATCTGCGCACAGGCAGACAGGGTTCCTGCCAGGGCGATGGCGCTGGATGCGATGAACAGATTCCGGAAAGTGCGCATGTTGTCTCCTCGGTTTATTGATCGAGACCGATGGCTACCAGCGCATTGTGTCAAACTCGCGTCAGGCGGCTCCGACTTCGCGTTGCGGATACCCTTCCGGATTGCCGCTTTGCCAGGCCCATTGATCTCGGCACATGTCTTCCAACGTCAAACGAGTCTTCCAGCCAAGAAGTTCCATCGCATAGGAGGGATCAGCCCAATAGGCAGGTAAATCGCCAGCACGGCGTTCGGCGAAATTGAGCGGGATCTCCCGACCGCTTGCCTGTTCAAACGCTTTCACCACATCCAGGACCGAATAGCCGTTCCCGGACCCGAGATTGACTGTGAAACTGTCCGAACTTTCCAGCAGTTTCTCAAGCGCAACGATGTGCGCTTCGGCGAGGTCGACGACGTGGATATAGTCGCGCACACCCGTGCCGTCCGGCGTATCGTAGTCATTGCCGAACACGTTGAGATGGGGGCGACGCCCCACCGCCACCTGGGCAACGAACGGCATCAGATTGTTCGGCACCCCGTTCGGATCCTCGCCGATCAGACCGGTGGGATGCGCACCAATCGGGTTGAAGTAGCGCAGGATGCCCGCATTAATACCTGCGCCCGATGCGACGAGGTCATTCAGCATCAGCTCAACCGCATATTTGGTCATGCCATAGGGATTGGTGGGCGCCAGCGGATGGTCTTCAGTATAAGGCAGCGAAACCGGTGTGCCATAGACAGTGGCAGACGACGAAAACACGATATGTCCGACACCCGTCTGTTTCATGGCGTCGAGCAGGCTGAGTGAGCCCTGAACATTATTGCTGTAATAATCGAGCGGGTTGGCAGTCGATTCCCCAACGGCCTTCAGGCCGGCGAAGTGAATCACGGCCTCGCATTCGTGCTCGCGCAGAGCACCTATCATGGCCTCGGTGTCGCGAATGTCTGCTTCGATGACCGGCACATCATTTGCGCCCGTAATCTGACAAATCCGATCGATGGCGGCCATGCTGGAATTGACGAAATTGTCTACAATTACCGGCGTATATCCTCGGTTCAGCAACTCGACACATGTGTGCGAGCCGATATATCCAGCCCCCCCCGGCACGAGAATCCGCTTTGAGTTGCCTTGCATGAATTTTGACATCCCTGACTTGTCCCCAACTCCATCGTGTAGGTCGTGTCCAATGATCATGCAAACGATCTGCCACATTTACGCACGTAATTCGCAAGAGCGTGGCAGACAGCACATTGCCTTGCCAAAGAAGCACGCTAAAACGGGCCGCTGGGGCCTGTAGCTCAGTTGGTTAGAGCGGACCGCTCATAACGGTTTGGTCGCGGGTTCAAATCCTGCCGGGCCCACCATTTTCCTGTGAGAGCGCCTTTGCGCACAACCTGCTTCGGCAGAGCAGATTGAAGCTGGAAATTCTCAAAGCGCCCGCAAATGCGGGATCAGCCCAGCATCGCCCGGACTTCTTCGTCAAAATACGCAATCGTCGGCTTCAAGCCTTCCTCCAGCGCAATCGTCGGTTCCCAGTCGAGCGTATCGCGCGCACGGGTGATGTCCGGCTGGCGCTGACGGGGGTCATCTTGCGGAAGTGGCTTGTGCACCAGCTTGGATCGCGCACCGGTCATCTCGATAATTTTCTCGGCGAGTTGGCGGATCGTGAACTCGCCGGGATTGCCGAGATTGATCGGACCGGTCACGTCGTCGCTCGTATTCATCAGTCGGATCAGGCCTTCAACCAGATCCGAAACATAGCAGAAGCTGCGGGTTTGTTCGCCATCGCCGTAAAGCGTGATGTCTTCGCCCTTCAGCGCCTGAACGATGAAGTTGGAAACCACACGCCCGTCATTCGGATGCATGCGCGGTCCATACGTGTTGAAGATACGCGCGACTTTGATCTGGACCTTGTGCTGTCGATAATAATCGAAGAACAGCGTCTCCGCACAGCGTTTGCCTTCGTCATAACAGGCACGCGGCCCCAGCGGGTTCACATTGCCCCAATAGTCTTCCGTCTGGGGGTGGATCTCCGGATCGCCATACACTTCGGACGTCGAGGCTTGAAGAATTTTGGCCCGCGTCCGTTTGGCCAGGCCCAGCATGTTGATCGCGCCATGCACGCTGGTCTTGGTCGTCTGAACCGGATCGAACTGGTAATGCACCGGACTCGCCGGGCAGGCCATGTTGTAGATCTGGTCCACTTCGACAAAGAGCGGCACGGTCACGTCATGGCGCATCACTTCGAAACGGGGATTGTCGAGCAGATGCGCTACGTTGGTGCGCCGACCGGTGAAGAAGTTGTCCACGCAGAGCACTTCAGCCCCGGTATCCAGCAGGCGCTCGCACAGGAAGGAGCCGATAAAGCCGGCACCGCCGGTGACGAGAATTCGGGGGACATAATGCATCCCCCAGCGATCCCTGCTTTTCCCTATGGGGTCAAGACTCTTAGACATTTCCGGGCCTTGTGACAGACTGCTCATGGGAGGCCTGACAGATGAACCCTTTTGACCGCATCGTGGATTTCGCCGCGCAGCATCATGGAGATCGCGCCGCTGTTCTTGAGATGTCGCAGAATGCCCATCAGGCAAAATCCCTGAAGAAAATACCCGACGACCGGTATCTCGCCACGATGACGCGCTGCGTGTTCAATGCCGGCTTCAACTGGAAAGTCATTGATGTGAAATGGGACGGGTTTGAACTGGCCTTCGAGGGCTTCGATCCAAACAGGCTCGCCTTCTTTGGCGACGAGATGCTGGGGCAGCTCGTGTCGGACACGCGTATCGTGCGCAATGGCCAGAAGATCAAGGCGACGCTTGAGAATGCGAAATTCGTGGCGGACACCGCCAAAGCGCATGGCAGCTTCGGCGCGTTCCTCTCTGCCTGGCCCGTTGACGACCAGGCCGGGCTTCTCAGCTACCTGAACACAAACGGCTCACGCCTTGGCGGAGCGACGGGGCAGTATTTCCTGCGCTTCTCGGGCTGGGATGCCTGGATCACGTCTGGGGATGTCTGCCGCGCCCTGGTACGGGAGGAGGTGCTGGATAAGCCAGAGGCCAAATCCAAATCCGCGATGAAGAAAGTGCAGGTAGCCTTCAATCACTGGCATGCCGAGAGCGGCCTGCCTTATGCCCAGATCAGCCGCATTCTGGC
>Ga0098042_1000790_pt1 | contig 12159 bp, 20 predicted proteins | sample 9_EtaG_FD_75066 | JGI IMG/M metagenome (GOLD analysis project Ga0098042, IMG submission 75066) | Marine viral communities from the Subarctic Pacific Ocean - 9_ETSP_OMZ_AT15188 metaG | ecosystem: Environmental > Aquatic > Marine > Oceanic | place: Pacific Ocean | collected 2015-01-10
GCACCTCATTGCAGCAATCATGTGCGACGATAAAAGCGGCAACCTTTCGGGCCTCTTCCATTATTTTGCGGTGTGCCTCTAAGACTTTCGCATGGCGCTTGCGATGTTCAGCAAATGCCTCTTGAACTTCAGGTTGAGATTCTACAAATTCACGCTGATCCATAATTTTGTTGTTAGGGGGGTGTGCAAATTGAGCAGGGGCTTATACGAAGGGCTTGTAGGGGTTAAGTGACGGAGCCATAACCCTGGCCGCTGTTTCCAGTACGGCACCCTTGACGCCCTGTAAATCAGAACGGAACGTCGTCTTCGTCTGCTACAGCAAATGATTTGCGGCGTTCTGTTTGTTCGCGTTTCCCGTTAGCGGATTCAATCGGCATCGGAGACCAGCTACCGCTGTTATCCCAAAGACTTAACCAGCATGTAAACCCAGGCACTTCAGAAAACTCTGTCTGAGAAGTGTATTTGCGGATGGTTGTGCTTTCGTCTTCCGCTTTGTTTGCCATATCAATGAGATACTGTGCAGCGGCTCGTGCATCCTCAGGAGTAAACTCCATGGGCATTTTGTGAGATGGGTCGCTTGGCTTTTCAGCTTTTGTGTTTTCTGTAATCCGGAACTTCGCTTTGAAAATTGGTGAGGCCATGTCAGTTCTTGTTGTAGAAGAATTTAGTGAGAATTGTGTTAATCGCTTTTGAGGCCGAAACCTTGCGATCATCCATGTAATGGCGGAGCTTAACGGCAAGCTCGTCAGGCAATCGCGCTGTAAAAACCAGGTGATTCCTTTTAGCGTCGCTTTTATTCATAAATCATGATGCTTACGTCAAAGCCAACAATTTTCGCAAGAATTTTTGCAGCAGCTTCTGCTTTTTCCTTGCGAGAGAAAGTTTGTGCTCTTCGCTTATCATGCGTCCAAAGTCCCTCGGTCTTGTTTGGCGCAATCTCGATCGTCGATTCCGTTAAATACGCTTTCCGGTGGGGATTCCATAGGACGTACAACCTGCGGACTGCAGGTGAGGACGTGTAACGCGATCTTAGCTGTGTGCGCCACGAGGCTTTGCTCTTTCCAGCGTGTGTATTTAGCTTGAAAGTACAACTTTGAATAATCATGGTTAGCGACTGCACGAAGGTGTTTTATGGCTTCGCGGATGTGTTCATTAGGTGAAATGTTTAATGGCTTTGCTGATGAACTCTGCATGTGACTTTGATGTTATATGGGACGCGATGGTTTCGCTTTGAATGTCAAATTGCTTTTTAAAAGCATTGATGACTTGCTGCGCGTCTTCGTGTTTGAGTGCTTTGATGGAATTAATAACGTCGTCTCGCTCTGATGGATTGCCGCTAGTGCTTAGAGGAGGGTCTTTAGGTGTGTTTGATTTCTTAGGTTTAGGCTTATCTGGTTTAACACTGACTGGCGCTGCTACCTCTGGTTCTTTGTAATCCTCAAGATCTACTTCCGTATCGGCTGACAAACCGAGGATTGAGAGCAACGCATATCGGCGGAAATACGTAATCGATCCACCAAGAGCAAACATCGCATTTTTGTTTTGATTTGCGATGAGCGGCAATCTCGATTGAATTGACTCGCCACTTTCGTGCATAAGAGTTGTCACTAAGATAGGCAGACCTCCTTCTGTTGTTGGTTCAAATGTTTGGCTTTGAATGATTCCATGCTTCGCTAGAGCAGGGACAACGGTTGAGAGGCAAGTTGGCAGATCAGCGAACTGACCGTATGCGCCTTTAGCATCTTCTTTGATGACGCCGACATCTGCATAGAATGAGCAGAGTGCTTTTGTTAGTTCTTTTGTCAAAGGCTTTGGGTGCTGGACTTCTTAAGTGTATACCATATAAAGAGATTTGTATACCACCTAGCAAAGGCGTTGGACAGTAATGAAAGCGCCTGATCTGTCAGACCATTTTCTTTTCGCTTGCAACGAAACAACCTGCGCATCATCAAAAAACATGACGTGCGTAAGAGCATCCAGAGTTGACCTAGAAAGTTTATCTATGTCTCCTTTGTTTCGTCCCACAGGAAACTTTGTCCAGTTGCAACTTGGCTTGCCCTTAGATGTGAAATGGCTTTTTGGTTGGATGAAACAGAAAACCAAACTAACTTCAAAAGCTCCTTCGCAACTCCAGTTAATGGGTGTTGCCTCTTGCGCTGCGCTTTTAACGTCAGCTCGCCAGGGCTTGACATGCGGGCTCGATTCAGCTCCAAACTGATTCTTGCTTCCCTGTGGCGCTGGTCGCCCCGTAACATTAAAGGATACTCGTGTGGTCAAGTTCTTTAAACCTAAACGACGTTGATGCAGTCTGCTGCGCTTCGCCGGTAAGCTGCGCAACTTCTTTAATTTTATCTATCTGTTGCTGGACTCTCTCGCTGTATAACCAGCGTCTGGTTTCAACGCGAGTAACTCGAACCCTGTTAATCTCAAAAACATTCTCTTGCACTTGAAAAGAGTTTATCTCGCCAAGCTGAAAAGAGTTTTCTAGATGCAACGTTTTTAGATCTATGAGATCTTTAATCTCTTTTGCTTGTTTCTTGAGCTGCATGATTTCATCTGCCAGGACGGCGTAATCTGTGTCAATCATTTAGAAAGCTCCTTTTTAAGGATTTTGGAAATTTTAAAGCGGATCTTAGAAACTGAACGGCTGTAAATAGTTACGTTGTCCCAATCGCCTCTGGCAAAGGCATGGCAGTAATTGTCTTCCGCGACAGCGAGTTCTTCTTTTAATTGCTGGATTTCATCAGAGACGATCATTTCTTTAGTGCCTCGCAAGCTGCTTGTATGCCGTAACGACAATCGCGTTCCGTCATCTCGTTGAGCGTTGTTGTCATTGAAACCCAGAATGCTCCACCTAGCAAAGCCAATAAGCAGCAGGTGAAAAGCGGAGCCATCCAGCAGGGAAAGTTTTGTGGTTGATAAAGCTTGTTCATTAGATCAGTCCCAGGTGTTGTGGTATTGAGGTTTGCCGTTCCAGATACGGAAGTGCTTGATTGAGTCAGAAACAAATTGCTTGCCATCGGACAGCTGAATTTTTTTTCGGAACACATCGTCGTCTGGGGCTTGATAGGAAGGATCAGGCATGGCTTTGCCTTCACCTTGACCGTCGTCACCCGTTACATGACGCCCGATGGGCCGTAGCCAGACGCTGGCTTTTGTAAGGCGGTTGACCTGGTAAAACTGAACGATAGTCATGTTGTACCCGTAGCTTGAGCAGACGATCTGCCCAAGCTCGAAGCGTTCTGTCTGCGAGATTGTTGCTGTCATGATCAGAAAGGAGCTACAAAAGTTTTGACGACATAATCACCATTCTTTATGGCGACTTGAATCCAGCGTTCCAGCTCAGACTCATCATCTGTCCAGTCAAGAATGCCTTTAGAAGGGATCTCGAACTGCCAGCAGGGCGAGTGCTGAGGCTGCTGGTCTTCCCATGCATCTTGCATGGCTTCGTACCGAGTTGTTTCGTGGAGAGAAAACATCTGTCGTGGGGGGGGGTGACCGACTTCTGTATGGTATACCATACTGTCAGAACAGTCAAATCACCTGCGTTTTCGTTTATTGGAAAGCCCGATTGCTAGACGGTGTTTGATGCGCCATGTGCCACATTTGTGCAGCCAGAATGACCAAGACTCGTCATTCCATTTATATGCAGGCGAAGCAAACTCGCCAAACAATTCTTTGAATTCTTGCTGGCATTGATCAAGGTATTGCGGGTCATCTCTCCTTAACTGTTTAAGCAGGGAAACGACGTAATCGATTGAACTCTGCCGCAGCATTAAAAAGGCTCCTTAATTTCTAGGTGTACTGCGTATTTACCCCAAGCGTCATCCCATGCACTCCAGCATTCGTCTGGGCTTGCGCTGAGAACGCGAGTTACGCCAGGACCGGAAACAAGGGTTACACAGCGATCAATCCAAAGCTTCGGATGATGGACTGACAACATCCGCAGGTATCCGCCTAGCTGAGCTGTCGCGGCCGTCCGTGATTTTGCGGCTCTTGCAGAGCTGACAGTTTTCAGATCCCCGAGAATCTTCTGCCCGTCACGTTCAATCAGGAAATCAAACGAGCCGCCAAGCGACAACTCAGGCTCGCAAAGCCTGTATTCCACGGCCAGAGGGTTTGATTCTTTGATGAGCCAGTTATCAAGCAAAGAATCTGTCCATGCCTGATAAGGCCCAGAGCCTGCCTGAGCCCCGTCAAGTAGATGCTGCTCCAGAGCGGCATGAATGGTCGTTCCGCGCTCTTGCCAGCCATCAGGGCCGCAGCGCGTTGCCTCAATGCGAGCTTTAACGGCAGGATCCATGTCGTGAGACAGAACGCCAGTAACGCTGTGCAGCAACCAATCGTCAAACAACCTGTAGCGATGGATGTCTTCAAAGAACTCAAGGCCCTTAACGGGTTCCAGCATTTGCGATCTCTTTTGCTATTGGATCATATCCTGTTATGATCTAGCATGACATCGCACGACATGAAAACTTTTGGCAAAACACGACAAGGGTAAATCGCTGGTTGTACGGGTGGTTTTGCCACCTGAGATAGGAGATTTGCTGATTGATAACAAGCCTAAAACCCTGACCATGCCTCAGTTTGCCGCATACCTGATTGAGCTAGGCACTCAGCAGGGGGTTGACAATCCCTCAAAGGCACTAATCATGGGAGAACCAGCCGCCCGCCAGGGCTCTTCTAATACTCTTAAAGAGAGATCTAATAAAAGTAACTATATAAATGACGAGTTACAGCAACATGAAGCTCTGATCAAAGAGTTCTGGAAAACCAAGAAGGGCAGCAGGGGATCGACTGCATGGGATCTGCTGATGACGGAGCTGATGAAGCTCTTAAAAGCTCACGGACACATTGTTGTAGCTGATCAGCTCAAAGCAGCCATAAACGGCAAATGGCAAGGCGTCTCCTGCAGCCGCTACGAGCAGTTCAAGCCAGCAGTTAAGGCAGATGCAGCGCCTGAGCCATCGAGGCATCCTGCAGGCCGCGTCTTTACAGCTAAAAGCGGCTTTAACGATGAGTCTGACAACCCTGCGCTGCGGGGGCTTGTCTAATGAGTCAAACCGCTATCGATCTAGAAACTAAAAGCGTTTACAGCCTTGATCAGTTGTGCGAGATGCACGAAGAAGAAACGCTTATGCAACAGTTCAGCGGCAAGCGTTTCGGCTGTGTTCAGTGTTTAATGGAAGCGGATTATGAGCGCACTGGGGTCGCTCGTTCACTTGAGGTAATCCTGGCTGAGTTACAACCAGAACAGATACCAGCAGAAAAAAGTTTTCGCCGCTCCACAAAATACTGCCGTGGGGATGATCAGGTCTTTTCGCCAAGCTGCTTTACCCACTTGCCAGGAAAAGCAAAAAACGCTAAATGCGCATCTACAGAGTCTCGGCATCATCAATACTGTGCGGAGCTGGCAGCAGGCAAGCGCGGATGTGTAATGCGCTCTGATCCACCGAATTTAATTAGAACAACAATGCCCCGCTATAAGAAGGACCCGGGCTTTCGTGAACCTGACATTGCATTTTTAACTGCTGCTACACCATCAATCGCAAAAGACATCCAATCTCAGATTGATCGTGGCGAGCACAGGACGCTTGATTTCATTGGGTACAAAGGACACATTGCTGTTGAAGTGCAGTTGTCACCGTTGTCTTTGCATGAATATAAGGATCGGACATCTGATCATCTGAAGCGATTCAATCATGTCCTATGGGTGTTTCATGAACACTTTTTAATGAATGTCACTACCATCCGTGCGCATCAAAGCGAATTAGGAGAAGATACATGGGTCATCGTTGAAGATGGTGGCGGTCAATTTCATCTTGATCGTAGGCCATACAAAAAACGTGGACCTCGCCCGCAAAAGAAAAAACGGATGGATTATTGCCCTAAAGCAATTTTTCGTAGACTCCGACGGCTTACAAGCTCTGACGAGCAAGCTAAAGCTTATGCTCGCTATTTCGAGCAGCAAATCAAAAACCACGGGTTTAATCCCGATTCACTTTTTAACCACTTGTCCCTTTAATAATGGAAAAAGCTTTTGACAGGGCATCAATTCGACGAACTCTTCAGCACGGCGTGCGAAAAGGGTATTGGACTCTCGAAGATCTAGATCAACCGGCACCTGGCTGGGCAAGTAATTTACTTGTGGACCGAAACACTTTCCCAAATGGCTACATCGGCATTGCACACGAGAATCTTTTGAGGGACTATCATCCTGAGCTGCCAGAGGCTGCACCTTCGCCGCGTGATTTAGCCATGCCTAACAAAGCAGCTTTGCCAGCCCCAAAAAAAGCAACGATTTCAGATGACCCATTTTAAGAGAGCTTTAGAAAAAGATCAGGCTCAAACTGATGATCCGAGCATACGCTTGTATTTCTATGTATCCAACAAAGAAAGACTCGCTCTAAGCTCTGAAGCGCAAGCTAACAAAATTACCCGCAGTGCTTTAATCCGGAAACGTCTTTACGGTTCTGAGTTTAAAATGAAAAAAGGACGTACAGTTTACGCTTCTGCTGTTGAGGCGGCTTGTCAAACATACAGCGGCATTCCGAGGGCACACATGGAGTCTATTGTCGCTGCTGTAATTCGCTCGCTGGATGCCTCATCACAAAATGGTTAAATCAGATGCTTTCCTGTTTGAGCTTGTTGATTTGCTTGAACAGCGTGCTTTCAAACGCTATCAGCAAGACGTTCAAGACCGATTCAAAATCAGAACTGGCGAGACACCTGTTTGCAATGCTACCTTTACGTTGAAAAATCGGACCCTTAATGGCAACCGTTGAAGTACAAGCTCAAGAGTTGCCTATCAGCGACTTGAGCGTTTACGCTAATAACGCCCGCTTGCATCCTGAAGGCCAGATTCAAAGCCTGGCCTCAGCGATCCAGCGGTTTGGTTTTACTCAGCCAATCGTCGTAAATGACAAGCTGACGATTCTTGCTGGTCATGCTCGCTTCGAAGCGGCTCGTCGCCTTGGCCTAGATCAAATCCCTTGCCGGGTTGTTAGTGGGCTGTCAGCAGCAGAACAGAAAGCCTATGTCATTGCTGACAACAAGATTTCTGAGGAATCGACTTGGGACTATGACATCCTCCTTGACGAGATTACCTCGATTCATGGCTTAGATCTTGACGATGACCTGAATCGTCTTTTAGATCTCTCCAGTTACACGCCTGATACTGAAGAAGAGATCAGCTTTAAACCGATAACTAATCCAACGCAAGGCGCGGGTTTAGGCGTTTCTGATGCCACCATTGAAAGAGAGCAGCAAAAGCTTTCAAATCAATTTGCAAACAAGCCGCAGCAGGATCACGTTCAAATTACTTGTCCCTTTTGCGATGAGTCCTTTACTATTGACAAAAGCAACGTCTCATGACCTCACAAGAAGTTGGCGAGCTGCTTGAGCAGCAGAAATATAAATTCGCCAGGACCATGCCATGGATACCTCATTACTACACACTCAAAGAAACCTGGGCTGATGGCGATCAATATCGTGATGTAATTGCATGGATTCTTGAAAACGGTCAGTTGCGCCAATGGGGCAAAAAGAAAACCGTACGTCGATATTTTGACCATGGCGAGTGGCGCTATTGGCCTATGACCACTAATCCTGATGAGTCAATCCTGCTGAACCGCGCCAAAATTGAAAAAGACAAGTCGATTGCTGTTGAATCGCCAGAGCTGTCTATTGAACAGCAACTGATTAATTTATGAATCATCCTTACGATGAAATTGCTGATCAATACGATCGGCTGTGGGATTCGCCGGAAGCCCATGAGGAAGATCAGCAAATAATGGAGCGCATCAATTACACCAATGGTGCTGTCCTAGATATTGCTTGTGGAACAGGATTATTTTTAGATCATCATCCAAGTTGCGAACAATATCTTGGCATTGATTCTTCGCGGGGAATGCTCGATCAACTTTTACAAAAGCATCCCGGTCGGAGTGTTCTTTGCCGCAGTTTTGAGAGCTTCGCAGGTAAACAGACCTTAAAGTTTGATCTTGCTGTCTCTTTGTTCGGTTCGCCGTCTTACATTGCGCCTGCAAAGCTGCTGTACATCAGCGAGATGCTTGCAGCAAACGCCAGGCTCTTTTTTATGTTTTACGCGCCAGGCTATGTGCCTGAAACTCATAAATACATTAAGACGCCCCCACTAATTCATGAGCACAATTACAGCCAATATGGCCGTGTCTCCGAGTTTGGTAATTATCTGGTGGTTGAGCAATGAGGTTCTATCAAGATCAAACCGTTTACGAAGCTGCGCTTAATCGCATCCGATATTTGTACAAAGAGTTTGACGATGTCATTGTTAGCTTTTCCGGCGGTAAGGATTCAACCGTTACGCTGAACATGACGCTGCAGGTTGCGCGAGAACTGAACCGCCTGCCTGTAAAAGTTGTTTTTCTCGATCAGGAAGCTGAATGGCAATCAGTCGTTGATTACGTTCGAAGTGTCGGAGATCAAGATGAAGTAGAAATGTGGTGGTTTCAGATCCCGTTAAAACTGTTTAATAGTGCTTCATCAGATACCGATTGGTTAAATTGCTGGGCAGAAGGTGAAGAATGGATGCGTCCACAAGAGCCAAACTCCATCAAAATAAATCGTTATGATTGCGATCGATTTAAAGAGCTGTTTAAAAGGATTAGCCTGGTTGAATGGGGAGCCAAACGTGTAGCTTGGGTCGCAGGTGTTCGATGCGAGGAATCACCCGCACGGGCAATGGCTCTGACTACTGGCATCACTTACAAGCACATAACCTGGGGACAGACGCTTTCTAAAACGAAAGATCATTACACCTTCTACCCGTTGTATGACTGGAGTTACACCGATATTTGGAAGGCTATCCATGACAACAAATGGGCCTATTGCAAAATCTATGACGAGCAATACCGATATGGAATGGGTATCAATCAGATGCGGGTTTCAAACCTTCACCATGAAACCAGCTTCGTCAGTCTGTTTTATCTGCAGGAGATTGAAAAGCATACGTGGGAAGCCCTTTGTCGCAGGTTGCCAGGAGTTAACACGCTGGGCCAATTAAAAACCGATGCTTATGCTTGTCCGAAAGCTTTGCCAAGTATGTTTAAATGTTGGCGCGATTACCGAGACCATCTGCTGAAATACATTTGCTTACATGCTGATCAGCAAGAAAAATTTCGTAAACGCTTCGCGAAGATGGATGAAAAGTTTACTCTGTTCCCAGCTAAAGACGAGATGTACAAAGCGCAAATTAAATCCATTCTTAGCAATGACTACCATTTCACTCAACTAGACAACTGGCAGACTCGGCCACAAATGGCAGATTGGCGTAATTGGATGAAGGGTAAAACCCACCGAAACAACAGCAAAAACCTGTACATCCGTCTTGCTATCCAGCAGGGCATTCAACCTACAACAGCAGCATGACAATCATCAATCTGGACGAAATTGACAAGCTTCAAGGACAGGCTCGCTTCGAAGCGATTGAAAACGCAAGAGAGGCGCTTTTTATGATGTCGCCTCTTTGCGGCCAACCTGTTGATCGTATTCGTTGGGTTCCTGTTGAAGATGTTGAACCAAACGATTACAACCCCAACAGCGTTGCAAAGGTTGAGCTTGGGCTGCTTTACACCTCAATCCTGCATGACGGTTACACGCAACCCGTTGTCACCATCTGGGATTCCGAAAAGCAGAAATACGTAATCGTTGACGGCTTCCACCGTTACTTCACCTGTCGGAATAATCAGGACATCCGCGATCGAAACCTGGGTTACCTTCCGATCGTTGTGCTGGAAAAACCCATAAATGACCGGATGGCAAGCACCGTCCGTCATAACCGTGCACGGGGCAAACACAGCATTGACGGCATGAGCAACATGGTCTTCCAGATGCTTGAGAATGGCTGGTCAGAAGCAGAAATCTGTGCAGAACTCGGCATGGAAGCAGAAGAAGTGCTGCGCCTGAAGCACATCACCGGGTTCAGCAAGCTCTTTGAGGATGTTGAATACAAAAAAGCATGGGAGAGCAAAGTTCAACTAAAACTCCGCAAACAGGCCGAGAAGCAGCAAGCTGCATGAGCTAAATCGTTTACCCTTAAAAAAATAGGTCGATGCCATGGCAGGCAAGAAATCAACTAACGCCGAAAAAGAATGGAGAATTGCTCGGGTTGCAGCCTTAAAAGCTCGCAACGTCCCGACCTCTGAGGCCGTCGCGTACATGACACGTGAATGGGGGGTTAGCACTCGGCAGGCAATGCGTTACATAAGCTGGGCGAACGAGGTCATCACCAGTGATTGGGACATCGATCGGCGGCAGTTAACAGCAGAGCTGCTAGCGCAACTTACGTCACTCGCCCAGGAGACCCGCAAATCGAGTCAACCTTCCGTAACGCTGGGCTGCATTAACTCGATTGCTAAAATCGCTCGCATCTTGGACTGATGAGCATTCTTGCCGCTGTTCCTGGTGGATCTGTTCTTTCGGATGTAATCGCAGGATCAGCCTTCAAAGTGGAGGATTATGCGGAATATGTTGATGGTCTTGTCGGTTGTCTTACTGAACCACAACGTCAGGTTTGGGATACCCAACAGCGTTTTAAGTTGCTCTGCTCTGGCAGGCGTTTCGGCAAAACATATCTCTGCATTACGCGGCTTATCTGCTGGGCAATGGAGAAGCCCGGAAGCCTTTGCTGGTATGTAACGGCGAACTACCGAATGGCAAAGCAGATTGCTTGGCGCGAACTGAAAACGATGGCACCTGAAGAACTTGTTGTTAAGCGCAACGAATCAGATCTGTCAATTGAATTCGTAAACGGCAGCCTGATTGCATTGCGTGGTGCTGATAATGAGGACAGCCTTCGTGGCGTCAGCCTGTCAGCCCTGGTAATCGATGAGGCAGCCTATGTAAAACAGACTGCTTGGGAGATGGTGTTACGCCCTGCCTTGTCTGATCAGGGTGGCCCTGCCTGGTTCATTACAACACCTGCTGGTCTTAACTGGTTTCATGATCTCTGGGAGCAGGCACAAGAGCAGGATGATTGGGACACCTTCTCTTTTACAACCATTCAAGGGGGCAACGTTTCAGCAGAGGAAATTGAAGCGGCCAGAAACACACTTGATGAGCGGACTTTTCAGCAGGAATATCTAGCGAGCTTTGAAACCCTGGCTGGCAGAGTCTACTCAGGCTTCGGAGAGGACAACATTCGAGAGGATGTAAAAGATATGGGAGGCCCGATCTATTGGGGCTCTGATTTTAATGTCAGCGTTATGGCTGGCGTTCTCGGCAGCAGAGTAGGAGATACGTTACATATTTGGGATGAACTCGCTGTTAAACAGTCCAATACTGATGAGGTTTGCGCTCTGCTGAAGGAGCGATTCCCTGACCGTCAGATCCTGGCATACCCTGATCCCACCGGGTCAGCCCGCAAGACATCTTCTGCAGGCAGAACAGACCATGACATTATCCGCAGAGCAGGATTCAGCTGTATCAGCCCTAGATCCTGTTGGTCTGTAAAAGACAAAATTAACGCTACTAACTGGATGATCCGCACTGTCAACGGTGACATGAAACTATTCATCCATCCTCGTTGTAAACACACCATAAAAGCCCTGCGTAATGTCACTTATAAGCAGGGGGCAGAAGAGTATGTAATCGATAAAACAGCCAACATTGAACACTGGACAGACGCCATAGGGTATTTAATCCTCAGTGAATTCAACCCGTTACACGAACGCGCTGGACGGGGCACAGGCATAAGGTTATATTGAGCGGGTCATTGGGGGGGTGCCCATCGACCTTGATTAGGGGCAGTTGCTGGCCCCTTTTCTTGTGTCAGCAGATCTGTCGATTAACATCGGATCATCGGGCGGGCTCTTGACGTGTATTCAGGTTTTTCAGGTAGGCAACGTGTTGGCAACGTCACCACCGTTGAAAGCCCCAACACCGCCTATTTAAATATGGAGCCGCACTGGCTTCTGATTGAGGCTTTGCTTTCTGGGACTTACGGCATCAGAAAAGGGCATAGGAAATATCTGCCACAAGAAGTCCGGGAGCTTGATGAGGCATATGACAACAGACTCCTCCGTTCAACGCTCGCCCCGTATTACGTTCGCTTAGAGCGCATGTTGGCAGGCATGTTGACCCGCAAGCCTGTGCGTTTAGAAGATGTCAGCGACGTTGTTA
>Ga0098042_1000794_pt1 | contig 12130 bp, 26 predicted proteins | sample 9_EtaG_FD_75066 | JGI IMG/M metagenome (GOLD analysis project Ga0098042, IMG submission 75066) | Marine viral communities from the Subarctic Pacific Ocean - 9_ETSP_OMZ_AT15188 metaG | ecosystem: Environmental > Aquatic > Marine > Oceanic | place: Pacific Ocean | collected 2015-01-10
CTTACATCCATAAGTTTATCTGCTTTCGATTTAGTCTCGTCACTCTTGTCCATTCTTGCACAAGATCTGATAAACAAAGTAGTCGCTGAAGTTTTTTGACCCATAGGATCTAACTTACTTAGCTTACTGTTCTTTGCTACAGCTTCATGACACAGACCTAATAACTCTGCATAGTATGATACCATAGCACCATACTTCTTAGTTACTTTCTCTCTCTGAGATACTTTAACTGTTTCTGTCATTGTTCTCCTTTTCTTGTTTTTTCCTTACTTCATAAGGAAACTCTATTTGTTCAGGCATTTCTTTCTGAACAGCTCTAATGATACCAACAGTTACTCTAGCAGGTATCGTCAGAATTTTTAGCAATGTACTTGTTGCTTTTGATATACGATTCATATTTTCTCCTTAGTCGTTTGTACTTTATTTCAGTCATACGTAGCTCCCTGCCGAACTCTTTTGTTCCTGGTTCAGGATCTACATCTTCGGTTAGCCAGTTATAAGTTTTACGAATGACAACTGAGCCAAGCGTAAAACCTACAAACTTTACAATATTAATTAATGGATTCATTTTCCCTTTCTGCCAACGTGATAGATGGCATAAGTTCATCTAGCACTTGGAACTTTCTTTTCAAGAAAGAGATCCTTTCAGATAGCAAAGTCTCACCTGAATACTCAGTTTGACTCAATGCTTCTTCATATGTGAATAAGACATCTTCAGGCTTTGCTCTGAATGTTTCTAGATCCCATTTGCCTCTGATACATAACTCAAGCAGCTGTTCAGCATATATTCTGTTAGATCCTTTCTCCCACTTTTGATACTGTTGGAAAGAAACACCTAGTATATCTGCACACTCTGTTTGTGTTAGACCTGATTTCACTCTATTTAGTAATAGATGCTTCGCAATGTTTTTACGAAGGTATCTAATACCACCTAGTTCTTTACGTCTTTTAGTCATTACAACTCCTTTCTAAATATTTTCTTAAGCACCTGTGGTTTGCGACTGCTGAAACCACCGGTGGTAACTACTCTAATAGTATTTGGATCTTTACTCTCATGATTTAATCTCACAATCATTAGCATACCTTTGCTTGGATACTCTATTGGTAAGTACTTGATCCAGTCGATATAATTACGCCACCACCAAAATTTATCATTACGTATAAATCCTGTGAATGGTAGCTTGTAGATAATCTCTAGTCCTTTCTTAAGTGAGATCTTTCTACCTCGTAACTTATCTTTGAATATAACTCTACTGTGCTGCATCATTTGCTTCACTCAATTCTTTTAATTTATCACACCATAGATCTAGTAATATCTTTTCAAGTACTTGGATTTCATCCATACTCAAAGATCTTGCTATATCCATGATACATCTGTATTTAGTTTCTACGTTATCACTCATAAATTCCTTTCTTGTGGGCATCCCCCACATTGACGTGGGGGTGACCAACATATCTATTTAGCTAATTTTTCTGCGATATTAGCCATCATTGCTTTCAATTCAGCAACTTCAGTCATAACTTCTTTATGATTCTGAATATGCTTTACTGGTATAAACGTACCATCAGCAATGTTCTGTGCATAGGTCTTACCATTATTGTAAACCTTCTGCTTTGTTTCAGCTTTAGTCGTCATTGTGACTCCTTTCTTGTTGATACAATGGAATATACACAAGTAATATTCCCATTGTTCCTAGTAACATTCCTAACTCCATTCCGATGAAGTCAGGATGTGCCTCGACAGACACAACTATAAATAGTATACCTACTGCTGTTAGTATCATATTCATATTATCTCCTATGTTAGTATTACTACGATCATTACAATCATAAATAGAATATACAATCTCATGATTATTTATTCCAATCTTTGCTTATATCTTTCACTAGCTTGACGCCAATAAAAAACCCAGCTAATTCAACTAGCAATTTAAATGCTAATAGAACTAATACAATACCTATTAATACATCCATATTACTTAACTCCTTTCATAGTTGCATAGACATTATACCTACGTATATATCTCTTAAACATCTTATCTAACGATAGCTTAGGAGGTGTAGGAATTATATCTAAATGGCTTATTTTGTAGTCATAAACCAGTAGATTAGGCCTCTTTCCATGTAGCTTATTCATATCAGATTCCCTCATTTGTTAGTGTTGATAATAGGATTAATCATATCCGACAATCAAACTATCAATGGATTTAGCCCAATGTAGTTTAACTGTCAGATCTTTATCCATATACAAGCCCAAGTCGAGAGCTTGTTCACAAGTGAACACAGCTCGTAGACGAATGAGTACAAAAACCTACATATAGAACAGAGGGTTTTAGAGTTACCCCAAGCAATATGTAGCAATGTGTGAGTATAAATATAGGGGGGTTTGTTACAGCTAGACTCAATGGGGGGTTTTACTTTAGAATCATTATAAACAACAATACAGGAGACATAATATGTACACAGCACTAGCTAGATTTGGCTATGGAATCGCAAGAAGTCTGCGACCAGGCAAAATCAAAAAAATGGTTAAGCCAGCAGCTGACAAAGTAGCTTCTAAAATACCAGCAGGTAAGTCAAAAGACTTATTAGCAGGTGCATCGTCCAAAGTGGGCGAAGGCTACAGAAAAGCTTATGGTGCCACTTTAGGTACTTCAACTCGTAGAAAAGTTACGAGTGCAGTTATCGGTACGTCTTTCTTAAAAGACATATTAGATGACTAATGGCTAAGAAGAAAGCCTCAATAGGACTAATCACATGGGAACGTGAGAAGCCTAGAAAAAGACCAGGTAGACACGCTAAGAGCTATTCTAAGCGTATACCTAAACGTAAACGATACAAAGGACAAGGACGATGATACAATGGGCAAAATTTGCTTCTAAAGCTAAAAAGATAGGATCTTCAGCTAAGAGAGCAACTATAGGAACAGGTTTAGCAATAGGAAATACATTTAGAACTTTTCCAAAAGATGCTGTAAAAGAATTTAAAGGTGTTAAAAGAGCTGCAAAAAGAACAGCTAAAAAATTTCCTAATACTTTTATGAAATATCCAATAACAACTGGAGCTGTTGGTGGATTAGGTATTGGACTTGCGACACCTACAAAAGAAAAGAAAAAAAATGGCAAATAGATTAGAAAAACTAGCAGACGACCTTATGAACTTATCGCAAGATGAGGCTCAACAACTGCAAAATATCATAAAAGCAAAACTAATGCCTGAAGTAGAAAGGCAAAAAGGCTTGTTAAATGATCAAATGCAGAAAAACCCACAGATGATGAATATGGGTAGACAACAACAAATGGCACCTCGTATGGCTTCCCAACGAGATGTTAGAATGCAAGGACTATTACGATGAAACTATTGAAAAAATACATTCAAAAGTGTAAAGACTACATTAAGAACATAATAAATAACTTCAAAGGAGAATAATTATGCCAATGGTAGGAAAGAAAAAGTATTCATACAATAAAAAAGGTATGAAATCAGCTAAGAAAGCTGCAAAAAAATCAGGCAAAAAAATGAAAATGAAGAAAGGATACTAATGTTAGTAGGAAAACAAAGTAGACTTCCAATGGCTTTACAAAAAAAGATTGTAAAAGCTAAAATGAAAAAGAAAAAAGCTAAAAAAGGTAAAAAATAATGTCATTTAGACAAGAAGCATATGGAATGGTACCTGCTGTCATACAAAAGAAGAAGGTAAATCCAAAAAAATTTAAAAAAGCAAATAAACCTGTAAGTTCTTACATTAAAAAAGGTGTAAGATTAACAGGTGCTGCTGTTGGACTTACTGGAGCTGCGTATGTAGCAGGAGCTTCTTCAAGAAGATATGCAAAAGCTCCAAAACCAGGCGAAGGTAGAAATCTTGGTAATACAGTTTTAGCAAAACCTGATAAAAGAACTTATTATTTATAATTATGACAACAAGAGGTGGAAAAAGAGCAGGAGCTGGTAGACCAAAAGGATCTACATGTGCAAAGAAATGGAAGATGCTTGACGAATTAGCAGTTAAGTATAACCATTCACCTTTGGACTATATGCTTGCTATACTTAATAATCCAATGTCATCTCCTGAAAGAAAGATGATGGCAGCAGAGAAAGCTGCACCTTACGTTCACGCAAAATTAGCTACGACTACGACAAAACTTGGATCTGATGGCCCAATCAAAATCAATATCAAATGGGGAGACGAGTAAAGAGGAAACTAAAGATATAGTTATTCCTTATACACCTCGTCCTTTGCAGAGAGAAGTACATAATAATCTTAAAAGATTTAATGTATTAGTTTGTCATCGTAGATTTGGTAAATCAGTATTATCGATTAACCAACTTATTAAAACAGCTATAGAAAAACCAATGCGTAAGTGTGCATTTATAGCACCAACGTATAGACAAGGTAAATCTATTGCTTGGGAATATTTAAAAATTTATACAAAACCACTAATGTATTTAGGTGGTAGTAAAAACGAAACAGAATTAAAAATAGAATTGTTTAACGGATCTACGCTTCAAATATTTGGAGCTGACCACCCTGACTCATTACGAGGTGTTGGGTTTCATGGAGTTGTGATGGATGAGTTTGCTATCATGGCACCAAGAACCTGGACTGAAATTATACGTCCAGCAGTTGCTGACACATTAGGATGGGTAATGTTCATAGGAACTCCTATGGGTCATAATCAATTTTGGGAAGTTTACGATTTTGCACAACGAGGAGCTAAGAACTGGTTTGCAAAAATGTATCGAGCATCAGAAACAGGTGTAGTACCTGCTGAAGAATTAAGAGATGCTCAGTCTATAATGACTGAAGAACAATATAACCAAGAGTTTGAATGTTCTTTTACAGCTGCTGTAAGTGGTAGTTATTATGGAAAACTAATAACCAAAGCTGATAACGAAAAAAGAATTGGGAGTATACCTGTTGAGGAACACGTTGGTGTTGAGACATGGTGGGATTTAGGGATCGGGGATTCGACAGCTATTTGGTTTGTACAAAGAGTAGGTGAAGAAGTACACGTCATAGATTACTATGAAAACTCAGGTGAGTCTTTAGCTCATTATGCAGATGTTTTAGAAGATAAGAACTATGCTTATGAAAGACATATCGCACCTCATGATATTCAAGCAAGAGAGCTTGGTACTGGTAAATCTAGGTTAGAAGTATCTCAGGAACTAGGAATAGATTTCGAGGTAGCACCTAAATTAGAGGTTGATCATGGCATAGAATCTGTTAGGAATGCTTTACCACATTGTTGGTTTGATAGAGAAAAATGCAAATTAGGTTTAGATGCATTAAGACAATATCGTAAACAATGGGATGAGAAGAACCAAGTTTTTAAAAATAAACCATTGCATGACTGGTGTTCACATGCAGCTGATGCATTTAGATACGGATGCGTACATGATCCAATAGATACATCAGATTGGCAAAGACCCATAAATGTAGATTATAAATATATCGTATGACAGAAGATCAAATTATATCAATATTAAATAGAGAGCTTAGAGCATCATCAGGTTACATTGGTGGTGAGATAGTTACACGTAGAAGAAAATCATTAGAATATTATTTAGGTAAACCTTTTGGTAATGAACAAGAAGGTAGATCTCAAGTAGTTAGTACTGATGTTTCTGATACTGTAGAATCTTTAATGCCTTCTCTTATGAAAATTTTTACAGCAGGAGATAATATCTTTCATTGTGAACCTGCTGGGCCTGAAGATGAAAAGGTAGCTAAACAAGCTAGTGATTATATTAACCATGTTTTCTATAAAGAGAACAGAGGTTTTTCTGCTATTTATACAGCGTTCAAAGATGCACTTGTACAAAAGAATGGTATCCTAAAAGTATACTGGGATGATTCAGAAAAAACTACAAGAGAAGAATATAAAAGATTAACTGATGATGAATACAATCTTCTTATTGCAGACAAAGAAGTTTCAGTAACAGAGCATAAAGAATACGAAGAAGAATTTGAAGATAACAATGGTAAGGTTATTGATACAGTAAAATTCCATGATGTTGTTATTCATAAAACTAGAATGTATGGTCAAGTAAAGATTGACCCAATCCCACCTGAAGAATTTTTAATTGAACGTAGAGCTAAATCAATAGATACAGCTAACTTCGTTTGTCATAGAGTTAATATGACTAGAACTGAATTAGTTGAAATGGGTTATGATAAAGATATAGTTTATAACTTACCTACTGGTGATTCAGAATATTATTTAGAAGATAGACAAGTAAGATACCAAGATACAGATTTTTCTGCACCACAAGATAGAGGTGATAATTCTACAGATGAAGTATTAATTCATGAATGTTATGTAAGATTAGATGTTAATGGTGATGGTAAATCAGAACTATTAAAAATTTGTCTTGCAGGTACAGGAGCATATAGAATTTTAGCTATGGATGAAATTGATTCAATACCTTTTGTTTCAATGACACCAATTATAATGCCTCATAGATTCTATGGTAGATCTGTTTCTGAACTAATTGAAGATATACAATTAATTAAATCTACTGTTATGAGACAGATGTTAGATAATATGTATCTAACTAATAATAACAGAATAGCTATTCAAGATGGTCAAGTAGCTATGGATGACCTATTAACAAATAGACCAGGTGGTATCGTAAGAACTAAACAACCACCTTCTAATGTTATGCAGGTTATGACAGCTCAACCTATTACAGAACAAGCGTCAGGATTATTAGCTTATTTAGATTCTGTAAGAGAAGCTAGATCAGGTGTTACAAAATCAGCACAAGGATTACAATCTGATTCTTTAAATACAGATACTGCAACTGGTATGAACCAAGTATTAACTCAATCTCAAATGAGAATGGAGTTGATTGCAAGAACATTTGCAGAAACTGGTGTTAAAGATCTAGGTGTTAAGATATTTGAATTACTTTGCAAGTATCAGCAAAAAGAAAAATTAGTTAGAATAAGAGGTGAGTTTGTTCCTATGACTCCATACGAATGGAGAGATAGAGTTAATCTTTCTGTTAAAGTAGGATTAGGTACAGGTTCAAAAGAACAACAACTTATACTTCTTAATGGTATTCTACAAAGACAACTACAAGCTATTCAACTACAACAAAACGTATATGGCCCAGTTGTTAATCTTAAAAATATTTATTCTACATTACAAAAACTTGTAGAGAATGCAGGTCTTGGAAGTGTAGAACCATTCTTTATGGATCCTGAAGTAGGGGCAGCACAAATGCCACAACTTCCACCAAAACCACCAACTGAGTTTGAGAAAGTATCATTAGCTCAAGTACAAGGTGAAAACCAAAGAGCTATACTAGATTCTGAAGTACAGATGAAAAAACTAGAGGCTTCATTAAGACAGAAATTATTAGACTTTGAGCTTGAAGTAAAAGAAATGGAACTTAAATATGGTACTAAGATAAATGAGCTTGAAATGCGTAATAGATCTATGATAGAACAACAACAAGTAAGACAATCAGGTGATTTATTTAAAGAGATAATGAAAGGTCAAAAACAGTTCTTTAATGACAAAGGATCTAAACAAACAGATTTCGGAGGGGAAAAAGGCACAAATACTGCTGGACGAACCCCTGATGAAAGAGGCGTTTAATTATTTAAAAACTCGTTATAGAGAAGAAATATTTAATACGTCTTACAGCGATCACGATCAAAGACAAGTTCTTTGGATGGCCTATAATATGGTCGAAAAAATCAAAGGACATCTTGAGTCTGTGATGAATGAAGGCAAACTAGCTGCCAAAGAGCTAGATCAACTACAAGACTTAACTAAGTAATTAGAAGTCTATTTCGCTAATCCAATCCAGGAAGCGATCAACCTAAAAGGAGAATCTATGCAAATAGATAAAACTATGCAAGGTGCTGCTGATAAAATAACAGGACTACTGAATCCTCAAACAGGACAATCAGAACCTGAGAAAAAACAGACAGAACCACAAGAGCAAACACAGGAAAAACCAGTTGAAGAAACTAAACCTGATGTTGTTGAAGAAGTTAGCCAACCCAAGACTGAGGAAGCTAAACCTGAAACTGAAAGCTCTGAAATAACTGAGACAGAACAAACCGAATCACAAGAAATACAAGAACCTTCACTCCACCGAGTCAAAGTACAAGGTCAAGAGTTAGAGGTCAGCTTGGACGAATTGAAATCAGGTTATTCAAGAGACTCAGATTATAGACAAAAGACTCATGCTTTAGCTGAGGATAGAAGAATCCTTGACGAACAAAAGACAAGTCTTAGTCAAACGTATGACAGTAAGCTAAAAGAATTGAATGATTTAATTGGTGTTGCCAATACATATATCAGTCAATCATCTGATGTTGATCTTCCAAAATTATATGAAGAAGATCCTACTGCTGCTGCTAAAATAGATTTTCAAATGCGTCAGCAAAGAGAATCTTTTAACAAGTTAAGGCAACAAGCTGAAACTGTTAAAGCACAACAGTATAACCAATATCTAGATGAACAAAAAAAGTTAGCTGCAACTAAAATTCCAGAATTTAGTGATCCTCAAAAATCAACTAACTTCAGAAATCAGATGAGATCAACTCTCGCTGACTATGGATTTAATGATCAAGAGATTGGTTCACTAGCAGATCATAGATTCCTTATGGTTCTAAAAGATGCTATGGAATTTAAAAATATTAAGAGCAAACCAGTTATTGCTAAGAAAGTAACTACTGCTCCTAAAGTTGTTAAATCAGGAACTCCTAAAATGGAGGATTCTAAACGTGCTGCTGTTAAACACAAACTTGGTAGATTGAGAAAATCAGGTAAGATGAATGATGCTCATTCTGCTATTCTTGAAATAATCGGAAAAAAATAAGGATAAAACATGGCACAACCAACAAACACATTTGATACATACGATGCAGTAGGTATCAGAGAAGATTTGCAAGATGTGATTTATTCTATCGCTCCAACTGAAACTCCTTTCATGAGTGCAGCTGCGAGAGAGCAGGTAAAAAACACTTTGCATGAGTGGCAAACAGATTCTTTGGCTTCAGCGTCTACATCAAACGCTGTAATCGAAGGTGACGAAGCTACTTTAGATGCATCAACTGCTACTGTAAGAATCGGTAACCACACACAGATCATGGATAAGACTGTTGTAATTACTGGTACACAAGAAGCAGTAGACAAAGCTGGTAGAGCAAGTGAACTTGCATACCAAATAGCTAAGAAATCAAAAGAGTTAAAAAGAGACATCGAGTCTACTTTATTAACTAACCAAGCAAGAGTTGCTGGTAACGCATCAACGGCTAGAAAATTTGGTTCAATCGGAGCTTTCATTGCAACAAATGATAACTTAGCTGCCGATGGAACATCTCCAACAGCTGCTGATGGTTCTGACGCTAGAAATGACGGAACTCAAAGAGGCTTAACAGAAGCTATGTTGAAGGACGTTATCAAAGGTACATGGAACTCAGGTGGTAACCCATCTGTAATCATGGTAGGCCCTTTCAATAAGCAAAAGATCTCAGGATTCACAGGTGGATCTACAAGATTTGATGCTTCTGAAGATAAGACTTTATACACTTCAATCGATGTGTATTCTTCTGACTTCGGTGATCTTGAAGTAGTACCTAACAGATTCTCTAGAGAAAGAGACGCTTTAGTACTAGACATGGATTACTGGGCAGTTGGGTTCTTAAGAGACTTTACTATGCATGAACTTTCAAAAACTGGTGACTCAGAGAAAAGACAGCTTTTAGCTGAACTTACTTTGATCTCTAGAAATGAAGGTGCTTCAGGTGGAGTATTCGACCTAACAACATCATAATCTATACATGTATAGGGGAGTAACCTCAAAATACTCCCCTTGCATTAATCCAAATATGAAGTATTAAGAGGTCAATAATACGGAACATAAAAAGGAGAAAACATGAGAACATTAAACGACTATTTTTTAACTGCTGAAATTGAAGATATTAGTACAGCTTCATCTACATTTGTTGCAGTACCTGATGGTGGTAGAGTAATTAAAATTATCTCTGCATTACAAGGTGCTATATCAGGTGGAGATGCTGCCCTATCTTTTGAGATTGGTGGAACAGCTATAACTGGTGGTGGCATTACTGTTGCACATTCAGGATCAGCTGCTGGAACTGTAGATTCATCTGCACCTACTGCTGCTAATAGAGTAGAAGAAGATGGTACAATTGAAATCATTACAGATGGTGGCTCTACTGGAGCTAAAAAATGTCTTATTACATTCGTGATAAGAAGATAATAAATTAGGGGGTGGCAACACCCCCAACTAAAGGAGAAATAAATGTCATACATAGCAATGAAGCCAACAACAACTGAAAAATTAGCATCTTCAGGATCTTCATCTCAAACTGCTGCTTTTGCAGATGGTATAGAGTATGTTAGAGTTATAGCAGATGCAGATTGTCATATTGAGTTTGGTGTTAATCCAACAGCAACTAATGCTAAGATTTTTTTAGAATCTAAAAGTTACGAATACTTTAAAGTCTCACCAGGTGAGAAACTAGCTGCTATTGGTTCTGCTAATGTTTACGTAACTCAATTAAGTGAGTAATGTCGATATTAAGAGAAAAGGAATCAGACGGAACTAAATATTTTGTAGAGTCTGATGGTAAGGTAACAGTAAAAAGATCACAAGATGTTAATCCTATTCTTCAAAAGAATAAAAGATTATACACACTCAATGATGGTTATTCTAAAAGTAAAGACCTTAAACGTGTAGCTAGTATTCCAACTATGGTTTTAGAACTATGGGCTAGAGAATATAATGGCACTAATAACTGGTGGAGAATACCATTATCAGAAAGAAGAAAAATTTTAAAATTAAAACTTAACAGTAACGAGTATCGTTATTTTAGAACAGCATCAGGAAGAATGTAATGGCACTATCAACATACACAGAATTAAAATCATCAATAGCTAATTTCTTAAATAGATCAGATCTTACAACTGAAATACAAGATGATTTCATTAAGCTTGTAGAAGCAGATATGAATGCTAAGTTAAGAATTAGACAGATGGAACAGAATGATGATGTTACTATTAACGCAGAATTAGTAACTGTACCAACAGGATTTATTGCTGTTAGATCATTTCATATATTATCAGCTGGTACTAAATATCATTTAGAATACATAACTCCAGGTAATCTATTTGAAATAAAAGGAGGTTCGACTTCAGGTATGCCAAGAACGTATACTGTAGAGTCAGATAATGAAACTGAAAGTTTTAGATTTGCACCCTCGCCTGATACGAGCTATACAGGTAAGCTTCAATATTATAAGGCTTTTACTGCTTTGTCTGATAGTAATACCTCTAATTATATTTTGGCTAACCATCCTGCTATTTATTTATATGGCTCCTTATATCATGCTAGTAATTTTATCGGTGGCATCGACCCTAACCAAACGCAACAATGGCTAGGTATGTATTCAGCAGCTCTTGAGAGATGTGAGAATAACGATAGACAAGATTCATATGGATCTGCACCTGTTGTTCAAAGAACAGATGTAAGTACAGATCTATCATTCTATAGGAGAAAATAATGCAGATACCTTTTGGAGAGTGGCTACCTGATCAACCTAAACATTTGAATCCAGGAGCTAACGTAGCAACAAATGTATATTACGCATTAAATTCTTATAAAAGATTTCCTTCATTGGTAAGCTATAGTTCTAATAATATTGGAGCTGATGCTAGAGGTGGTGGATCTTTTAGAGATAATTCAGGTAATGTATTTAACTTTGTAGCTAAGAATACAGATATATATCAATTAGCTAGTGGTACATTTACTTCTAGAAAAGGATCTCTTACAGGTACAAATTCAGACTATTTTACATTTACTCAATTTGGTAATCATATCATAGCAAGTAATGGTGTAGATGCACCTCAATATTATTTAATGGGTACATCAACTAATTTTGCTAATTTATCTTCAATACAAACAGCAGGAACTGTACCTACATTTAAAGTATCAGGAGTTATAAGGGATTTTTTAGTTACAGGTAATCAACCTACAAATCAGAACAGAATACAATGGTCAGGTATTAATGATATTACTACTTGGTTATCAGGAACTAAACAAGCTGATCAACAAGATCTACCAGGTTCAGGTGGTGAGA
>Ga0098042_1000796_pt1 | contig 12096 bp, 23 predicted proteins | sample 9_EtaG_FD_75066 | JGI IMG/M metagenome (GOLD analysis project Ga0098042, IMG submission 75066) | Marine viral communities from the Subarctic Pacific Ocean - 9_ETSP_OMZ_AT15188 metaG | ecosystem: Environmental > Aquatic > Marine > Oceanic | place: Pacific Ocean | collected 2015-01-10
AGATGCTAAAGACAAAGTGTTTGCTGGTATTACAAAACTTACACAAGCTGTTAGCTCCACACTAGGGGCTAGCGGTAAGTGTGTTATATTAGAAGATAATACTGGTAAACCAATTATTACAAAAGATGGAGTTACTGTAGCAGAGGCTATAACGTTGTTAGATCCTGTAGAAAATATGGGGGCAACACTGTTAAAAGAAGCTGCTAGAAAAACAGTAAAAGAAGCGGGTGATGGTACTACAACTGCAACAGTACTAGCACATGCTATTTTAGAACAAGCTTATAACTATAGTGAAGAAGACTCTATAAGAGGTATAAAAAAAGGTATACAAAAAGCAACTAACAATGTTATTAAATACTTAGAAAAAATATCAATACCAGTTACTGGTGATATGATAGATCAAGTTGCAACTATATCTACAAATAACGACCCTAAGCTTGGTAAAATAATAGCAGACGCTTTTAGAGCAGTAGGAGACAACGGTGTAGTTGTTTTAGAGCCAACTGACTTACCTCAAACCACGTATGAACTTATTGACGGTGTTCCATATGAAAGAGGTTTAAAAAATATACATTTTGTAACTAATCAAGATAAGAAAACTGCAGAGCTAGATAAACCTCTAGTTTTGTTAGTTGAATCTGAAATTGAAAACGTAAGAAAAATACAAAATGTTTTAGAGCATGCTATAAAAAACAAAAGATCTTTACTTATTATAGCTGATGTAGATAAACAAGTTATGTCTGCTTTAGCTATGAATAAAATAAAAGGTAATATTAAAGTAAACGTAATTGATGCTCCTATTTATGGTGTAAGTAAAAAAGAAACATTAGATGATTTAGCTTTACTTACGGGTGCAACAATTATAAACGAGGACTTAGGTGATGATATAGATTTAATCGGGCCAGAACATTTAGGTGAATGCTTAAAAAGTGTAACCGATGAAAACGAAACTATATTGCAACTTAATAAAACCTCACAAGCTGTAGACGACTTAATAGACGAGCTAGAAAAGCAACTAAATAAAACTAAGAATCCAGTAATGGTTCAAAAATTAGAAAAAAGGTTGGCTAGACTATCTGCTTTAGTAGCTATTGTTAAAGTTGGTGCAAATTCAGAAGTAGAGCTAAAAGAAAAACAAGCTAGAGTTGAAGATGCTATATGTGCTACCAAAGCTGCTATAAAACAAGGTATTGTTCCAGGCGGTGGTATTGCGCTTTTAAACGCAGCTGATAATTGTACAATATCTAACCCGGGCGAAAGAGCTTTATTAAAAGCTATAGAAGCTCCATTTAATAAAATTCTAGAAAACGCTGGTATTCCAGAAGCTAGAGTTAATTCAACAGAGGGTGAAGGTCTTGACGTGGTTACAGGAAATACAGTAAATATGATACAACACGGAATTATTGATCCGTTGCTTGTAACAAAAAGCGCTTTACAAAATGCTTCATCAGTAGCTACTACAATACTTTCTACTGACTGTGTTATTAACAATTTAAGAGTTGGTGATGAAAGCGGTAGGTAAAAATTTAGTAGTTAGTTTAGTAAAACAAGGTATTGCTAAAACTAAAGGCGGTTTGTTGTTAGGTGAAAAACAACGTGAAGATATTAGATACACAGAAGGAGTTGTTATATCAGCAGGTTCTGAAGTAAATGGTATAAATGAAAATGATGTTATTTATTTTGACAAAAACAACTCGCATAACATAGAAGTAAAAAAAGAAATATACACTATAGTTAATATGAACAACGTGGTTGTTGTGTTATGAGACTAGAAGCAAGTGACATTAGAGATTTAAATCTATTTAAACATTATAGAATTATACGTAAATGGGCTTGCAAAAACTACGATCTTAATGACGCAGACTTAGAGTTACTTATATATTTAGATTGTATAGACTTGTTTACAAAGCATGATTTTAAAATCGGTACTTATGCTTATAGTTGGGACAACAGGCGCTGGAACAGATTACTTAAAAAAGGTTGGATAATAGTTTGGAGAGAAAGAAACAGGACAACTCAAAAGTATAATATCTATAAAGTTTCATTTAAGTGCAAACAGCTTATAAGTAGAATGTACCGTATTATGCTAGGTAAAGAAGATATTCCAACAAGTTTACATAGAAACAAAATAATGAAAGGTAAAACATATATGGATAAAGTTTTACAAACATCAATTAAACATGCTAACAAAGATAAAAAATAAAATTATGGCAAAAAAATCTAAAAAAGAAGAAGTAGTAAAAGAAGTTTCTTCTGTTGATAAAAAAATAGCTAAACTAAAAGCTGTTATTAAGATATTAGAAGCTAGTAAATAGTCATGGCTAATAAAGATAAACTAAAGGTAATAGCTGGTGAATTAAGAAAAGCTTCAGCGATGCATAAGGCTCAAGCTAAAAAAATAGATTCAATGTCTAAAGGTCTTAAAATGCCTATTATGCCTAATATAGCTGGAAGTTTAAGACAAAACTTAAAAATACAAGATATAGGTCAAAACTTATTTGAAGGTCAAGCTTTAGCTGATCAAATGCAGTTGCGTAGAACAGATAAACCTGTTATGCCTCCTGCGCCTAATCCGGTAGCTCCTCTATATATGGGTGGTAATGAAAAACTATCAGACACTTTGTTTTTACCTAATAAGTTTAAAAAACAAGAAGGTAAAATGATTGATGAAACTGATTATGATGATTTATCTAAAAAAATAGAAAATTATAAAAGAAAATCAGTTGAAGATTTACAGGATCTAGGAAAAATAAAATTAAACAAACAAGGTAAACCTTACGTTGTAAATAGAAAAAACTAATAATTATGGCAAAAAATCCAGGACAAACAGGAGCTGATGCGGTATGGGGTGGACCTCATCAACCATCAAATTTAAAAAAAGGTAATCCAAGATATGGTATGGACCCTATACAGGTGTTAAAAGATATGCCAATGTATAAAGCTGGGCCTATAACTCAGAAGGCTAAGTAAAAACTTACTATAATGAGTGATAGAATAAGTGAACACATATCGCTTAAAGAAGCTATTAAATCAAATACAGCTACTCGGTTAGGTATTGACAATATTCCCAGGGAGCAAGATTTAATAAACATGAAAACTATTGCTGAAAAAGTTTTTGAACCACTACGTAAATTTGTAGGTGGTCCAATAGCTATTAATAGTTTCTATCGCTCACCAGAACTTAACTCTGCAATTGGAGGAAGTAAATCTTCTCAACATTGCATTGGTTGCGCTCTCGATATTGACGACACATATGGTCATATGTCTAATGCAGAAATGTTTAATTGGATTAAGGCTAACTTAGATTATGATCAGATGATATGGGAATTTGGCACAGACATAAACCCAGACTGGATACATGTGAGTTATATTTCTGAAGAAGTAAACAGAAACAGATGCTTAGAAGCATATAAAGAAAATGGTAAAACCAAATACAAAGTAATATAATGGCAATAAAAGTAAAAGAAAAAACACCTTTAGAAGGTAAAATTAGTCCAGCTTGTAAAGCTGCTGCGAAAAAAAAGTTTGATGTTTGGCCAAGTGCTTATGCTTCAGGTTGGGGTGTAAGATGTACTAAAGCTGGTGGACCAGGTAAAATGGGTAAATCAAAAAAGAAGTAATGGCTAAAAAGAAACCAGAGTGGAAAGACAGTAAGTATGCTGATGCAAAAGGTAAGTTTAAAGATTTATCTTGTGAAGCTCTAGCTAGTTGGCTTATTAAAAGTAGAAAAGGTAATAAAAAAGCTATTGTAGGTAGTTTAAATCAACAAATAGTTTTTAATCGTAAAAAAAATCCTAGCTATGCTAGTAAAATGAAGTGTGCTAGAAACAAAGCCATGAAAAAACTTGGCAAAGATGCCTAATGAATGTATTTGATGATTTTAATTTAATTAAATTTAAAAATCAAAAACCACCTGCAGATAATTCTTTAACTACATTAAAAGAAATAAAAGACATAGATAATTTAGATGTAGATAAAAAATTTGTAGAATATTATGATAGTATTCCACGTGTGTTTAAAAATGTAATTAAAAAAAATGGTTACCAGTATCCAAAAGATTTAGTTACATACCTTGTTAATTTTAGTAGACCTTTAGTGATAAATTTAAAAAATTATCACGGTAGATCAAGACCTAATGAAATAGCTAAAAACTATAATATAGATTTAGATGTTGTAGATTTAAAATCTGCAAAAACAAAAGCTTACCCTTCAGGTCACTCAGCGCAAGCTGAATTAGTAGGATTAGTATTAAGTGACATATATCCTAATTTAAGATCGCAAATAATGAAAGAAGCTGATAATATATCTTTAAGTAGAAATATTGGTAGATTACATTACGCTTCTGATAGTAAAAACGGAACTGATTTAGGTAGAGCAATGTATGAACATTATAAAATAAAAACAAATGCCTTACGTACAAGCTAACAACCCTCTTTCATGTTGGAAAGGTTATGAAAGAAAACCAGGTACAACTGAGTTTTCTAAAGGTAGCTGTGTAAAGGCTTCTGACTCACCAGCTACAAAGAAAAAACAAAAAGGCGGAGGAACTACTAAAACATGTTTGCCTAAAAGCAAAATTGATAGTATGTCAAAAGAAAAAAGAGATGAGTTGGTTAGAGCTAAGAAATCAGCCGGATCAAAAGGTAAATATAAAAGATCATCAAAAACAAACGTTAAAGGCGCTAGAAAAAAAGGTGCTACATTACGCGACTGGTTTGAAAAAGAAGACTGGAGAAGAGTTGATGATCCTAGTAAAAAATGTGGAGAATAGTTATGGCTAGTAAATCACCAAACAATATAAAAGAAAAAGCTTACGAAAAGCAAAACCGCGCAATGCGAGCTAAACATAAAAAAGAAACAGGTAAAACACTTGGTACTAGGCAAACTTCTGGCACAGGTAAACGTAGAGTTTCTTTTGCGTGTAGGTTTGCTGGTATGGCTGGAGCATTAAAAGATGCTAAAGGTGAACCAACTAAACTTAAAATGGCTCTTAAAAAATGGGGTTTTGGTAGTAAAGAAGCTGCTAGAAACTTTTGTAATAAACATAAAGAAAAATAAAAATAAAAAAAATGATTAGAAATTATTACACAGAAGCTTATAGTTCCGCAGTAGTGCCATCAGTTAGTGATACACTACTTATAGATGGAAGAACTAAAAGCGACACACCTCAGGGTGCTTGGAAACAATATAACTTATATATTGGTGATTCTCCAGCTAGTTTACCTGTAACAACAACTACAGATAATACAGCTGTTAACAACTCAACAAATGTTGGATTAAAATCTCCTAACCCACTTATTAAAGCGGGTATGATAGTTAAAGGTACTGGTTTACCAGATGCTGGTTTAGCTATTGCTTCAGTAACAGACGCTAGCAACTATGTGTTAGCATCTCAAGATACTATAGCTGCTGACGCTACTTTAACATATACTTACGCTGCAAGCGCAAAATTAAAAGTATTAACAGTAAATAATGAGACAGTAACGTTTCATAATCCAGTTAAAGGAGAGATATTACCCGTAAGTGTAGTACAAGTGTTTGCTACCGGAACAGAAGGTGGTGTAGAAAATTTAGTTGCATTAAGTTAAAAATATAGTTATGCCTGATAAACAAAAAAAATTAAAGAAAAAAATCAACAGGTTGTCTGATAAACATAGAGGTTTATATGGTGCTGTTGTAGAAGGCTACGGTCAAAATAAATACACTAGCGGAAACTACGATAAAGATACAGATAAACTTTATAGAGTTGAAGATAGACTCACTAAAAAAGAAAAAAAATACGAAAAAAAATATGGTGGAAGCCCATATGATCCTATTAATATGAAAAACAACTTAAAAAAAGACGCAAAATACGATGCTAAAGAAGCATACAATAAAAATCTATCTGGCAAAGCAAGATTACATTATTTAGAAAATAATATTGCTGACAGATCATTTATGTCTAAACACTCACACTCTAAATAATAAAAAAATGGCAGAATCAGTAAAACAAGAAAAAAAGAACCTCATGGAGGATATGCCTGTAGATAAAAAGGCAAGTATGTCTATGAAACCAGGTATGTTTCAAATGAAAAAAGGACCTTTTGAAATGAAACCAGGAACTTCAAAAAGAGGTCCATTAGATAAACAATTAAAAGGTAATCAACACAAATTACCAGATCATTTAAAGAAAGCAATAGAAGCTGCTCCTGAAATGAAATATCCTATTAACATGAGCAAAGACCCTATTAAAATGGGTAAAGATCCTATCAAAATGGGTAAAGATCCTATCAAAATGGATAAAGATCCTATGAGTATGAAGAACCCTCCTTTAAAAGCTTATGGTAGAAAACCTTTAAAAATGAAAGATCCTATTAAGATGGATAACTACAAAAAATAGAGACAGTAGAGTCTGTATAAAACTCATAATTAACATTAACAACAATCATTAACAAAAATCAAAAATCAAAATTATGGCAAAATTTATCTCAATTCACTCATCAGGATCAGGACTTGCTGGTGGTGATATTCTAATTAATGCTGATAACGTAAATTCAGTTATCGCAGCAAGTGGAACTACTACAGTTTTAAAACTAAATGGTCCAGCTTTAGATGAAGCTACAGTGACTCACACTTCAGTTGGAACAGTTCCTTCAGTAAGAGACGCTATTAACTATGCATTAACTGCTAACCCAGGTGGTGTAAAAGCTAAAGTTCAGCTTCCAGCTGGAATCACAGTAAGTTCAGTAGCTCTTGCATAATGAAATCTAGAGGCTTAGGAGACGATATAGAAAAAGTAACTAAAGCAACTGGTATTAAAAAGTTGGTTGACACAGTGTCACAGGGTTTAAATATACCCTGTGGCTGTGAAGGCCGAAAAACTTTTTTAAATAAAATGTTTCCTTATAAACAAAACTAATGGCTTTTAAAATTAAGCAACCTTTTCCTATTGATAACACGCCTATATATAACGTACCGTTAGAAGATGGCGTTGTTGGTAAGGCAGATAGAAATGGAGCTATTTTAATTGACAAAGATGTAAATACTCCTCTTGAAAGAAAAGAAGTTATTAAACATGAAATGGTACATATAGATCAAATGAAAAGAGGCGACCTTGATTATGATGATAAAAATGTGTATTGGAAAGGTAAGGTATATCCTAGATCAAAAATGAACGAAGGCTCTATGAAGCTTCCTTGGGAAAAAGAAGCTTGGAGCGTATATAAAAAATAACATGTCAAAACCTAAAAAGAAATTCGCAGAAAGTACTGTAGGTAAACTTTTATTTGGCGCTGCTTCAATAGTAAACCCTGCTTTAGGGAACGTACTAAAAGGAGTAACATCACCAGGTGAAGCTATAGCAGCTATAGGTAAATCAGATGTAAGCTCTGATGACAAAATAAAATTACAACAATTAATATACGAGCAACAAAATAAAGAAATGGAGTCTATCACCTCAAGGTGGCAGGCGGATTCCGCTTCAGATTCGTGGCTTTCTAAAAACGTACGCCCACTAGTTTTAGTATGGTGTATTGTTGTATTTTCACTAGCAGGATTACTTGATAGTGTAGATACAATACCATTTCACATAGGTGAAACATGGAATGATACTTTTGAGAAAGTTATGATGGCTGTTGTACTCGCATATTTCGGAGGACGAAGTGGAGAAAAGGTTACAAGTATATTTAAAAAGTAAATAAAACGTGTAACTATACTAATAGTTAAGTAAATAAATAATTAAATTAAATTAATATGAGTAAAAAAATTACCGAAGACCAATTAAAGAAAATCCAAGATTTTCAAAAAGAGTTAAATCAACTTTTAAATGAAACTGGAATTTTAGAAGTCCAAAAAACCGCAGTATTAGCGAAGTTTCATGAGGTTAACAAATCTACTGAAGAGTTTAAAAAAGAACTCGAAGAAGAGTATGGATCAGTAAATATCAATTTAGCTGACGGCACATATGAACCAATTGAAAAAGAAGACGACGATAAAAAAGAAGAATAATGTCGTCAGTTATCAGAAAAATCAGTATCGGTTCTGATTATAAAACCGATGCAATGCATTATTCTGTTGGTCAGTCTGTGTATGGTGGTCACACTATATCACATATAATATCTGATCAAAAAGACAATTCTTATAACATTTTTATCAAAAAAAACAATGAGGTATTGCCGTGGAAGAAGTTTAATTCTAACATGGCAATATCCGTTGAGTATGATTTAGAATATTAATGAACAGTTTATTTGACTTTATCGTTGAGCCTTGTGGCCAGCGATATAATAATGAAGTAAAAGTAGGTGACACAAGCCTTATAATTAATACTGAACTAGATAGTTATAAATCTGTAAATAATATAGGTAAAGTTATATCAACACCTTTAGCTTATAAAACAAGTATAAAACCAGGTGACTTAGTAATGATTCATCATAATGTATTTAGAAGGTTTTATGATATTAAAGGTAAAGAAAAAAATAGTCGAGCTTATTTTAAAAATAATTTATATTTTGTACAATTAGATCAAATATATTTATATAAAAAAAATAACAAATGGCAGTCTTTTGGTGATAGATGTTTTATAGCACCAATAAAAAACAATGATGAAATTAATGCTTCTTTAGAGCAAAGCCTTATTGGTATACTAAAATACGGTAATAACTCCTTAGAAGCGCTAGGAATAACCGAGGGAGACCTTGTAGGTTATAAACCCTTTGGTGAATATGACTTTGTTGTAGAAAACAAACGTCTTTATTGTATGAAATCTAATGATATTGTAATTAAATATGAACGTCAAGGAAACGAAGAAGAATATAATCCAAGCTGGGCAGAAAGCAGTTGAAGAATTAATTAAGGTAGCGAAAGAACCTATTGTTGATTCTGACGATGATATATCTGCTGATAGATTAAAAAATGCTGCGGCAACTAAAAAGCTTGCAATATTTGATGCGTTTGAAATTTTGACACGTATTCAAGAAGAAGAAAATATATTAGATAACAAACCTGCAGAAAAAAAACAAACTTCTTTTGGTGGTTTTGCAGAAAGAAGATCTAAATAATGTATAAACAAACATTATATAAAATAGTTGAACCAATTAAAGAACATGTTATTAAAAGGTTTAACAAAAATAAAAAATGGAAATACGGTTATAATTCTGATTATGATATTATAATTATATCAAAAACAGGAGAAATAGGTGAAATATATGAAATACAAAATTTACGTATAGCTTTACCTTTTAAAAATAACGTATACAAAAGATCAAATAAAAAGCTAGAACAATACTGGGAAGTGTTTGAGCGTAAAAAAGAGTTAAAGAAAATTAAAACTATATTTGATTGGAAAGAATATCCAGACGCTTTTAAAGAACAATTACACGATTATATTGATGAAGAATTTAAAAGAAGAGAAGAAGGTTTCTGGTTTTACAATAAAGGTATTCCTACCTATATTACTGGTACTCACTACATGTATCTCCAATGGTCAAAGATTGACGTTGGACAAGCTGAGTTTAGGGAAGCAAATAGATTATTCTTTATATTTTGGGAAGCTTGCAAAGCAGACACAAGATCATATGGGATGTGCTACCTTAAAAATAGACGAAGTGGATTTTCATTTATGGCATCAGGAGAGACTGTTAATCTCGCAACAATATCTAGCGACTCTAGATTTGGAGTATTATCTAAGTCAGGTGCAGATGCTAAAAAAATGTTTACAGATAAAATCGTACCAATATCCGTCAACTACCCATTTTTCTTTAAACCCATACAAGATGGTATGGACAGACCTAAAACAGAACTTGCCTACAGAGTACCAGCTTCTAGGTTTACAAGAAAAAAACTTGAAACAAATCAACAGCTTGAGGAAATCGTTGGGCTTGATACAACTATCGACTGGAAAAATACAGGTGATAACTCTTATGATGGTGAAAAGCTTGCCTTACTCGTACATGATGAAGCCGGTAAATGGGAAAAACCTGAGAATATTCTTAATAACTGGAGAGTTACTAAAACAACATTAAGACTAGGTAGTAGAATAATTGGTAAATGTATGATGGGTTCAACGAGCAATGCTCTTGACAAAGGTGGTAGAAATTACAAAAAACTTTATTATGACTCAGATGTTACCAAAAGAAACCGCAATGGACAGACTAGCTCAGGACTATATTCTTTGTTCATACCTATGGAATGGAACTACGAAGGATACATTGATACTTATGGACACCCTGTCTTTGATACTCCAGAACAAGCGGTTGAAGGAATCGATGGTCAAAAGATTAAGATCGGGGTTATTGAGCACTGGGACAATGAAGTAGATGGCCTTAAGGATGATTCTGACGCACTTAATGAATTATATAGACAGTTTCCACGTACTGAAAAACACGCGTTCAGAGATGAAACTAAAAAGTCTTTATTTAATTTAACTAAAATCTATCAACAAATAGATTATAACGAAGACTTAAAAAATTCTAATGTAATTACTCAAGGTAATTTTCAATGGGAAGGTGGGATTAAAGATACAAGCGTACAGTTTTTTCCAAATAAAAACGGTAGATTTTTAATTTCATGGGTTCCAGACGCACATCAACAAAATAGACATATTATAAAAAACGGTAAAAAATATCCAGCAAACGAGCATATGGGTGCTTTTGGTTGTGATAGTTACGATATATCTGGTACTGTTGATGGAAGAGGTTCTAAAGGATCTCTTCATGGTTTAACAAAATTTACAATGGATGGTCCACCTAATTTATTCTTTTTAGAATATATTGCAAGGCCACAAACAGCAGAGACATTTTTTGAAGATGTTTTAATGGCTTTATATTTTTACGGTATGCCGTTATTAGCAGAAAATAACAAACCTAGATTACTATATTATTTAAAAAGAAGAGGTTATAGAGGTTATTCAATGAATCGTCCCGATAAAACAATGTACAAGCTTTCAGTTGCTGAAAAAGAAATAGGTGGTATACCTAATTCAAGTGAAGATGTAAAACAAGCACACGCGGCAGCAATTGAATCTTATATTGAAAGTTTTGTAGGTTACAACAACGAGCAATATGGTACAATGTATTTTCAACGAACGCTAGAAGACTGGGCAGCGTTTAACATAAACAACAGAACAAAGCACGATGCTTCAATAAGTTCTGGCTTAGCTATTATGGCTTGCAATAAAAATAAATATAGACCAGTTGCCGAAATTATTAAAGAAAAAGTAAATTTAAATTTTTCTAGATATGATAATAGAGGTTATAAATCAAAAATAATTAATAAATGATTGAAACAAGTACTAACAGTTCATTTCCAAGTCAGGTGGTACCTTTCGGAGAAAAGCTTAGTTTTGAGTATGGTCTTAAAGTAGGACAAGCCATTGAGTATGAATGGTTTAGAGGTGGAAAAGTCAATAGCAGTAAATTTAACGCTGGTTATCAAAACTTTAATAGATTAAGATTATATGCTCGTGGCGAACAATCTGTACAAAAATATAAAGATGAGTTATCAATTAATGGTGACTTAAGCTATTTAAATTTAGACTGGAAACCAGTACCTATTATACCTAAGTTTGTAGATATAGTAGTAAATGGTATATCTTCTAAAGATTATGAAATAAAAGCTTTTGCTCAAGATCCGTTTTCAACAAAACAGAGAACTAACTATGCAAACTCTATTATGCGCGACATGATGAGTAAACCATTGTTAGATAGCATAAAACAAAATTTAGGAGTTGATATATACAGCTCACTTGATCCAGCTAACTTACCTCAAAATAAAGAAGAGTTAGAAGTTCACATGCAGTTAAACTACAAACAATCAGTTGAAATAGCTGAAGAAGAAGTAATTAACAATGTATTAGACTTTAACAAATACGAATTAACAAAGAAAAGATTAGTTGAAGATATAGTTACAATAGGTATTGGAGCTGTTAAAACAAATTTTAATAAAGCTGAAGGTGTTGTGGTTGATTATGTAAATCCTGCTAATTTAGTTTGGTCTTACACTAATGATCCAAACTTTCAAGATATATATTATGTAGGTGAAATTAAATCAATAACCTTAGCAGAGCTTAAAAAAGAGTTTCCTGATTTAACAAACGAAGATTTAAAAATGATTCAAAAATAT
>Ga0098042_1000797_pt1 | contig 12094 bp, 19 predicted proteins | sample 9_EtaG_FD_75066 | JGI IMG/M metagenome (GOLD analysis project Ga0098042, IMG submission 75066) | Marine viral communities from the Subarctic Pacific Ocean - 9_ETSP_OMZ_AT15188 metaG | ecosystem: Environmental > Aquatic > Marine > Oceanic | place: Pacific Ocean | collected 2015-01-10
CACGTTCAATGGAAGTAATGAGAGCAGGAATGGAAGTTGAACCACGTGAACCAATTCCTTCTCTTGAGGTGCCACGTATTTCTACTAAAGCATTTGACAATGATGAAGTAACTGTAGAAGTTCCAATTGGATCTTCATTTACAGGAGAAGCAAGAGATGCAGCTGGACCAGTATATAGATTACAAGGTGAAAAAGGAGAAAACATAACTGGCAGCCTGGGTGGTGTTGCGTTTGATCCTGAGGTAGCGGCTTACAACGAGCGCATGGCACAAGGTTTTTTAAATCGTGCTATTAGCGGTGGATTGGCTCAAAAACAACCACAAGCGGTTGAAGTGGTCACAACAAAACGACTTGTCGGTCCAGCTGAAGCTGGTCCAGGTCGTGTACCTTTATCTCGTAGTGCAGCTTCTTTGCCACGTGTTGCGCTGGTCGATACAGGCTATTCAATTCCAGGTAGTAAACCTGTAGGAACACCATCAACAGGAGCAATGACTGTTGGTATTAACTATGCAGAAATGCCTAAATCAGAAGTATATCGTCCTACAGATATTGGACGTGTTGGTGGAGACTTAACATCTAGACCTAAATTTGTTGCTTCTGTTTCGACTCCTCCTGCAGTGATGCCTCCTTTAACAGCATCGCCAGGATTGTCTAAGATTGGTTCTCAAACAAGAAGTCCTTCTGGTCAGCTAACACAATATGGGCAACAGATTACTTATCCTCGTATGCGTGGAGATGCTTTATTCCCTACTGGTACATTAATAAATGATCCAGAAAAACGTGGTGGCCCTGTTAAATTTGAAGGACGTGAACGTCGTGAAAATGAATATGTACGTCCTATTAGTGAGAGACTAGGTAGAGGCGATACTATGCAGCGCTTCCCCATTATTCGCAGAGGTTGAAATGACAGAAAAGAAAAAAACAACTAAAGAAAAAGACAAGAAGTGGATTAAAAAAGCTGTAAAGAACCCTGGTGCTTTTACAGCAAAAGCAAAAAGAAAAGGTATTACAAGTGCACAGTTGCAAGCCAATGTAGAAAAGAATCCAGATAAGTATGACGAGAAGACTCAAAAACAAGCCAGACTACGTGAAACTCTTGTTAGGATCAATAGAGATAAGAAAAATAAAAATGCCAGTAAAGAAAAAAAGTGATCCTTGCTGGAAAGGATACAGAAAAGATGGAATGAAGACTTCAAAGAAAACAGGTAAAAAAGTTGCCAACTGTGTTCCTGTAAAAAAACGCAGTAAAAAATAATCATGCCATACGATAAGCGCCTAGTAAAACCACAAGACTACATGGATGATGTAGCCAAATTTTTTGATAAAGGTGCATATGTAAAAACAAAATATGAACAACAGAATCGCGCTGATTCTACTCAGCCACCTTTTCAAATCAACCGTTTTGGTGCAAGTGAATTACGCAATCGTATAACTAGTAGAAAACCTACAATTAATCCTCGTTTAAATTTCCCTGACACTCAACCAGATAATTTTAATTTATTTCAAGGTTTACCAGGAAGATTTGATATAAGTAGAAAAGAATTATATAACTTTGATGCAGGTCGTCCTGTTTTTCAAAAACCTACATTTTTAGATACAATTGAATTTCAATTAAAAGGAGATAAATGGAAAGAAACTTTTGAACTAAGTCCAACAATGAATCCAGAAAAACGTCCTAAAAATCCTATGCCTAGGGCGGATAATCCAGATCCTAGAAATTACTTAATGAAGACAATGGAAGCAAAAGCAATGGCTGAAGTAAAAGGCACAATGAATATTGCACAGTTAATGAAAGCATCACCAGGTGAAATTAAAGCAGCGGAAGAAAAAGGCCCTGTAAAATAAAAAGAATATATTTGTGTTTAAATAAATGGCAGCTGGAAGATTAGCAGGAACATTAGGAACAGTAGGAAAAAAAGTACTGCCACGTTTTCGTGATATGTTTGTTCAGGCATTGCCTGAGGCATTGGGTGGTGGTTTATTAACTGGAGGCGCACATTTAATTATGGGCGGTAAACCAGATGAAGCACTTGCTTATGGTCTTGCAGATACCGTAGGTTCGGCTGCAACTTTAGGTTTATTAAGCAAAGCAGGTATTCAAAATCCTCTTGCACGAACTGGAGCAAACTTTATTACAGGTGCAGTAACATCACGCGCATTAACAGATACTTTATTTAAAGATCGTTATTCACAACAGGCTTTGCAGGGGCAAGGTGGTCAAGCTGTTACTAATGCACAACAACAAGCACAACGTGGAAATGTAAATGGAATGACGATGGATGAGTTGGCTGGTAAATATATGGAAGACACAATGTTCCAACAACTACAAGGAGCAATGCAAGGAGGTCAACAACAAGGTGATTTAGTCAGAATGATGAATTCAATGGGTCCAACATATGATATGAATGCAGCTAGAAATAATATGGCTTCTATCATGGGCGTATAATCATGTTTCAGCAATTACGAAATTTAGGACGTTCAGTTCAATCAGGTTTTGATAGAGGAGTTCAACTTCAAGATCGACTTGCAAGAGAGAAATCAGCTAATAAAAATGTAAAAAAACGTTATAGCCATAGTGTTATCCCTGGTTTAGACGGAGGTTACTATAAAGAATTAAATCGACAAGGAATTAATATGCAAACACCGGCTGAAATGGCCGGTGCTATTGGTGCTCGTCTTTTAACAGACGTAGCAGATGATGCCAGTCGTCATACGTATTGGCGTTATAACCATCCAATGGCAATAGGAGATGTTCTTGCAGAACAAATCATTGGTGATAATATTTATAATTTCAATTCAGCACAAAGAGCTGCTATTGAATTAGGAGCTATTGGTGTACCTGTTGCTTCTCATTTAGGTGTTTTTGATATTACAAATCCTGAACAACTAGGTCGACCAAAAGGTTTTGCACAAAGCTATGCAGAAGTAGGTTCAGAAGATAGACGTGAAACAGCTAATCCAGCTGCAGAACTTTTTGATCGGTATGCTTTAGGTCGTCGTGGACGGCCTTTAAAATATGAAACAGCTCAACAAGATATTCCTGATTTAACAAAACAAAGGTATTCAAATTATATGAATACTCTTTATAACGACAGAACTTCAGGAGTTATTCCAGGGTCTATTGGTTTAGGTTTAGCTGGAGGTATGGCGGCTGCTTTAGGCAAAGGTAGTCTTAGAAATGTTATCGGTAGTGCAGCATTGGGTTCAGGCATTGGTGCAGGGTTGGGTGCAACAGGTGCTTTTAAAGCAACAACTGAAAATTTAGAAGGAAAGCCAGAAGCATTTATTGCAGGCTTTCCTGTTGGACTTGAATCGGTAGGAGGGTTAGTCGGAGGAGCCGGTGCTGTGCGTTTAGCAACTCAAAATCCACAAACAGTTAAAACTCCTATAGGTGTAGATCCACCAAAAAACGCTGTACGTGGAACTAAGAAAAAAGTCCCTGGTGGCATGACTTATGAAGTTATGCCTAATAGTGCGCGTAAAGTTTTTGGTTATGGCGTACTTGGTGCAGGTGCAGGAGTTATTGCGGGCAAGATGGCTAATGCATTGATTGCAGCAGGAGCAAGAAAAGATTTACCTAATACAGATGAGTATGGGATTTATTAAGACGAGATAGAATTTAAGTATCTTAAGTATTAACTGTTAGAGAGTAATACCATGCAAGTTGGCAACCAAGGTGGATTACAAACTATGATGGCAGGCATGGGAATGATTGGCCGTGATTTACAAGACATGGTTGGTTCCCAAATGCAAAGTGTAGGAAATATGATGAGTAACCAAGGCCAAAAAATGGCTGCAGTACAGCAACAACGTAGAGGATATGCAGGTCCGTCAGGAGGCAGTCCATCTGGTGTAGGAAGAATGGACCCTAATGCACCTTTTAATATCAGTGGTGATTATGTGGGACTTGATCCAACAGGCGGTAATGTTACTCAGGGAACAGGTGGTAGACGAGCACAAGGTCCTGGACCGGTAACAGGTGATGTAACTCCAAGTGCAGACGGCCCAGGTAATCCACGTGTAACTCAAGGCGGAGGAGGAGGAACTGGAAGCGGTGGAGGTGGTAGATCAGGTGGTGGTGGTAGATCAGGTGGCGGTGGAGGTGGAAATAGAGTTCCTCGTGGTGGGGGCAGTACTCCTGTTGGAGGTATGAATTTTAGCCGTGGCGGAATGTTAGGTGGCGCTACAAATGTGGCTGGAATGATTGCACCAGTAATGATGGGTGTTGGAAATATTCAAGAAGGTAAAACTCTTGAAGGCGTAGGTAATTTATCTGGTGGTGCTGCTGCTCTTGCAGCTACACGAGGCATGAATCCTTTAATTCGTCTTGGTGCGGCAGGTTTAGGCGCCATCGGAGTTGGTGGATTAGGTGCAGCTGGTGATCGTATGATTGCTGAAAAAACAGGACAAGGATCAGATGAATATAATCAAGAAAAAAATCGATATCAAACAAATGCTAATTTAAAACCATTTGTACAAGCAATGAGTGCTATTCAGCAAACATCAATGGAAAACGATCTTTTAAGAATGAAGGCACAAGAACCTATTCTTAATCGCTTGCTTGATGGTCAACTAGTACGTCAGCAAGCAATGAATGCTAGCCTAACAAATAGTTATGCAATGCTTGGTACATTATCTGCTCAAGCAAAAATGGCACAGCAAGGACAGCGTGAAGCAGGCGCTAACTTCCGTACTGCTTTAACTGCTAATCCTTATGCAGCTAGTGCTGTTGCCTCACCCTCTATTAGTTTCTAATCATGATGCAATATTTTAACAATCCAAGAGCTCAGTTTTTTGGAGCTGAGAATCCTTATAACAACCCTTATTTCCAAACCTATCAAGGCGGCCGGCCTATGCTGATGGCCCTTGGTAATTTGCCGCCAAGTGCAGCAGAAAAAGGAACAGGCCCAATAGGAAACAAAACTGGGCAGGATTATGATTATAGAGAAGAAGGAACACAAGGCCCTGGAGATCCTTCAGGGGCGTTTAAAAAAGATGGAACTTTTGAAGAAGATACTTCAACTAAACCTGCTCCTAAAAGCCAAAGAGATGGGGATAGAGATCTTTATGCAGAATTGCTTGAGAAGCTTTTAGAGCAGCAAAGATATGAAAGCGATCCAGATCGAATGAAAGAAAAATTTGATATTACAGAACCTATTTATGTTCGTCGTGCACAATTGAATCAAAAAATGGGACTAGAAAATTTAGAGGCAGCTGGTAAGGCTTCTTTTAAATACAAAACTGGACCACAAATGTTTATGACTGTAGGTGCTTCTAAAGCTGCTTATCTGCCTGAAGCAGTAAGCGCAGCTAGCAATTCATTTACAGGTTTAAATTTAGCAAATGCAATGAAGCCTAGAATGAGTGGGTATTACAGGGGGCTTGTATAAATGTCTTCTACAGGACTGCCTTCTATTGGTGGGTTTAATGATTTATATAATCAACCTCTTACTTTTGGGACTGATTATTATCAATTAGATAACCTTCCTGATATTAATTATGGGGGTGGATTTATATCTCCTGAGAACATGCCCTCATATGATTTTGGAACGTATGGTACACCAAGTCCGTATGATTTTTCAGGTACTATTTTTGGTGATGTAAGTGGAGCAAGCAATGCTGATGCATTTACTTTTGAAAATTTTTTAAATCGGTTAGGAGGAGGATTATTCGGTGGTGGAGGTGCAGATAATCCTCTTGGAACTGCAAAACAAGCTGGTAATGAATTGGCTGAAAATCTTACACAATCTGCTGGTTTTGCGGCTGCTGTAGGACAAGGTTTAGGTATTAAAGGTCAGTTAATTGCAGCAGGTGCATCATTGCTTGGAGAAGACGCACAACTTAATAGAGAAACAACTTCAGTTCTTCGTGCGCAACAGTTAAATCAAACTAATTTAGCTCGTGAAAAAAATGCACAAGATTTTAAAATGAAACTTGCAGGAAGCAAAAGTCCACAATCTATTGCTCGATTAAGCAATATGGTTTATGGTGTTTGATTTTGGGATGCGATGATGGAAGAACCAGGAGGTAAGTAATGGGGTTTTTTGACTTTATTGGAGATGCTTTTAAGGATGCTGCTCCTGCGATTGTAGGCACGGCAGCATCTTTTATACCTGGTATTGGTCCGATTGCAGGGCCTGCTGCTGGAGCTCTCACTGCCAGCCTTTTAGGTGATGATGAAGCAAGCAGTATATCTGGAGGAGGAAGCGCACAAGCTCAGCAGAATCAATTATTAGATTATTTATTAGGCTATCAAACGCCAGGCAGTCAGTTTTTAGAAAACTATTCACAAAATGTTTTCTTTGATGCTGAAGAAGACTATAAGGATAGCGCTAGAGCAAAAGATGCGTTTGGTGTTATAAATGATTCTGTACAATCAGGCAATACGGATCCATTTACTGCACTGCAATTTATGGAAAGCAAGTTGTCTCCTACCAGTGAATTTTATGGAACAAAAGATTTTGCTAGATTATTAAATGCAGACGTAAGTAAAGATACGCAAAAAGATTTGGTTGAAGATGCATTTGCCACTAATTTTTATCGTGCTCCCACTAAGAAAGAAAATAAATATTACAGAAGTCTTGCAGATAGCATGGGTCAAAATAAAAGTCCTATGCAGTTCAATAGTTTCTTGAATTCACGTCTTGCAAATACACTAGAAGGTGCAGCTAAAGGGCCATTAAATCAATACGAAGAGATGGCTCAGTCTTATTATGGAAGAGCAGTACGTAATCCAGATGGTTCTAAATCAGGAACTTATAATGTATTTGGATTACCAATGAAATCTCCTAGTTCTGCAAAACTTACAGCATCTTTCGCATAGGTAAAAAATGGGCGCATATACCGACTTTCTAGCTCAATACGCATCAGATGGAAAAATTTCATCTGGAGATATTCGAGCTTTTGGCGACGCAGGAGGAACTCAAGCACAAGCAGACAAATTTATTTCAAAAGCTGAAGAAGGTAAAAAAGGCTTTGAAGGCAAAGTAGGAGACAAAGCTTATGTAGCTGCAGACAAAGCAAAGAATTTTGGAGAATCAGGAGGATCTAATAATTTTGGAGGAGGTGAAATAACAAATAATTATGAAGATGATGGTACGGCTTATTTAACACAGTTTTATGGTGATCTTGGCCCAGGCATGACGCCTGCCATGTTTGACCAACTTGGTGCAGAAAGTTTAGAAAGAATTAAAGGTGAGCAGAATGTAAATTATGCAAATGCAGTTGGTGCAAATAATATTCTTGTTCAACAATTAATTTCAGATTCAAATGATTATGCTGCTCAACTAGGTTTACAAGGTACTCAGTATGCAGCAGATCGTAATTTAGATATTGCACAATACACTTCTGATTCTGAAGAGCGCTGGAGAAAGTATCTTGCAGATGTTGGAAAAGAAAGTGCGGCAGAAGTTCAAGGTTTGAAAAACCAGGGTGCTGTTGACTTACAAGCAATTGTCAACACTGGTTTAACTGATGTAGCTGATATTCAAGGAGCGTATGCTTCTGAACGTGTTGAACTACAAGGTGAATATGATGTGCAGCGTGCAAACATTCAATCTGACTTTGAGAAATTTAAAGCCGCTAGGGCAAAAGAAGGACAAATCTATGGTTCATTGATGGCAGGATTCTGGAGTTAGGAAGTAATATAATTATTGAATTGATTAACTTTATCCATGGCTGACGGAACTGGTGGAAATTACGAGGGCGAACCTACAGTAGATTTAGATAATTTCCAAGAATTACTGAATCGTCTGACCACTTCCAAAAAGCAACAGCAACGTCAAAAGTCTGTTGAAGGTCGTCGCGACATCTATGCAGGTGGCTTAGCTTCTATGATGAGCAACTTCTGATCTAAAACTTTAGGTTTAATACAATGGCTACGGGCGGTACTGGTACAGGTGGAAACTATGATGAATCTTCAGATGATTGGTTTGACCTGCAAAAGTATCGTGATGCAGCCGGTGTAGCCTACGAGTTTAGTAAGAAGAAAATGGAGGACGCTGGTGACCAAGAGCGACAAACAATTGGCAAAGGAGCAACAGAACAGCGAACTTCCGCTCGCCAAGCCCAGGACTTCCGCGAAAGCGATGAAGCAAGGGACTATAAGCAAGCAAAGTCAGCTTACACTTTCTGATCTTGAAGCCAAAGTTTTTGAGCACTGGCTAGAAAATCAAGACACAGCAGTAAAAGAATCTTTTTTGTCTTTTGCTGTTGATACATATTCTTTGATTCAAGTTTATTTGTACTCCAGATTTCTAGGGTACAAAGGCAGCATTACGTCTTGTGATGCTTGGTTTAATAGTGTGTATGAAAAGCCAGATCATCTTGCAATACTCCTTAATGAAATTCAGGAAATGCAAGAAGACATCCGTAAACTGCGTGAAGATATAGAAAACTATGCTGTTAAGCGTGATTCCGGTGTGGCTCGCATTGCTGCTATGCAAAAAGAATTGCGTTCCACTATCGCCCAGGTTGAGTCTTTTGTTTCTTCGCGTGACCGTAAAGGACTCTTAATGGCTGGTGCTGATAGAGCAATGCGTGAAATCATATCTATTTTTCGTGATGATCCTATTGAAGGACCATTGCACGAAGCTTCAATGAGTGTTTGGGCTAGAATTCAATACGAAGAGGACTAACTATGCAAGGCGAAGAACCAATGCAATTTACCTCCAGAAGTGCTGGAGAAATGGTTAGTGAATTAAATCGCAATCGTAAAATGTCACCTGGACATATGTCTTTACAAGAAGTTCTTGGTAACTCAGGATCTAGTAAACCTAATATAGATACAGAAACTGGATTACCTATTGCTGGTAAATATTTAAATAATGGCCAAGAACAAAATGCCGCCCCAGCTCCTGGAGCACTTCAAGAAAAAGAACGAGAAGAACAACCCGGACTCCAAGGAGGAGAAAGGAGACAAAGCCAAGGAATCGGCTGAAAAAGGACTTAAAGCTGCAAAAGCTGCTAAGCTTCAGAAAGATAAAGCTAAGAAATAGTGGCTTCTCATCTGCACTTAGCGTATCGCCGTAATGCACAAGCAGCGGCTAAAAATCATCGTGTACGCAAAAGTAAAGATGAACATCTTCTAGAAAAAGCAAGAGATGATTTTGGATTCTTTTGTGAATATGTAGCAGATAAACCTCCAGCAGAACACCATAAAGAATGGCATAGACAACTTGTTACTAATCAAGATAGTTCTTGTCTGAATAAAATTGCTGGACCAAATATTGATTTATTAGGTCCCAGAGGATCAGCCAAATCTACTGTTTTAGGTTTGTTTACAGCATGGGCAATTGGTATTCATACACAAGCTGGAAAACCTCTACAAATTCTTTATCTAAGTTATACAGTTGATATTGCTAGATCTAAATCTGCAACAATTAAACGAATTATTGAATCTAAACGATATCAAGAAGTATTTCCTAAAGTCAAACTACTTAAAAATGTAACTAGTAATGAGTATTGGTCTATTGATCATAAATTTGCCGGTATAGATACAACAGGTGAAGAGCAATTTACATTATGTGCAGCAGGTCTCAAAGGATCTGTGACTTCTAAACGTTCACAGTTAGTTATTATTGATGACCCTGTAAAGTCTGCTGCTGATATTGGTAACCCTGATATCCGTAAGATGATGGAAGATAATTGGAATGCGGTGATCGCTCCAACCATGTTTGAAGGGGGCCGTGCGATTTGTTTGGGAACACGATTCCGTCATGATGATATTCATTCAACAACATTTTGTCCGAATAACAATTGGATGCAGATTGTCCTATCAGCGATCTTAAATAACGAGGAGACAGGCGATGAAGAGTCATATTGGCCAGAAATGTGGTCTTTAGATTACCTGAAAGAAAAGAAAAGACAAGCTCCTATTGCTTTTTCGTTTCAATATATGAATCAAATCGTTAGACAGAATGAACTATCGCTGGCACCAGAGCTTTTAGTTAAAGCAGAAATTGCAACTGAATTTGATTGCTTAGGAGTTGGGGTTGATTTATCAGCTGGAACAAAAGAAAAAAATGATTATACAGTTATGGTTTTAGGTGGTCGAATAGGAGATAAAATCCATATTATTGATTATCGAAGACTACGTGTTATGGGTAATTTAGAAAAATTAGATGCTATGAAAGAACTTTTGTATGATTGGTCTGTTGTTGGAAAGCAAGATAATGGTATTTGGTTTCCCACTTATTCAACTTGTGATATTTGGTCAGAGGCTGTTCAGTATCAAGCATCTCTAGAAGCAGACTTTAAACGTGTTTGTTTAAACCAAGAAAATTTATATAATCTTATTTGGCATCCAGTCAAAGGATTTCGTGCAGATAAGTTAGCACGTTTTAGAGGGATTATGGGAATGTTTGAAGATCGTAAAATAATATTTAACAGGTATAGAAACTTTACAACGATGTTTGAAGAGCTAACAAATTTTGGCGTTAGTTCACATGACGATTGTGTAGATGCTTTAGTTTGGTTAGTCAATGGACTAATGAAACGAGGAAAACTTCAACTGGACTTTTAAGATGGAACAATTAATTGTTGTAGCAATTGCTACAGTATCTGGCGGTGGCTGGTTTGTTAGTAAAGTATTTGGTCGTATGCGAGCCTTGGAAGATCGCATTGATCGCATGCCTTTAGAGTACGTCTTAAAACAAGATTTTTTACGTGAGATGGAAAAAATGAATCAAGAGTTTCGCGAAATAAATGATAAGCTTGATAAACTTGTGGAAAGATTACTTGAAAGATGAGTTACTACGTTGAATTAGAAGAAGATTCTAATGGTGATTTAGTCTTACAGATTCCAGAAGAAGTTCTAGAAACTTTGTATTGGGAACCAGGAGATTTATTAACTTGGGATTTAAAAGGCGATGGAATTGTTTTACAAAGATTAAATTCAAAATTAGAAGAGTAAAATAATAATAGTCGCTTTGATAAACATGAGATATTCCGGTGGTGATCCTAATATAGGAAACAGCGGTGGAATGGGTACACTTATGCCTATGCTTCCATTTGATCGTTTCAGTGCAGTTAATCCACAAAAACAAATAAATCAATACGATAAATTAGACGCTATTCGTACACTTGGAAATATGACTGATGCACAAAAAAACGGTTTTGCTAACAAGCATGTGTACTAATGGAATTAGCAGGTGCTTACATTAATTTAATGATGCCTGGTAAAGAAGAGCCAGACTATCCGATGGCTCCCTTTACGACAGAGTATTCAGGACCTTTACATGAGGACCCTAGACATTCAACAGAACGAATGAAAACATTGGGAGATGTAAAATCAGCTAGTGTTCCACGCAATACACGTTCAGCATCTTTTGCATCTCCAGGGAGCAAAGGTTCTGGAATGACTAATGTAAATACAAGGAGGCAATTCTAATGGGATATCCAACTTATCAAGATAGTGGTCCATTAAATCATTATCCAACTTATCCGGATAGTGGTCCACTAATTCATATGCCAAGAGTTCCAGGCGGCACCTTAAGTGATGGACCAGGGCAGTATCCAGGTGGTCCACCAATGGTAATGGATGAAATTCCTAGAGTTGTAGATCCATTTGGTATATATCGTAGACGTGCGCCTCGCCCCTCTGGCGGCGATCCTAATTTAGGGAATAGTGGTGTTTTTAAACTTCCTCATTTTCCAGGACAAGCACCTGGTGGAATGATGAACCTACCTTATTTTTCTGGCGCTGATATGAATACTATTGGATTATTAGCAGGTGGATTTAGGCCAGGAGCATATGGTGCAATTCCTGGTGGTCAATCTCCTTATCGCTCTGGACCTTATTTGCCATTTAGAGGAGGAGAAAAAAGAGAAGAGCAAACACCTTTTGTTCCAATTCCTAGGGTTTAATGGCACAAGACGATTCTAAATATACGAAACCGGGACTACGCGAATCAATTAAAAAACGCGTAATGTCAGGAAGCAAAGGAGGAAAGCCAGGGCAATGGTCTGCTCGAAAAGCTCAGCTTGTTGCTAGTGAATATAAAAAGAAAGGAGGTGGTTACAAGGGAGGTCAATCTAGTAAACAAAAAGATCTCAAGAAATGGGGCAAAGAAGATTGGCAAACTAAAGATCAATA
>Ga0098042_1000807_pt1 | contig 12032 bp, 21 predicted proteins | sample 9_EtaG_FD_75066 | JGI IMG/M metagenome (GOLD analysis project Ga0098042, IMG submission 75066) | Marine viral communities from the Subarctic Pacific Ocean - 9_ETSP_OMZ_AT15188 metaG | ecosystem: Environmental > Aquatic > Marine > Oceanic | place: Pacific Ocean | collected 2015-01-10
ACTCTCTACTCTTTTATATTCTATATATCAGAGTTAGGTATTAAGTATAATCGCTCAGTTCTCTTATTCTCTATTACTCTATTATATAGTATTCAATACAATACTAATTGATATTATCTCTATCTAATTCATCTAACTCTATTCTCTCTATATCTGTTAGATTTATAGATATCGCTTTCTTCATTGTTATCATTACTACCAATACTAACAACACTACTAACCCTATTTGAATTATGGTCATTTCGATACTCCTTAATTTGATTTGCTTCTACACTATTTAACTTACCCGAAAAATCGATGGAACGATTTTCGGCAACAAAAATACCAATTATTTAAAATTGGTATTAATTTTCCTTTCGCTTCTACCTACCTACAATAATATATATTAAGTTTTGAAATTTTATTAACGATTATTTTCATCATTCTTGAATCACAACCAATCTACTATTCCCCAAGTCACCACACACCAAAGCGTCAAGATTAAAAAAGGAATTAAATTCTCCATTATTTCAACCCTTCAATATCATCATCTTGATTCAAGGTTTTGATTGCCCAAGCGCCTATCGACACCACGACTATACTACACCAAATAAAAAACAATATCCCGCTCGCTAATGATAAATAGTTCATTTTGATGAGCGTCTAAATTTGTTCAATCGAATGATACGACGCGGCATTCTTATACCACTATACCAATGTCTTGAACAATAATTTCTTAATATTACCATTTCTATTTCCTATTCTTTTTTGACGCGATTGGACCACCTCGTCCACCCATACCCGTAACTGGTGTTTTCTCTTCATAATCTATATTTGTATATAGTTCGTGAAGTGGTTTCTTTTCTATTTTTGTTTTGTCCATAATCTTTTGTCGTTCTTCTAAGTCTTTTCTAAATTCTCTTTCACTATCTTCTATGTCGTATCGGTCTTCCAATCCTCTTAATATTTCATTATGACTCGCGTTTGTCTTACCGCCATTCCATATACCTTTATTTTTATCGCTCATTATATTCCGTGGTCCTTTGTAATTACTAATACCACCCAACAAGTCAATCCAAAGAATACAAACAATGATAATGTGTTCATCAAGAGTTCGATTTGTCTTTTGTATTTTTCGGGACAATCTTTGATTGGTCCGAATATACTTGAAAATTATCGTTTACTTTGCTTGGTTTATTATGTTTGATTACAACATCGATTATACCGGCGATTACTATGACTGGGAATATCACTAACCAACTTATCGTAAATATAACTTTACTCACGATTTTTCGGCTTAACTTTGTTTGATTTGATATGGTGGAATTATGTTTCATCTCTATTAATATATATCTATATATAGAATAAAAATGAAAAAAATTTCTTACTTTGTTGAATTATTTTGGGTGGTCGGGGTCCAATATGAAATACTGAACCCCTATCTTTAGGTGACTACTTTTTATCGTTCGGGTTCTTAAACTCTTTCGCTAACTTATGTAATCCGAAATACTCTAAATCTACCAAATTCCATTTGATGTGTTTAGTTGATTCGTGATTCTGTAAATCAGTAGTGAACTTTGAAACCAATTCTGGTTTGAAATTACCTTGAGTGGTCCAAGAAATATTCTTTGATTTACTTTGAGCCAACAATGTAACTTTTTTAGTTTCTGGTTCTAATGTTGAGTAAGCGACTATCTGATTAAAGTCAAGGTCTGGATTTGGTAAATCAATCTTTAACTCAACTATATGTTTGGTTTCCTCAACCCATATATCAAATTTCTTATTTAGAACTTGTTTTGTTGGACTGATATTTTTCTTTGCCCATTCGAAGTCTCCAACTGGGGCGTCAAATATCTCACATAAGTCTCTGTAATTTGAAACATCAAACCAATCTGGCCATTTGTTTCCCCACATAATATCAACTATTTGTGTTCTGATATCATCCTCGTGGATTTTTTTTGGTGGGTGTAATTTGTCCCACAACTTGAATATCTCTTTGTGTTCCATATCCTTTGTTGTGAAAGACCCATCTGGTTTTGTTAAACTCGCGTGATTTTTAGAAACATCTGTTCTGATATCATTTTTATTGACGAGTATTTTTATAACTCCTCTTGGTGTTCTCGCTCCACTCACCACCATAACTCTGGTATGATACCAGAATCCACTATCTTCGTCTTCGATAATTAATACTACATTATCTCTAAAATTACCCATTTCTAATCCCCAAAGAGATTTTTGATTTGGATACTTTTTATCAAATTCAGCCATTTCATCTGATGAAACTTCTGGACGAAGTAAATGTTTTACATTATACTTTTTTCCGAAGAAATCCAATATCGATGGTTTTTCCCAAACATCAGCGTATTGTGGTTGTAAACTTGGAATATATGTTGGTTTTACTTCAACCGCTTCAACTGATATACCTAATTTATTTATCAATTCGAGTCTGAAATTCATTCTTCCTCTTTTTATTTTCTCTGTAAAATAATTTGATAAATCAACTCGTATTTCATCAAACCAGTTATTGTTCCAACTTGTAGTATCTACATACATTTTGGTCCAAGTTCCTCTATCTCCAATCATATTGGCAGTTCCTTCAATAGCGTTCGCTTGTTCTTTTGTTAAGAACTCTTGAAGAATAATTCCATCTTTTCCTTTATAAGGATTATAGACTAAATGGTAGTATTCATCCATTTCTATTGTTTTGGTGATTATTTCCACTCCATAGTTTCTCAAATCTATATTAGATTTAGTTACTTGTGCGAGAAACATTTTCTCACCTATACTCCACACTCCCTCACCTTTACTATCGTCAAGGTCTTCCGTTTTTAGTGTATGGAAGAATTTGGTATTTACTTCATCTGGTGTCATTCCTGAACCAGTTCCGTTTCGTTCACATCTTTCAAAAGTGTAAACCTTATCATTTTCTTGTGTTTGTCTCCACATCCAACCAACCTCAATACAATCTGTATTTTGGTTCTGGTCGTGATTACAAGCCACATCTTTATGGGATTCACGATAAGATACATCAACCGCGTCTAATCTTTCTCGTAGACCCTCGTCGATTCCTATCGGTGTTCCCAATTTGTAACTTTTGCTCATTTCTTATTGCTCCGTTTTCATTTGTTAATTTTCATTATCAAGTTCATAACCTTGATTACCCTTAAGGGTATTGTAGGTCTTGTCTTCCTCCTACATTAATATATATAATCTCATTCGCTCTTATTAAGTTTTTTTTTGCATTTTGAGCAAAAAAATAGATTTTTTATTCTAAAAAGGTAAATCTGGTAAATCATCTTGTGGTTCTTTATCATACCAAACATACATTTGGACATATCTTTTCGCTTGTGGTCTTACTTGTGAATTTTTGATAAATCTTTCTGATTGTAATACTCCCAACATTTTTTTCATATGGTTGATTAAACCGAAATCGTGGTCGTGGATATATGGTTCACCTTGTTCATTAAACGCGATATACATATCGAACTCATTTGACTTCGCTAAATATAACAACGCGTCTTCTTTACAATCTTTATTTGATAAGAACTCCAGAAAATTTTCATCTTCCAACATATGTTTCAATTGTTTGATTCTTTTTCCGTAGTGTTGTTTATTGTATTCAGTTGCGGCGTGATAAGTATTATATCTATCTAACCAAGATTGTTGTTCGGTCGGCATTAGTTACTCATACTCTTAATAAACCAAAACAACGCTATTATACCACACATTGTAGTTAATCCTACTGATACTAAATTTTCTAACATATTACCTCATATTATTTGTTGGTTGTGATATGACCCACGCCATACCGATTAATACTAAAATCGTAATAAATGTTTCCATTACGCTATCCCCCACTCAAATAGAAACGCCTCTATTTCCGCTTCTGTTAAATCTGTTGATAGTATTTCTACTAAATCACCTAATGTTATATATGGTTCAGTCATATTATCCTCCTATATCCTTAATAATGTGTTCGTGCCACTCTTCATAGTTGAAAAAGTTCTCGTTCATAAATGTTCTAAATCTTTCTAATACTGAATCGTTCTCAATGTAATTTTCAAACTCTTCTTGTGAGTCATCTCCGTCGGCCATATAACCCTCAATAGGTTCATAACAACCTCTACAAACTACACCATATTCAGTTCCTTTATCAGACGCTCCACAACAATTTGTAAATTGTCTAACAATTCTTTCGTTTGGGTCTTCAAAATTCTTTTCAAATATTATCGCCATATTAACTATTACTCCTTTGTACTTTACCTTTATGTGCCCAATTTACTGAGTATGGTCTTTCAGAATACTCAAAATTCTTATTGATGGCTTTTGGTATCTGTGAACATATTTCATTAGCGAACCACTCAGCGTCTGAGTTTTCGTTTTTTACGGCTTGTTCACCACAACCTTGGTCTGGAACATATATTTCCAAACAAACATCTACAAAAAATCTGTTAGCGTCTTTAGACATTGATTGACCCCTTTCCAAGTAATGAAAAGTTTTTACCCAATCTCAATCCTTGTTCTAATTCTGTTACTTGATTTTGTAATTCATTTAAAGTACATTGAGCACCATTGATATAAGTCTTACCTTCATCATTTGTTTGATAGTCCGGTAAAGTATTATATCCGTCGTTAATCTCTTGTTCTAATTCATTTAATAATTGTTTAATTCTATCTATCATAATTTTTCTCCTTTAACATAATATAAAAATAATAAATGACAATGTCAAGCTTTTTCTTACATTTCCAAAGAATCTAACCACTCTTCTATCTCGTCGTGGGTCATTCTTCCGTCTTCTTCGAGAGCTTCTCTCTGTTCTTGTCTTGTTTGTGGTCTACCATTTAAATATGTTGGACCTATACCAGTTTCGGCTTGAAACTCAATGTCGTGTTCTGGTAAATTACCATTATCTCTATTGATTTCATAGTTCATACAACCCATAGCAAAAGTTCCCATATCCATAATTATTTTCTCCTATTAAAATTTATTTGTGTTTGAATGTGATTCAAGAATTCAGTATCTTGTCTATCTTGATAATGATAATATATGTCCATTTGATAATTGAACAAGAATAACCTTAATCTTTTGATTTGTTTTTCAAGAATGATTAGAAAAGGAACAATCCCTTTCCCAATAATATATCTACCTAATATTTCTCTCATTATCATTACACCATAATATATGGCTAATAAATGAGAAAGTCAAGTGTTTTCGTTGATTTTTTTGATTTAATTTGTGAACATACCCCAAAAACTTTCTACAAGGGCTGCGATTAATCCACCACCAATAATACCTCTCCACATAGTCGTATTCTTTCTAAATGCTGAGTTTTGTTTGGTTTCCGCCCATAGTCCTGTTTCGGGATTGAATAGATTTTCTTTGATAAATTTGATATCTGAGTGTAACTCTTGTAAATCGGTTTTGAATTCTTTATGTAACGATTCGACCTTTTTGTCGGCCTCGTCCATACGATATACAATTAGTTCTAAGTGTTGTTTTTCTTGTTTAGTCATACACTAATAAATATCACTAATTAGAAAATCCGTTTAATTTTTTCGTTGTTTTTTCTTCCAATTTCTTTTTCTTGGGGCTGGTTTACCTCTTTTGGATAGTCTATTGTTTTCACCTCTAAGAATTTTATTTTTGAACTCTAAGTCATTAATTTCTCTTAGTAATTCAGCTACCTTACCCGCTTGGAATAATCCTAATCCGAATACTCCCATAATACTACCAAGACATATTCCTAAATATATCCAACCTAAAATTTGTAATGTTTCCATTTTAACTCCTTAATATTATTGCTCCTGGATTATCGTTCCAGAAGTCATCAATCGTGAATCCTTGTACTTCACAAGTCTCACGAACTATTTTTTTCATCTTTTCACTTTTACCTGTTATAATCCTAATAGGAAAATTATTCATATTGTAATGTAGGATTAACAAGTTTGGTAGTTTGTCCTCTACCTCTTCATGCTTAAAACCGTGTAGGTCTATTTCCGTCATATTTTTCCTCTTTAACTTCATACAACTTGTTAAAGGATTTCTCATCTAATTGTTTTTTAACTTGAAAATACTCTATCGCATATTCTAACAATCTTGTTCCAACTCTATCTACCACTTCGTCTGTTCTTTTATTTACTAATTTGAATCGCACTTAATCAACTCCTTTTCATATGTTTGTAATGACTTTATTTTAATATCAAATATTCCTAATGTGAACTCACCAATTTTACCACTATCTTTAATAATCTCTGGTAACATAATTAACATTTCGTAGTCATTTTGAGTCAGTCTTTGTAAATCAAACTCAACAACTATATCATTATCTACTTCAGATTTTAATAGTCTTTCTTTTAAATCAAACTTTGTTTGTGGTTGTTCTTCATTAATATATTGCTCAACTAATTCTTTATCATCTATATACATACTATCAGACCAAGGTTCCAATCCTCGTAGTCCATTCACATCACAATTCTTAACCACATATCCAATATCATATTTTGGTTGAATATATGGTTTTAAGTAATCATCGTGTAAACAATATGAACTCCACTTTCTTGAAAAGTTTCTTGTAGACCTTTCATTCTGTGTTAACCACTCGTCTGTTTCTCTTCCTATCATAGCGACTTCACCCTCTGGATTTCGTTTTGCTCCCTCAGCAAATCTACTTCCTCTACAAGTCATATGATATACGAAACCTCTCCAAGTCTGTATTGTTTTATATCCATTTAGAACAAATCTGTTAAATATGTCACTATCCTCTTTTGATTGTGGTGCATATAAATCATCGTGTCCACCAATGGATTGAAAATCTTTTTTATATATTGCCCAAGGTGCAAATATTCCCTCGGTTGTTTCCTTTTCTAACTTTGAGTGAGTTAGTTCTGGGTATGTATTATACCAACTCAATAATTCATCTTCTTTAAATTCCTCTGGTTCAATACCAAAGTCAATCAATAATTTTTCTGGTCCATCTGGGTGTAGTGGTGGTTCTATTCTTGTTCCACTCACAACCACACCTGGTTTGATGTGTTTTAGTATTTCATCATCAAGACCTGGTAAAGCGTACATATCGGCGTGATATATCATCACAATATCATTTGTCGCCATATCAACTAATGTATCATATAGAATCGTGTGTCCTAATCTTTCAGGACCACTATTTCTATATATTTTGACATTAGAGTCTTTTTCCGCTATCCTTTTCATCCACTTCCAAGTTCCGTCATCTGAAAAATCATCCGCCATACAAATTTCGTGTCTATATCCAAGATTCTTTCTAATAGACTCGTATGACCATTTCAAGTATTTAAGATTGTTTCTTGATGGTTGTATAAATGATATTGTTTTATCCATTTCTAATCTTCCAATCTTCCATCCACGCTTCTTCACTATAATGTTTTTGGAATAATTCAAGTGTTTCTTCTGAACATTCTCTGTAAAATCTCTCATCTTCGTATAGTTTTCTCATAAGGAATTTCGCTGTTCTCAAATCCCCAACCGCTACGGTGGTGTTCGGATGTAATAATTCTTGTGTATCTAATCCATAGTATCCAATAACCGGTGTTCCGTGAAATGATAAATTCATACTGAATGTTCCCGCGGCGTGTGTCCTCATTAAGTGAACACCAAATTTATATTGACCGATATTCTTCATCCACTCTCTCCAAGTTAAATATGGTAGATATTCTATATCTTCAATTGACTCTTCTTGTTCTTGTTTTCTACCCATTGAAACACCATATTTCTTCTCTGGAATATCAGACGCTACTAAGTAACTATCCATACCACCATACCAACTAACAAAATTACCACCCAATAATGTTCCACTTTTTTCTTTTGAATAACCAACTGAATTTAATCTTTCTGGAATCATCATAGACCTCATTACTCTAACATCTTTACAATCTAATCCCAAGTAATAGTCAACATCAGATTCGTTATGACAATATACCCAATCTGCACTTCTCAATGTGTTTATATAATGTATTTGTTTATCAACTGAATAGTCTTGGAAATACCAATGTGGTCCTTCTTGCATTACCGCTACCTTATCACAAACTTCTCTAAACCACTCAATGTTAACATTTGGATTATTCTTTGGTATAATAACAATACCCAAATCATATCTCTTTTTTGGTCTAACATTAATCGGACACCATTCAGCGTCCAACATTATTGACCAACCAAACTCTGTTCTGGCGTCTTCAAAATCTCTTGGAGCTTTTCCAAAAGTTTCACTCTCTGAAAAAAATATTATTTTATCTTGCATATTAAACCTTCCCAGTCAATTGATAATACTGGACCTGTTTGTAAATTGAAAGCGACTTCACTACCTGGTTCTCTTCCTATTTGTTTTACAACCTCAAGTGTTCCGTCATTTATTTTACTATCAACTGCTGCTTTCACATCCATTTGATACCAAGGTAATCCATAATCATCAAATACTAAATACTCCACATTAGGACCTAATGTAATTCCATTTCGTATATCAGAGAGAACTGCGTCATATTGATGAATCGCGTCAATAAACACTACTGAAACATCTGATAGTAATTCAATAGGCCATCCTCTTGGATTGTACGAGTCCATTTCTAAATAATCGATATTGTCAAATTTTTTATCAAATGTTGTTTTGACATTGACTGAATAGTGTTTGTATGTATGATTTTCAAATATAAGGTCATTTACTTCCCAAAGTGTTCTATCACCGAATAGTGGACCATTTATATTCATCGCGTATACTTTTTTAAACAAGTAACTCAATACTCTGGATGTGTGTCCAACGTGACAACCCACCTCAAGAATATCTTTGTCTTTAAAATCTTCTCCAAAAAATTCAATCAAATCTGTTTTAAGTTTGAGAGATGTTGTTTCTTTCCACTCAATCTTATCTGGCGTTTCAGTCAGTATTTTATTTAGTTCATTGGTATTCATTTTATTTCTGATATTGTTTTGAATTGTAACCCATTGTATTGTGATAATAAGTATTTGACAACTTGTTGAAAATGTAAATAATTTTTTTCATTCCAGACATTGTCATTCCAATCTCCTTGAATATGTGATTGAAACATAAAAGTTTCTCCATATAGACTGATGTTATCTGATTTATTTATCCCGTCACAACCAACAAAATGTTTTGTTCCAAAGTTTATAGATTGATTGTGTACTTCGTGTTGAGCGACCCAATCAAAATAACTTGACACCACATCTGCCGCCTCTTGTGTAATACCCCAACCTGGTGCTCTGAATCCTTTTGGTTTGTGTCCACATTGTTCCCACAAATCTAAACTATCTTGAACTCTTTCTGTCGCTTCTATATGATTCAATTCTAAGAATTCCTGTTCACCAATTTGGTCTTTTGGATATTTCTTAACATCGTGATAATGTCCGTGATTTGCCAGTTCTACCCAGTCAAATTGTTTCCAGTACGATACCCAGTCCTTTGTTAATTTATATTTGTGATGATAATAACTTGGGCAGAATAGTGTGAATTTAACCCCAAATTCATCGTTTAACGACTTTAAATAATCAACTTGGACATCACCCTCACATCCCCAACCTTGTTCAGGATGTAAATCATCAATTGCTACAACTAAATTCATTTACTCAAAATCTCAATGTCATTTTTTACCATTCTCTCAACCATATCATCAAACGATGTTTTTGGTTTCCACCCTAATTCACTTTTTGCCTTTGATGAATCTCCCGCGAGATAAAATACATCTGCTGGTCTCATAAATCTTGGGTCTTGACCCACATACTTTGTCCAATCTGTAATTCCAATGTGTTGAAATGAACTATCCAAGAATTCTCCTAAACTTCTTACTTCACCTGTCGCGATTACGAAGTCATCTGGTTTATCTTGTTGTAACATTAACCACATCGCTTCTACATAATCAGGTGCATATCCCCAATCTCTTTTGGTCTCAAGATTACCTAAATATATTTTGTCTTGTAGTCCTAAGTGTATTTTTGCGATTCCGTCTGTAATCTTCCTTGATACAAATTCGTGTCCTCGTCTTTCTGATTCGTGGTTAAATAATATTCCACTACAATTAAACATATCATAACTTTCCCTATAATTAATTGTAATCCAATGTGCATATAGTTTTGCAACTCCGTAAGGACTTCTCGGATAAAACATTGTCTTTTCACTTGCGAACTTTTCCATTTTACCAAACATTTCTGATGTTGATGCTTGATAAAATTTTACATCTACTCCATATTCTCTAATGGACTCTAATACTCTTAAACAACCCAATCCAGTCACATCACCAGTTTGTTCTGGTGTATTCCAACTTTCTCCTACGAAAGATTGAGAACCTAAATTGTAAACTTCATCTGGTTTGGTTTCTCTCAATACTCTGAAAATTGAGTTCTGGTCTGTTAAGTCCCCGTTTACAAATTGAAAGTTTTCATTACTTTCTAAATGTTTTGTGTTCTCCCTATTAGGCGTAGATGAACGCCTTTCCATACCAAATACTTTATATCCTTTTTCTAATAGGAAATCTGCCATATGACTTCCGTCCATACCTGTAATACCTGTAATTAATGCTCTCTTCATTTCTGCTCCACTATCTTTTTGTAATCTTCGTACTCGTAAAACTTCTTGTTATTATTTTGAACTAACATTTGAATATTTTGGTCTGATAAGTTTTTAAATGTTAGAAAGTTTTTATTCTTTTTATCTTCAAATGAGTTTGGGTTGTTTTCCTCTAAAATGTACTTTCTTTTATTCGGGTGTCTTCTGGCGTGAACTTTCAATAAGTTCTTGAACACGAATTGTTTATAGTTCTGACCCATTAGTTTTTGAGACATAATTGACATTCCGTGGTCATCGTTATAAATCATACAAGGTGGAATGTTTACTCCATACTTAATTAAGTCTGATGACATTACTAAGCAACTTCCATCTAACTTGGGATATTGAATCATTCCTATATCAAATTCCTCAACCTTTTCATTTATCTTATTCATAGTTTCGATAGGTAATGGTGACTTTGCTTGATTTGGATTGAGATGTTGTTTATCATCATCAACAAATTGAACATCTACATAATCATTATGAACGGTAGCGTCCCAACTACTATCCCACATTTTTCTATCACCGAAACACGCTATGTATCTGTGGATATTTTGTTGTTCGGTGTATTCTGATAATGTCTCCAATCCCCAAAACGCCTCTTTAGGAAAGAAACTATCTGTTTCACCCCACATTACATAATCTACTTTTTTACAATAGTTGTAATTTAAATCTCTTCTGTAATCTGCGTGAAAGTAAAACTCATCTTTCTCTACTTGAAATGTATTCACATCATAACCAAGTTTTTTTACTCTATCCACACCCTTATAGAATTTATCAATAATATCATCTTCTGTAATCTTATTGGTATCTAATTTTTCTAAGTGTTGTGAAAGATTCAAACATAAATCAATTGTGACATTCTCTTTGTTCTCTATGTTTGTGTCGAGTAGGTTTACAAGTCCATCAATGAAATCCTTATACATTTCAATTTCAAACCACATAATGTTAGTTCCGATTACATATTTGTTATTTAGTTTCATAATTATCCTTCACTAAATCCCATACTTGTCTCATCACATCATTTCTCCCCTCTTTATCAAATCCGTTGAAGTGCCAAACCCAACCGGCCTCTGTAATCATAGGATTCAATATACCTCTGATGTGTAATTGTTGTAGATTAAATCTTTCGTCTAAAAAGTTTATCGGGTGTTTACTATTTCGTATCATATAATTAATTGGTGTTTGGTCTGAACCTTTCTTCACGGTTTGGTGTTGTCTTGTCTTTAACTCTAACTCGTTTTCATAGTAGAAATCAGTAACACTTTTACACCACTCTTTATGTTTCTTGTTCAATACAATGAAACCACAATTGAAGTATGTTGTCCAATCAAATTTTACATCTGGCCAGAAGTCTTGATAACCTTTTATACTATTGATTGTCCACTCTAAAAAGAATTTATCTTGAACACAACCAAATTCACCATTTGCCTCTTCAAAGAAATTAGGACAATCCCAATGAACCAT
>Ga0098042_1000812_pt1 | contig 11997 bp, 27 predicted proteins | sample 9_EtaG_FD_75066 | JGI IMG/M metagenome (GOLD analysis project Ga0098042, IMG submission 75066) | Marine viral communities from the Subarctic Pacific Ocean - 9_ETSP_OMZ_AT15188 metaG | ecosystem: Environmental > Aquatic > Marine > Oceanic | place: Pacific Ocean | collected 2015-01-10
AGTGGTAGAATTACAAAGTATAATAAATTTTCCATTATTCAGACTCCCTTAATAATTCAGTCCAAAAAATATGCCTAGATTGTGCTATGCTAAAATATTCAGCATCTATATCACACAAATCAATATTCTCTTTAAGAACATTAATTGCACCTTGATAATCTTTTTTAGAACCAAGATTTCTAGCTTTGTCTAAAACTTTTTTTGATCGTTCTAACATTATTTTAATCCTCCAATAAATGTTTGAGATGTACTTTTAACTGCATAAAACATAAACTTATTTTTATTTATGGTTTTATTTTCAATTAAATCTAAAAGCAGATTTTCGTTTTTATGGAATAAATCTGCTGGTGTATAATAAGCGTGTGCAGTAAATGGTAGTTTTTTGTAAAATACTTTTCTAGCATACTGAACTGCTTGTTTATATTCTCTAAAATCAAATCTAATTTTTTGTCCTTGCGGTTGATAATAGACACAAGTAAAATAGTCTGCATCTTGTACAGTTTCTAGATCTCTTGAATCTAATTTTCTTTTATTATTATTTATATACATTTATTACCTCCAAGTAATGTTGTTGTTGATTATGAATTTATAGTGATCAAAAAAAGCTGTAAACAAAAAAATGCAATTTATTTTAAGTATAGAACATTAATAGAACATTTAAGCTGTTTTAAATGCTGTTTTAGAGTGATTTAGATATAAAGTAATAGTAGCAGTCTAAAAATTACAAATTGCTCTAATTTAAGAGATATGGCCGTTTAAACGCTATTTGGCTCTATTTCACAACCTGGAAACATCTCAACTATTTCTCTTATTTTACTATTTTTGGCTAAAATACTAGATATTTCTTGTTTTGTATATGTTTTGCTAGTTACAGACTGTTGAGCCTTTAATTTATCATTAAGCATATCATTAAATTCTATAAGATCATCTAGAGGTATTAAATAGACTTTAAAAGATTGACCGCCTTTTGTTTTATATTCTTTAGTGCTATATTTCTCAGCAAATCTTTTAGTAACTAATAACTCACCTTGCCAAATAGGATTACCACTCTTATTGCGATACCTACAACTTACTCTTAAATTATTATCTTGTAATCTATAAGTTGCTATTCCTACATAGCGTTCTCCACCATTCCATATAGGTTTATCTAGTATTAGTTTTTTAGACGCCATTTTTTAGTTCCTCTCGTCTTGTTGCTATTTGAGATCTAACTATTTCACATTCTATTAAATGTGCTTCCTTAATACCCCAATTTCTTGCAAACTGTTCATCTGCTTTTTTAATTAATTCATCTAATTTTTCTAATTCAAAATCTGCTCTTGATAAATGCTCTGCCATCTTATCTGATGAACATTGTTTTCTATACTCAATAAATAATTTACTTTTTAATCGTTCTCGTTGTCTTAATAAAGATTCAACACCAGCTTTTGCTTCTCTTGCATCTATGCAAATGTCATAAGTTTTTGTTTTTAATTCTTCTAAATATTTGTTGCTTACATTTTCCATAAAAATCCTTTTAGCTAGAGGTGAGCAGGGGGAGTAGTTTGGAGGTAATGCCCACCTCTAAATCTAATATGCGTAATTGCAGTGCTATTTTAGAGATACAATATGACCACATATTAAATATTTTATCTATTTGATAGAAATACTGTTACTACTAATTTTTGTAATGCGTCTAAATCTCTTCCAAAGAATTTAAAAAACTCTTTTCCACGACAAGCCATAAATGCCATTTCCATATCAGTAGCTTTAGTTTCAAATGGATTATTAGATATAACAGGTTCTATTTTTCTAACATTATTTTGCAAATCTTTTTCAGCTTCTTTTGCAAGTTGTTCAGCTATTCTTTCTTGTTCATCTTCATCTGCTATTTCATCTATGGCTTTATTAAATTCATCTTCTGCATTATCTGTACTAGGCATTTTAATAACTTCTATTGTTGCTGGATCTATATTTAACCAACCATCATTATTAACCCAATCACAACTAATCTGAGCACCTTCAACTAGCCAATCTGGGTTAGGTTTATTATTATGAAACATATTAGTAGTACAATTTTTAAATTTTAAATCATACTTTTTAAAACTTTTAATATATTCTATAGTTTCATTTTTTGGATCTAATGGCTTTAAAGCAAAGCCTATTGTTTTAATATTACGATCAAAGACTTTAGTAATTTCACAATTAATTGTCTGCATTTTGTTCTCCTTTCAAGAGATTTTTTATTTGTTGTTGAAAGTTCCCACTATCTTTATAGTAGAATGTATTAGTATCTGGTACAGGAAACATATCTAACCAATCTTGTTTTGAATTACACATATCATCTATGCGTTCTATCCATTTCATATTTTGTTGAACTATTTTCCATTCCTCAACTAATAATTTTTGGGGTATTTCAAAGAAATTATACTTTTTATTTGTAGAATATAAAAGAGCAAATTTTCTTTTTTTTCCACTTAAACCCCAATAAAATGCTTGTTGCCTAATATGATCTGTCTTAGGCTCACTTGGTAAAGCACCTGTGCTTTTAAGATCTACTGTTATATTGTCATAAGTAAAATCAGCAAATCCTATTTGATAAAATTTATAACTAGGCAAATGATCTTGAAATTTCTCTTGATAAATTTTAGGTCTTTTTAATTGTCTTTCTTCTAATGCTTGTGTAAATAATTTTGATGAATCAAATATCCATTGTATATTTTTCTCATCTTCACCTTGTATAAGATCCCAAGATTTTCTAATATATTTAATTAAATCTTCATCTGTTGGGTCTCTATGTAATGTAAATCTAGTTGCACTTTCAACTACATTACCACGCTTCATCTTATCATTAGATAATGATTTAATATTGAACATCTGTTCAGCAATACTCTTTGTAGGTGCATTAACCCAACCATTTATTTTACTAGGTGAATGACGATAACCTATATCAGTAAGTACAGACATAATATCCCTCCAATTAATAATCCCAATATTATCTTTTTTCCCCAAGATGTAAAGTAACTATTCTTGTATTTCATTATCTTCATCTCCTAATTCACAGAATATATTCTCACAATCAATACATATATTCTGATAGTTAATTTCATCGTGATCGCACATAGCTCCACACTCTCTACAAACAAGTATCTTACTAATTGACATTTAATTCCTCCGCTATGTCATCAATCGTAAACATTAGCTTCTCAACTTCATAAGAACACCAATCTGATCGAACATATCTATATTGATTGTAGACCATTAACAATAAACATATTGCTATTATTAAATGTATTATTCTATCTGTTATTGCCATAAAACGCTATATCCCCTATTTTCTAAACATTTATTAATCATAGTTGCTTTTTTATCTACTGCTTTTGGTGGTAGCCATAATAACTTAGCCCTAGAAAAATTATAAACTTTCTTTGTAGTTTCCCAAACTATGTTTGTATTATCCTCAGCTATACTAAGACAAGTATAATAATCATCGTGGTATCTATTCATATCGCCTTCTATATTAGCTGATGACTTTCCTCTGCTATCAACGACAGGCATTGTAGCACAAGCAGTTAAGCTAAACAGAATTAATATCATTATTATCTTTCGCATTTCTTTCCTCCTTTTTAGTACAAGTTACGCAATAAACCTGTTCAATCCCATATTGATTGTATTCCCAAGTAAACGCTTTATGTTGCTTGACTGCATTAAAAATTTTTTTGCACAAAGAGCACCTTAGTTGGTAATCTCTCACGAAAACTCCTTATAAATTTTGTTAATGCTTCAAAATACATTTGATGTTTTCTGAAATTTTCTAGATCTCTATGTTGATAGATTTCTTCCATTGGATCGTAAAATACTTTACTCATAATCATCTCCCTTTAAATTGTTAGTTATGTACTTATCCCATATTATTTTAGCCTCATCATCATCAAGTAATGGCTCACAATAATCATCTCGTTCATCATTAGTCCAACGTTTCCATCTTTGAAAATTCCATTCTTCACTTTCACTTTTTCGATATTTCCATTGAATTATTTTTAATTGTTTATTAATTCTGTCCATTTATGCCACCTCTTTTAATTGTTCTTGTTTAGGTTGTAGATCAACTAAATATTTATATGCTTTTTGAGCTTGTGCTGATGCTTTAAATATAATTTTTGGATTATTTTTTAAAGAAGTTATCCAATGATTTAAATATTTAGCGTGATTTTTCATTGGCTTCTTAGTTACACCTAGCATTCCACAAAGTATTGCTGATCCCAATTCTGCAATTAATTCTTCGTATGCATAATCATTGTAATCTCTAGCAAGTCTTTTTTTGCTTCCTGTCCAATGTGTAAGTTCGTGTAGTAAAGTTGCATAATATGCAGTTTCCTTACTATCATCTTGTGTATCTGTCCAAGTGTTTAAAGGCGACATATTAATAAAATCTTGACTAGGAACATAAAAACATTTACCCTCAACTTCGTATCTGATATCTGCTTTTGTATTTGCAACAAATTCATCAATATTTTTATTTCTTTCAACTTCTGGTAAGTATGGTAAATCTTCTTTAACTTCTTTTTTATAGAGTGAAGTTTGTTGAAGATTAAAAACTGTATACCATTTCATATATCCATAAGTTTCTTCAGTCTCTTTGTTTTCAGCGTAATTAACGTAACGTACTTTTACACCTTTTGAACCTTTGAGAATTTTACCACCAGCAGAATTACATTGTTTTAATGTTAACCATACATTTGATTCATACTGTGATTGCATAAGACAAAGAATAATTAAATTCATTCCTGAATAATGCGTACCTCTAATATTTTGCGGATATAAACCATTTTGATTTGCTATTCTATTAAAAGGTTTAAACCAATTATCGCCTTCAGTTTCCATAAGTTTTATAACTGAATTTGCTATTTGAGTTATTTGTTCTTGATTTTTTAAATTCATTATTACCTCCAAGTAATTTATGTTAATAACTTATTTAATAATATTTAACATAAACTGTAAACAATTTATTGACTTTATTTTTTGGCTGATTTATTCTGTTTTTAGGGCATAGTTTCTTATTACCTCCAATTATAAGTCCTTTCAGCTATGCCCTACTGAAAAATGTATAGATCTACAAAGCATTTAAATTTTATTAGAAAACAACCTTGTATAATAAGTTATCAATTAGAAAGCCAAGCCTGTCATATAAGGATATTATCTGATGCTGGTGTAGGTTTAAAGCCAAGTGATTTTGCAATACCTATGACTTATTATTATCATAGAATGTCGCACGATCTTGGTGAGATAAGATTTTTTAAAAAATTTAATATCAATCCCTATGATTTTGCTATATTTTATGCAAAAAACAGTCCTTGTAAAAAAATCACAAGAGAACATTTAGAATACTTAAATGAAAGGAAGAGTATTTATGAGAGGTTATATAAAAATAGATAGAGGTTTACTTCTGCACCCAGCTTTAACTAAGAAAGATAGATCGTTCTGTGAAGTTGGTGCTTTTATCTGGTTATTATTAGAAGCAAGTTTTGCAGATCGTAAATTTAGAATACAAAATCAAGAAATAGATTTAAAAAGAGGTCAACTATGTCATTCTATTAATTATATGGCAAAAGCATTTAATTGGGACAGATCTAAAGTTCAGCGTTTTTTAAATAGATTAAAAGAAAATAATACGATTACAACAGATACACCAAGTAATACACCAGCTGATACACCAAATATCATTACTATAACTCATTATGACGATTATCAAGATATGCCAAATGATACATCAAGTGATATTAAACATAATAAATTAAATAATAAAGGTAAAGAATATATAAGCGAATTTAATGATTTATGGGGTAAATTAAGAGCTAAAAAAGGCTCTAAAAAGAAAGCACAAGATAAATATTTAAAAATAAGATCTAAAGTTAAAGCTAATACTCTTATTGAAAAATATAATAAACTATGTGATGAAACAAAAGATTTTACATATATTCCGCATTTTATAACTTGGTTAAATGGTGAAAGATATCTTGATGATGATAAAATTGAGACAAAACCAAAAGAAATGACACCAGATCAATATTTTAGAAAAAGATTTGGAGGTGTTCCAGATGGTTATGTAAATGTTGGAAATAATTGGTCAGAAATAGAATATTCAAACGGAACGGATAGAATTATATTTAGTTTAAGAGATGGTGAGAAAATTAATGACTGATTAGAACAAATACAGTACACTTCCAATATGGAAGTTTTAAAGAAAGAAGATCGCAGAAAAATAAAGCCTAAGTTTATAGGCACGAAGGAGCAAAAAGCTAAAGGACAAGGCAAAGTCGTGATGATTAATGTTGCTGAGTCTAGTCTAGATATTCTGCGATCTAAAAAAGTTTTAAATACTGTTCAATATTATACTGCATTAAGATTTCGTAGATTATGGGAAAAAAGTCGTATAGGAAGTTATACTGCTAATTTTAATTCTATTGGTTGTAATAACTCTTGGCAGTCTATGGCTGAAGATCGGATAGATGCTATATATAAACTTAGTCGCAGTCATACTTGGTTAGGTGATTTTGCATTTCAACTAATGTATAGAGTATGCGTAGAAGATTTTAATTTAAAAGAAATATCAGCTATTTATCAATTTAAAAAAGGTTATGCTGGTGATCGACTAAGAGAAGCTACAGAAGAATTAAAAAAATTCTTTGATCAAGCAATTTAATGTTTGACTTTATCGTCAGACTATGAGATAAATTGCTATACTACCATTCGTGTAGGTATACATATCATTTTAACACTATTAAAAGGGGAATTTATTATGCCAATGGGAAAAGGAACTTACGGATCTAGAGTGGGTAGACCACCAAAAAAAAAGAAAAAAAAGAAAAAAAATAAAAGAAAATAATGGCCAAAAAGAAAAGAAGAAAAGCCATAAAAGATAAAAGAACAGGATTACCTAAGGTTTATTTATCTGGTTTAAAAGGATCAAAAAGATCTCGTAGAGCTAGTTTAATTAAACAGGTATCTAATTTATATAAAGCTGGTAAAAAAATACCTAGGGCTTTATTTAAAGCAAGGACAAAAGCATAATGGCTGTAAAAAGAAAACCACTATCAGCTTCAGTAAAAGCTACTTTGCAGAGAAAAGCCAAAGCCTCTAAAAGATATACATATAGCACTCTTGCTAAAGTATATCGGAGAGGTCAAGGGGCATTTTTAAGTGGTGGATCACGAAGAGTACCAATGGCAGCTTGGAGTATGGGGCGAGTCAATAGCTTTCTTAGAGGATCAAGAAAACACGATTTGGATTTACGCAAGAAGAAGCGTAAATGAAAGTTATATGGATAATTACTGTTTTAATGTGGTATGAGAATATCGAAACACCAATAACTACAGAATATTTATTAAAATCTTTTAATACCAAAGTTGAATGTTTAGATTATGTGTTTTGGAACAAAAAAACTTTAGTACAAGAACTAGCTGCACAACACGGAGCAAGAGAGGCTGAGCTATTAAAAACTTGGGCTTTTTATTGTGAAAATAGACCACTAGAGGAAGTGTGAAAAAGATTGAATTACCAGAGTTTATTCGATTATCTCACTATCGTATAAAACTAATTAAGATTAACAGTCATATTTGCTATGAGATTGGAGAGCAACAAGGCTCTTTTCATTCTAAACAAATGATTATATACCTTGATGAAGATATTATTGAAGAAGGTGGCTCTATTGCAGTAGATCTTGTAAAACACGAATTGCTACACGCTGTATATTATGTTAGACAGTTAGAAGGTAAGAACGAAGAAGATACTGTAAATGCTATGGCAACACACTACACTGAGATTGAAAAAAATAACCCAGATTATGTTAGATGGAAATTACAAAACTTAAATTAGAAGATATTAAACCATACAATAACAATCCAAGAAAAAAGATTGATATTGAAAAAGTTGCAAAAAGTATTAAAGAATTTGGTTGGCAACAGCCTATTGTAGTTGATAAAAATAATGTAATAATCGTTGGACATAGCAGATTTGAAGCGGCAAAAATGTTAAAAGAAAAAACTGCTCCTGTTGTAATAACAGATATGTCAGAGAAAAAAGCTAAAGGTTATAGAATAGCAGATAACAAAACAAATCAATATTCTGAATGGGATTATGAGTTATTACATAATGAGCTACAAGAATTAATAGGTTTTAAATATGATTTAGATAATCTTGGTTTTAACAGTAATGAGCTTGACACAATCTTAAATTGGGAAAATACAGATAATAAATGGCTTGATGCTAAAGAAGAGTGGAAAGAAATGCCAGAATTTGAACACGACGATTTAGCACCTTACAGACGATTAATTGTAAACTTTGGAAATAAAGATGCTGTTGAAAAATTTTTTAAACTTATAGGTCAAGATTTTACTGATAAAACAAAATTTATAAATATTCCATTTAGACCTAAACAAGTTTTAAAAGATAAAGGGTATGGTACAGAATAACCCACAATTTCCTCTTTATATACCAAGTAAAGGTCGTGCTGATAGCCGACTTACTTCTAAAGCATTAGAAAATATGAATGTGTTCTATCGTATTATAATCGAAGAACAAGAATATGATAAATATGCAGAAGTAATTGATGAAAATAAATTATTAGTTTTAGATAAAACATATCAAGATAATTATAATACTTGTGACAATCTTGGTAATACAAAAAGTAAAGGGCCAGGTGCTGCAAGAAATTTTGCTTGGCAACATTCTATTGACAATGGCTATGATTGGCATTGGGTTATGGATGATAATATAAAATCATTTATTAGATTTAATAAAAATCAAAGAATAAAGTGTTTAGATGGTACACCATTTAAAGTTATGGAGGATTTTGTATTAAGATATAAAAATATTGCTATGGCTGGTCCACAATATAGTATGTTTGTTACAGACAGAAATGCAAATAAATTTCCACCATTTGCTGTTAACACAAGGATTTATAGCTGTAATTTAATTCGTAATGATACGCCCTTTAAATGGCGTGGCAGATATAATGAAGATACTGATTTGTCCTTACAAATGTTAAAAGCTGGGTGGTGTACTGTACAATTTAATGCTTTTTTACAAGAAAAAATTACAACACAAGTTATTAAAGGTGGAAACACAGAAGCCTTTTATGATAAAGAAGGTACTATGCCAAAATCTCGTATGCAAGTACAATTACACCCAGATGTTTCTAAAGTAACTTGGAGATTTGGAAGATGGCACCATTATGTTGATTACACTAAATTTAAAAAGAATAATAAATTAATTAAAAAAGAAGATCTTAAATTAACTAATAAGCCTAATGAATATGGCTTAAAACTTAAAAAATTTAATACGCAGTAAGCGGAACTGATACAAACAGTTTAAAAAAGAGGAAAGAATGGCAAGACCAAAAAAACACGATATTGATACAAAACAGTTACAAAACTTAGCAAGACTTGGTTGCACAAATACTGAAATTGCTGACTTTTTTGGGTGTTCTGAAAATACAATAAGACGTTATGGCGAATATCTGACAAAAGGCAGAGCTGAGTGCAAAATGAGATTAAGACAAATGCAGTGGCGATCTGCTGAAAAGGGTAATGTAACTATGCAAATATTTTTAGGAAAACAAATGTTAGGTCAAGCTGACAGTCCATTAGATACTGTTAGTGATCAACCTTTACCATTTATAGATTAATTATGGCAAAATACAGAGGACGAGAAGTAAAATTAAATAAACCATTTAGGACACCTGGTAAGAATAAAAAGTTTGGTGTATATGTTAAAGACAGATCTACTGGTAATGTTAAAGTAGTTAGATTTGGTGATCCTACAATGAGAATTAAAAAGAATATTCCAGCAAGACAAAGAAGTTTTATGGCAAGAATGGGTGGTGTATTAAAACAAGTTAAAGGGCAAAAAAACTTATCACCTGCTTATTGGTCAATACAAGCTTGGAAAAAATCTTTTAAACTATGACAGATAATAAAAAGATAATGCAGTGGCTTAATCAAACAGTTAATACTTTAAAGCCAAACGAAGAAAAAGAATATTTGTTTAGTAGCGATTATGCTGGTAGAAAAGTTAATATTAAAATTAAAATAGATGCCATTAACAAGCCCACAGAAACAAGTAGTCGAATCAAAAGCTAGATTTAAGGTATTAGTAACAGGCAGACGATTTGGAAAGACTCATTTAGCTATAAGACAATTAATTAAATATGCTTCTGAGCCAAATAAAAGAGTTTGGTTTGTTTGTCCTACATATAGACAAGCTAAACAAGTATGCTGGGCGGCATTAAAAGACAGATTATTAAATATAAATTGGATTAAAAAAACAAACGAGAGTGATTTATCTATTCATTTAATAAATGGATCTATTATAGCTTTACGAGGTGCAGATAGATCCTATGATAGCTTAAGAGGTGTTGGCTTAGATTATTTAGTAATGGATGAGTTTGCTGATATTGCAAGTGAAGCTTGGTTTGAAGTATTAAGAGCAACTTTATCTGATCGTAAAGGTGGTGCAATGTTTACAGGCACACCAAGAGGATATGGTAATTGGGCTTATGATTTATTTTGTAAAGGTGCTGAAGATAATGACTGGGACAGCTTTCAGTTTACTACCTTAGATGGTGGACAGGTAGATGATGATGAAATTGAACAAGCTAAAGCTGATCTTGATGAGAGAACATTTAGACAAGAATATCTAGCAACTTTTGAAACATACGCTGGAGCTATCTATTATAACTTTGATAGAGAGCAGAATGTAAAGACATTAAAGATTGATAAGACTGCTATTCATATTGGTATGGATTTTAACATTGATCCAATGAGTGCTGCAGTATTTCAGCTTAATCAAAATACAATTAATTTAATTGATGAAATAGTTATCTATTCATCAAATACAGACGAGTTAGTTAAAGAAATCAAAACAAGATACCCTAACCGACAGATAATAGTCTACCCAGATCCAGCTTGTAGGCAAAGAAAGACCTCTGCTGGTGGAATGACTGACTTAAACATATTACAAAACGCTGGATTGACAGTAAGAGTTAAAAATGCACACCCTCAAATAAGGGACAGGATTAACGCTGTTAATTCACGATTAAAGAATACAAACGATCAAAGAATGATGTTTATAGATCCAAAATGTAAGAACATCATTAGAGGATTGGAAAGACACCTTTATAAAGAGGGAACTACGCAACCAGACAAGGATAGCGGATTTGACCATATGAACGACGCCATAGGCTATGCGGTAGATTATTTGTTCCCTATAAGAAAACAATACACAAAACAATTACCTCAAAGATGGAGCGTTAAATAATGTACATAATGAATCAAAATATGGATTCCTTAATTCGAGATAAAGAATTTATGGAAAACCGACACGATAACTATGATCTAATGATCCCTAGATGGAATTTTTATTTGAGATCATACTTAGGTGGAGATGAATACCGATCTGGTGGCTTCTTGCACGAATACGCATTGGAATTAGATTTAGAATATCAAAATAGAATTAATTACACACCAATAGACAACCATTGTAGAAATATTATAAGTATCTACTCAAGTTTTCTATTTAGAGTACCACCAACAAGAGAATATGGCGTATTGGAAAGTGATCCTAGTTTAGAATCATTCTTAAATGATACAGACCTTGATGGACAGAATTTTAATGCGTTTATGAAGAACGCACAGACTTACGCTGGTGTTTATGGAAATGTATGGATATTTGTAGATAAACCAGAAAGCAACGCACAAACTAGAGCAGAAGAACTTAGTCAAGACATAAGACCTTATCTGACAATGATAACACCAGATAATGTTATGGATTGGAACTATGTAAGATCCGCTAGTGGTCGATATGTGTTGGATTATATTAAAGTTAGGGAAGAAGTTACATCTGATGGAGCATATTTTAGAATATGGACACCTAATGAAATATCTTATGTATTCGTACCAGAAAGAGGCAAGATAAAAGTTATTGAAGTAAAGCCTAACCAATTAGGAACTATACCAGCTA
>Ga0098042_1000823_pt1 | contig 11962 bp, 17 predicted proteins | sample 9_EtaG_FD_75066 | JGI IMG/M metagenome (GOLD analysis project Ga0098042, IMG submission 75066) | Marine viral communities from the Subarctic Pacific Ocean - 9_ETSP_OMZ_AT15188 metaG | ecosystem: Environmental > Aquatic > Marine > Oceanic | place: Pacific Ocean | collected 2015-01-10
CCTGATACCAGTTCTTTGAACTGAAAAAAGAAAGGGAGCCGAAGCTCCCCTTGGTAATTACTTGTAATCTTCTATTTCATCTTTTTTGATGTACCGTTCCTTGATGGTTACAAATTTATCTATCTTTTTACAATCACATACGTAATGAGTGGTCATCCAGAGAAAATGGTCATCTCGCTCTTCCCTCCATTCGGCAAGTAATTCTCTACAAGTTCTATACATGTTAAAAACTTCCTCTATAACATAAGAATCTGTTTTATTTGCTTTACCTTCAACAGCGTTTTTATGTATTTCTTTTGTCATATCTTCTAATGTATCTAATAAAGATTGTTCCCTTACGTTTAGTTCTTTAACTCTTTTTTTAGCTCGCTCATATCCGTTTTTATATTTAATTGTTTCTTTAGTCTGTAACATTACTTCCTCCTAAAAAGTGGGAGGGAAAACCCTCCCGATGGTTAATTAAATAGTTCTAATTGTGGGTTGTTTGGGTTGTGTTGCTTCTTCCATTCGTAGTCGGCTTGATTCATCTTTGCTAACACTACGGTAGGTTGATTGTTACGTTGTGCCCATACAGCATTCTCTAGTTTCTTTAAGCTATAGAATGGGTCAGTCTCTGCAAGTTTATTGCGTAGCTTCCATTGTCGCTTTTGTCTTGCTATTTCATCCCATCTTTTTTCTGCTTCTTTATTAAAAATCATGACAACGAAACTTGCTAAGCCCATAAGGATAAACATTATTAATAAAACAATGCTGATTAGTTCGTCAATGTTGTAGTTCATTTTAAAGCTCCTCTTTTTTTGTTGTTGGTAAAGATAAGACTGTATGTTTCGTATAAAGTTCCTAATATTTAAAACTTTTTTAAGTTTTTTTTAATTTTTTTTAGGGGTAAGGGCATTGTTTTTTTGCTGCAATGCAGCATGGTACGGGTACCCGACCTCCCCATATGTGCTACGAGGGGGGGCATATATGTGTATATTATTCTGGGCAATTTATCAAAAACATTCTCAAAAATACCCCCCCGTCAATTAAATAGTTGATATTCCGTTTTTTGTTATATATTATGTAGTTACATGGAATTTCTTCACATTGATAAGAACATGGCGATACCTACAAAGAACCACGAGTATAAAGATACTTACGAGAAAGCTAAAGTAGCTTGTCAAACCGCATTGACTTTAAATGCTAAAGGTATGCCGATTGAGGTCGATACAGAAGATGAACTCTTTGCACAGAGCATCTTAAAAAAAGATTCGCCACTAAAAACAAAAGAAGTATTTAAGCCCGGAGCTGCTATTAAGCTCGGAGCGATACTAACAGAATACGACATGCAGGTAGCAAAAGATGCAGCCCAGTTAAGAACTGTTGCTACTAATAAGTTAATAGAACTCATGTCTGACCCAGACCCTAAAATACAAATACGTGCCATAGAACTTATAGGTAAGATTGCAGATGTAGGATTGTTTGCTGAACGAACTGAAATAACGATTGGTACTAGAAGTACAGCAGATTTAGAAAAAGAATTATTTAAGTTAGTAGGTGATTATATAGATGTCGAAGCTAAAGAAGTTACAGAATGATAGAACAACAAGAGCGTGATAAGATTTTAAAAGCAATTCCTAATTTGCCAGTAGAGAAACAAGACACTGTAAAGAAGATTTTAGAAGAACTTAACAAAAGAAAAACCAAAACAAAATCGCAAAATGGTTTTCTTGACTATGTAAAGCATATGTGGCCTGAGTTTATTAACGGCAGACATCATCGAATAATGGCAGAAGCTTTTGAAAGAGTTGCTAAAGGGGAGCTAAAAAGGTTAATTGTAAATATGCCACCCAGACATACTAAGTCTGAGTTCGCTAGTTATTTGCTACCTTCATGGTATCTAGGTAGATTCCCTAATAAAAAAGTCATTCAAACCTCACACACAGCAGAACTAGCTACAGACTTTGGTAGAAAAGTACGAAACTTAGTGGATAACCCTATATATAAAGATGTTTTTCCTAATGTATCACTTCAGTCTGATTCAAAAGCCGCAGGTCGGTGGAATACTAGTCATGGTGGTACTTATTTTGCTATCGGGGTGGGGGGAGCTGTAACAGGTAAAGGTGCGGATTTGCTTATTATAGACGACCCTCATTCTGAGCAAGAAGCTGTTTTAGCAGAAGTGAATCCTGATATATATGACAAAGTATATGAGTGGTATTCTTCTGGACCTAGGCAGCGTTTACAACCGGGGGGAGCAATTGTTATTGTGATGACCCGTTGGGGGAAAAGAGATTTAACAGCTCAAGTTGTAAAGGCTTCTGTTCAAAGAGGCGGAGAAGAATGGGAGGTTATAGAGTTTCCTGCGATTATGCCAAGTGGTCAACCACTTTGGCCTGAGTTTTGGGATTTAAAAGAATTAACTGCTCTAAAAGATGAACTACCTGCTCACAAATGGGCGGCTCAATATATGCAAGAGCCGACAGGTGCTGAAGGGGCGATGATTAAAAAAGAGTGGTGGAAAATATGGGAAGGAGATAGACCTCCTGTTTGTGATTATATTATTCAGTCTTGGGACACTGCTTATTCAAGAAGCACACGTGCTGACTACTCAGCGTGTGTTACATTAGGTATCTTTCGCCGGGACGATGATGATGACAATTCACGTGAAAATCAAATTATTATATTAGATGCGTTTAAGGATAGACTCGAGTTTCCTGACTTAAAACAGAAAGCATTAGAACTTTATAGAGACTATGAACCGGATTGTTGTATCATAGAGGCTAAAGCAGCAGGTTCACCTCTAATTCACGAATTAAGGAGTATGGGTATTCCTATACAAGATTATACCCCAACCAGAGGAAATGACAAGATTACCAGAGTCAACGCCGTTACGGATTTTTTTGCTTCGGGAATGGTATGGTACCCACAAACTAGATGGGCAGAAGAAGTAGTGGAAGAGTTTGCTTCTTTCCCTGCGGGTGAACATGACGACTTAGTTGATGCAATGACACAAGCTCTTTTACGTTTTAGGCAAGGTGGGCTTGTACGTTTAGCGTCTGACGAACCCGATGACATTACATATTTTAAAAGCCCAAAACGGGCTGGATATTACTAGGATAAATCATGGCTAAAAATAGTATAGAAAAAAGTTTGTATTCCGCACCAGAGGGTATGTCCATGGAAGACGCTATGGAACCTGATGTGCAAATACAAATAGAAGACCCAGAGCAGGTAACACTAACCACAGATGATATGCAGATTATAATTGATCCTGATGCTGATGTAGGCACAGGTATAAAAGAATTTTCGGCAAACTTAGCTGAGTTCTTAGATGAAGAAGAATTAGTTGGGATATCTGAAGAATTATTAACTAATTTTGAAAGTGATAAAGGATCAAGAAAAGATTGGGAAAAGACTTATAGAGATGGTCTTAAATTACTCGGATTAAAAATTGAAGACAGGAGTGAACCTTGGACGGGAGCATGTGGTGTCTTTAACCCTATCTTATCAGAAGCAGTTGTCAGATTTCAAGCTGATGCAGTTATGGAGACTTTTCCTCCACAGGGACCAGTTAAAACACAAATCATAGGGAAACTCACTAAAGATAAAGAAGAAGCTGCTAGGCGTGTCAAAGATGACATGAATTATCAACTTACTGTAAAGATGGCAGAGTATAGACCTGAACACGAAAAGATGTTGTGGTCTTTAGCTTTAGCAGGAAGTGCATTTAAGAAAGTGTATTATGATCCTGCGTTAGAAAGACAAGTTTCTATATTTGTACCAGCAGAAGATTTTGTTATTTCATATGGTGCATCAGATTTAAAAACTTCTGAACGATATACACACATCATGCGTAAAAATGCAAATGATGTAAAAAAACTACAAGTGGCTGGTTTTTACAAAGACATAGAACTACCAGAACCAGAAGAAATAAGTTCAGATTATTCTGAAATACGTCCTGATATGGAAGAGGCTAGTGTTAATACAGATGATCGCTACATATTATTAGAAGCTCATGTTGATTTAATTATTGAAGGCGACCCATTAAAAAGTGAAGACGGTATAGCTGTTCCATATGTAATAACTATTGAAAAATCTTCTGGAGAGATTTTAGCTATTAGAAGAAACTGGGATTCTGAAGATAAAACGTATCAAAAACGTATGCACTTTGTCCATTATATCTATATTCCCGGTTTTGGATTCTACGGATATGGGTTAATTCATTTAATTGGTGGTCATGCTAAGTCAGCAACTTCGCTTTTACGTCAATTAGTAGATTCTGGTACGTTAAGTAACCTTCCGGGGGGCTTAAAAACAAGAGGTTTACGTATAAAAGGCGATGATACACCTATTTCTCCGGGAGAATTTAGAGATGTAGACGTACCGGGAGGTAAAATTAGTGAAAATATTACGTTTTTACCATATAAAGAGCCATCTCAAACGCTTTTAGCCCTTATGAATATGATTGTAGAGCAAGGAAGATCACTTGCAGCAGTCGCAGAGTTAAAAATATCTGATATTAATAAAGAAACTCCTGTTGGAACAACTTTAGCGTTGTTAGAACGTAGTTTAAAGGTTATGTCAGCAGTGCAAGCACGTATTCATGCGGCTATGAAGATAGAATTTCAGCTTTTAGCCTCAATAATTGGTGAATTTGCTCCAAAAAGCTATGAATATACGCCTAAATACAACGATTCTGAGGGCACATCTACTAGAGAAGATTACAAAATAGTAGAAGTTATACCTGTTTCTGACCCAAATGCGTCAACAATGTCGCAAAGAGTTGTGCAATATCAGGCAGTTTTACAGTTAGCTTCATCTGCTCCTCAGATGTATGACATGGCTCAACTACATAGACAAATGTTAGAAACTTTAGGTGTAAGGGCAGTAGAGAAGATACTTCCGTTGGATGATGACCAAAAACCGTTAAATCCAATAAGTGAAAATATGAACGCTATACAATTACGTCCTTTGAAAGCATTTATGTATCAAGACCACGAGGCACATATAAAAGTTCACATGAACGCTATGCAAGACCCTTTGATTCAACAAATGATAGGGCAAAATCCAAACGCAAAAGCAATAGCTTCTTCTTTACAGGCACATATTGCAGAACATTTAGCGTTTGCATATAGACAGAAGATAGAAGAGGCTATGGGTACTTCTTTACCACCTCCAGAAGAGGATTTACCAAAAGATATGGAAGTCGAATTATCTAAAGTTGCGGCAAAAGCTTCAGATATTGTGTTGGGTATGAGTAAACAACAAGTCGCAGCACAACAAGCCCAACAAGCAAAACAAGATCCAATTGTACAAATGCAGCAAGCTGAACTTCAACTTAAACAAGCAGATGTTCAACTCAAACAAGAAGAACTCAAACGTAAGAAAAATAAAGATATTATGGATTCAGCAGCTAAAGCTGACCAGATTGAAGTTGAAAAACAGAGAATCGCTACTCAAGCTGAAACTGAAGGGGCAAGAATTGGTCTTGACGCAGCAAAAGCTAAAGATAAACAATCTGCCGATCAACAACTTGCAGGGTTAAAAATAGGTATGGATATAGCCAGAGATGCGGCACAACGGCAAGCACAAGAATCTGTAGATAATACAAAACCAATCCCACCGGAAGGAACGCCAGATGCCTAGATCGTTTGAAGAAATAATTATAGAAAAACTTAAAGAACATGTTAATAGTTATGCTGATGGATTAGCTTCCGGAGGTGCACAAAATTTCCCTGACTATCGGTTTCAGGTTGGGGTAATTCATGGATTGACTCTTGCTGAAAGAGACATTCTTGAAATAATTGAAACTGCGAAACAAACAGAGGATAGTACATGAACACTAGAATAGGTGCGATAGATAAACAAAAAACGCAAAAACTAGCTGGAGAAATTGGAGAGTTAAAACTTCCACAACCGTCAGGATATAAGATCCTTATTACTTTACCAAAAATTGAAGATACTGTGGGAGATGCTGGAATTGTTTTAGCAGATTCTACAAAGAGAGCTGAAGAGATTGCTTCATGTTTAGGTTTTGTAGTAAAACTTGGTCCCCTTGCTTATAAAGATGAAGTTAAGTTTCCTGATGGGCCTTGGTGTAAAGAAGGCGATTTTGTAATTATGAGAAATTACTCTGGTACTAGATTCAATATTCATAATGAAGAATTTAGATTAATAAACGATGACCAAATAGAAGCGGTCGTTGATGACCCTCGTGGATATACCCGTGCGTAAGGAGAATGAAATGGAAAACCAAGAAGAAAAAGTTGAAGTAGAAGCAGTGGAACAGGAAGGGACTCCTGTAGAGACTGAACCAAAAAAAGAAGCTAAGAAGGAAGAATTAGAAATAGAAGTTGTAGATGATACTCCTGCAGAAGATCGTGGGCGTAAGTCTATGAAAGTTCCTCCTAAAGAACCTTCTGAAGATGAAGTTAAAGAATATAACGCAAAAGTACAAAAACGAATAGATGAGATGAAACGTGCTTGGCACGATGAACGCAGAGAAAAAGAAAAAGCATTTAGAGAACAACAAGAAGCTATTAACTACGCAAAACAAATTAAAGACGAAAATGAAAAATTAAAACAAAAATTATCAGATGGTGAAAAAACCTTAATGGAGCAATCCAAACAAAAGGCAGAAACTTCTATTGCCATGGCTAAGAAAAATTTAGTTGCTGCACAAGAGACAGGGGATGCTGAAAAAATAACTCAAGCAATGGCAGATCTAACTCAACAAAACATTGAATTGGAAAATTGGAAGCGGTATGTACCTCAGTACGATAAAACAGTTGAAAAAACTGCAGAAAAGACTTTACAAGAAGAAAAGAAAGAGTTACCGTTAAATCAACCTGTTCAAGAGCCAGCCCCACCAGATGAAAAAGCTATGGCTTGGTACAACAAAAACAAATGGTTTGGGGTTGATGATGAATTAACATCATTCGCTTATGGACTGCATACCAAACTGGTAAAGGACGGGACTGATCCCCGTTCAGATGAATATTACGAGAGAATAGACTCTCGGCTGAGACAAGTATTTCCAGAGAAGTTCGATGAAGAACCTCAAAAGGAAACTACTAGCCAACAACAAAAAACGGTGGTAGCCCCGGCGACAAGAACGACTCCAAGTAAAAAGATTACTTTGACTAAAAGTCAGGTAGCTATTGCTAGGAAATTAGGCGTTCCCTTAGAAGTTTACGCTAAACAAGTTGCACTACAGGAGAAAAGATAAAATGGGTAATCGTGTTGATCGAGAACTTCAAACGAGAGAAAAAGAATCTCGTGCTACGAGTTATACACCTCCACAACAACTACCTGACCCGAATCCTATGGACGGTTATAAATTCCGTTGGGTTAGAACAGCAATAAATGGACAGTCTGATGTCCGTAATGTTTCTGTTCGCCGTAGGGAAGGTTGGGAACCTTGTAGAGCGGAGGATCATCCGGAGTTGGCTCTGTCTTTAGATGATTCATCTAAGCAGTCCGGTAACGTAGAGATAGGTGGTTTAATGTTATGTAAAGCACCTATTGAGATGACAGATAGTCGTCAAAAGTATTACGAGGATAAAGCCAATCAACAGCTTACTGCTGTTGAAAATAATTTTATGCGAGAGAATGATCCAAGGATGCCTTTATATGCAGATAAAAAGACAACTACGACATTCGGTAAAAGTAACTAATTTAGGAGATAAAAAATGGCAGCTACTGCTTCCCCTTTTGGGTTAAAACCTACCAATATGATTGGTGGTGCACCCTACAATGGCGGTGCTATTAGACACTATCATGTGAAAGCTAATAACTCTGCCGCTATTTTTAATGGCGACTTAGTTGTATTAAGTTCTGCTGGTTTACCAGCCGCCGTGTCCTCAACTCCCTCTGCTATCAAAGATGCTCACGAAGGAGCTGCTGGTACCCCGGGAATTGTAGGAGTAATGGTTGGTGCTAGGTATATTGATAACAACGGAATTTTACAGTTCGATCAATTTTTACCAGCTAATGCTACAACTTCAGGATTTACAGAAATCAAAATAATGGTTAATGATGATCCAAGACAGTTGTATAAGATTCAAGGTAACGCAGCGTTGGGAACATTCAACAGCGGTACAGATGGATCTGGTTTTGCTGGTGCAGTTGGTAAAAACTGTTCTTTAGATTTCAGCACATCAGGTAGCACAAGCACGGGTAATTCAGGTGTATCACTTAAAATTGATACTAACGGTGGTACTTTAGCAGCAACTGCAACTCTCGGTATGAGAGTAATTGATGTTGTCGAAGGTACTGAAACCGATAACTTCCCTGAGTTTATTGTTAAATTTAATGTTGGCGTACATGCGTATGACAACTCATTAGGCGTATAAGGAGATTTTTAAATGGCTATTTCAAGAGCACAACTACTAAAAGAACTCCTTCCCGGCTTAAATGCTTTATTTGGTTTAGAGTATGCCAAGTACGGTGAAGAGCATAAGGAGATCTACGAGCAGGAAAATTCTGAGCGTTCATTTGAAGAGGAAACAAAGCTATCTGGCTTTGGTGCGGCTCCAGTTAAAACTGAAGGTGCTTCTGTAGAATTTGATAATGCACAAGAAGCGTTTACTGCTAGATATTCACACGAAACTATAGCTATGGGTTTTGCAGTAACTGAAGAAGCAATGGAAGATAATCTTTACGATAGTCTTTCTTCTCGTTACACAAAGGCTTTAGCAAGAGCGATGGCTTATACAAAACAAGTAAAAGCTGCAGCTACTTTAAATAATGGTTTTAATTCTAACTTTAAGGGTGGTGATGGTGTTTCGTTATTTAGCACAGCACACCCGTTAGTAAGTGGTGGTACAAACAGTAACCGTCCATCTACAGGGGCAGACTTGAATGAAACATCTTTAGAAGATGCAGTAATTCAAATTGCAGCTTGGGTAGATGAGCGTGGTTTATTAATTGCATCACAACCAAGAAAGTTAATCATTCCTCCAGCACTACAATTCGTGGCAACACGTTTGTTAGAAACTCAAGGGCGAGTTGGCACTGCTGATAATGATCTTAATGCATTGGCTAATAATGGTTCTATACCTGAAGGTTATTCAATAAACCACTATTTAACTGATACAAACGCTTGGTTCTTAACAACAGATATACCTAACGGTCTTAAGCACTTTGTTCGTGCACCTATGGCTACATCTATGGATGGAGACTTCGATACAGGTAACGTACGATACAAAGCTCGTGAGAGATATTCCTTTGGATTTTCTGATCCATTGGGAATGTTTGGATCGCCCGGTTCATCTTAATTGAGTGGGGGCTACGTGCCCCCTCCTCATTTTTGGAGACATAAATGGATATAATTATAAAATTTTTAGATGCTTGGACAAAACAAGCAACTGACGCAACAAAAAGTGTCATAGATAATAATGCTGCTATGGCAAAAAAAATGGTAGAGTATTCTGAAAGACCTTATACTTGGATTAAAGAAACCATTAAAAAATAACTAGGGTTAATTAGTCATACATACTGACCTAGCAGACATATTAGAGATTGTATGACGAGTGCTAATACACGGAGATAAAAATGGCAACAACAACATTTTCAGGCCCAATAAAAGCTGGAACAATTAGAGATACAACAGGAACTACTGTAGGAACTAATGTTGTAAACGTAGGTTCAGTTGTAATGGCCCAATCAGCAGTTATAGATATAATTGGTGCAGATTCAAACGATCAAGTTTGTGCAACTGTCCCAGCTAATTCTCAAATTATAGATGTAATCTTAAACGTAACTACAGTATCGAATGATTCAGGTACGGCTGTTGTTAATGTTGGAACTTCTGCTGATCCAGATGCGTTTTTAAATGACGTTAATGTTAAAGCATTAGCAACCACTCATGGTACATTAGACGCAGAAGCCACTGATGTTGGTACATCCGACATACAAGTTTTAGCTGATTTTGATGGTCAAAACGCAGATGGTGATGCTGGTGCAGCTACGGTAACTGTTTTATATATTCAAAACAATAACCTTTCATAAGGAGTAAGTGATGGAATCAGATGTTAGAAGTCTATCTTTCACGTCTTCTTCAGCTACAGTTACACCTCGTTCAAGATTACAAGCTATATATTACGTTCACGCTGCCAGTGCTGATTTAACTTTTAGTAATGGATCAGGTGGAGGAACTACACTATTAGAGTTGACCGCTCCTAGTGCAATTGGTACAGAAACAGTTTATGTACCGGGTAGAGGTCTTTTGTTCGGTGGTGGTATTCATGTAACATCTAGTAGCACAACTAATATACCTAGTGTTACTTTGTTTTATGAAGGCTAAAAGAAAAAAAGGAATGGGGATTAAGACTTCTGTGAAGTCTGGTAATTTTCGTAAAACCAAGAGCGGTGCAGGTATGACTGCTAAAGGTGTAGCTGCATATCGCAGAGCTAATCCCGGTTCTAAACTTAAAACAGCCGTTACAGGTAAAGTTAAAAAAGGTTCTAAAGATGCAAAAAGACGTAAGTCGTTTTGTGCTCGTTCTGCTGGGCAAATGAAGATGTTCCCAAAAGCAGCCAAAGATCCAAACAGTCGTTTACGACAAGCTAGAAAAAGGTGGAAATGCTAATAGATACAGTAACTGCTTTTCAAGGTGAAAGAATGGAAAAAGAAGATATACAGAGAGTCTTTGGTAAAGACATAAACAGCAAAGTTGCCGTTCAAGGCAACGAAATTAAACATATGCAACAAGATATGGATGAAATTAAGGCCGATGTAGAAGAGATAAAAAAGTCTTTAATTGAAATTCATACTGTTTTATCAGAAGCTAAAGGCGGCTGGAAAACATTGATGTGGGCAGCAGGTGCAGGTAGTGCCGTGACTGCTTTTTTGATTATGGTACAACAATTTTTTTGGGGTAAATAAAATGGCAGAAATGAGCTTTGAAGAATATCAGAAATCTCAAGTATCTAAAATGATGAAAGGGATGAAAGAAAAAGCTGAGGACAGACGTAAAAAGAATGATGAGGCTTTTAAGAAAAAAACGAGAGAAGAAGATAAAAAAGCAGGTGGTGGTTACATGCAATCAAAAGGTGGAGCTGCTGGCGGTGTTAAAAAGAAAAAAACGAAGTCGAATGTTTCTAGCCGTGCTGATGGTATTGTTAAAAAAGGTAGGACAAAAGGTAGGATGGTCTAATGGCTAAAACCAGATCATATTTACTAGATGTAAAAAAAAGAAGAAAAGATGCGAAAAACGAGAGAATAGCAAATGACTTAGAAAACGCTATGAATCTTACTGATGATCCCGCAATACAAGGTATGGGAGTAGCAAGGATATTAGCTCCTAAACCTAAACCTAAACAAAAAGGGATAAGAATAAAGCTGCCTTTTGATCCCAGTAAAACGGGAGACATGATACGAAAAATGATTAATGAGGAAACAGAAAAAGCCAAAGATAAAAAAGGTATGCAAGTAAAAGGAACTCAAACTGCTAGAAAAGGAGGCTTGATTAGAAGTAAACCGAGAAGAGATGGAATTGCTAAAAAAGGGAAAACAAAAGGGAGAATAATTCGTGGCGTACTTAATAAGTAACATACCATATACGAAAGTTTGGATTAGAAAAGAATTTACACATGGACATCAAAAATATCACGGGGAGTTTATACATGGATTGGCAATCGCAGTCACAACAATGCCGGACCGATGTCTCAGTTTCCAAATCATATTTACAGGATGTGAAGAGGAAGAGGGCGAGAGTAATCCGCACGGAGGTGCCATGTGGGCAAGGATGCCTATCACAGCACTCTGTGGGGACATCCCAATGGATGAGTGGCCTGAAAGAATGGAAACACACCTCGCACAACCGTGGGACTGTCCATCACACCACCACTCAATTGTGTCCCTTAACAGGTGTAAGCCTAGCCCATGGTTATGTAAGATCGCCGGGGAGTTTCATACATCGAGATATCTCTTCACTGTGGACTTCACCGAAAGCGAAATCGCAGACTGTCCAGCCCA
>Ga0098042_1000829_pt1 | contig 11927 bp, 8 predicted proteins | sample 9_EtaG_FD_75066 | JGI IMG/M metagenome (GOLD analysis project Ga0098042, IMG submission 75066) | Marine viral communities from the Subarctic Pacific Ocean - 9_ETSP_OMZ_AT15188 metaG | ecosystem: Environmental > Aquatic > Marine > Oceanic | place: Pacific Ocean | collected 2015-01-10
ATTATCTAGAGTTACTAGAGCTAAAAAACAATTAAGAAACTCTGGTATGTCTGAAGAAGATATTATTGCTTTAGGAAACGATCCAGAATCTCTTGAAGACCGTTTAATGAGTTTAACAGAAAAAGAACGAGGAGTTATTGGAGATCTTCCAGAAGAAGCTTTAGTATCTAATCAACTCGATAGTCTTTTAAAGGGTATGGAAAGCGGAGAGATACCTACTTGGGCAGGGCCTGCAGTAAGCGCAGTAGAACAAATGTTAGCAAGAAGAGGTTTGTCTGCTTCTACTGTAGGTAGAGATAATTTATTTAATGCTATAATACAATCAGCAGTTCCTCTTGCTCAATCTAATGCACAGGCTATACAGGCTAGTGTAGCTCAATCAAGAGACATAGAAGCTAGAGAAGAATTAGCTAATGCTCAAATGAGACAACAAACAGCATTACAGAACGCAGGTAATGTGTTTCAAATGGATATGGCTCAGTTTAGTGCAGACCAACAAACAGCTTTATCTAACAGTAAATTTTTACAAACAGTAAGTTTAACTGAAGCCTCTAATGATCAACAGGCTGCAATACAAAACGCAGTTCTTGCAACTCAAGTTAATATGCAAAATGCTACATTATTGCAACAAGCAAGGATGCAGAACGCTAAAACTTTTTTAGCTATGGATATGGCTAATCTTCAAAATTCACAACAAGCTAAGATTGTAAATGCTCAATTACAAAATCAAATACTTTTATCAGATCAAGCAGCTTCAAACGCTTCTAAACAATTTAATGCTACAAGTGAAAATCAAACTAATCAGTTTATGGCAGGTCTTGCACAACAAGTAGAACTAAGTAACGCTGACAGAATGGATAGAATGACTATATCTAATAATGCAGCTATAAATGCTAGAGCAGCTACACAGGCAGGAATTAATGCAGATTTAGAAAAAACTAATGCTGCTCTTGTTACAGATATAAATAAAACAAATGCAGATCTAGAGTTTAGAAGAGATTCTTTTAACGCTACAAACTCTGCAGCTGTTAAAGCCAGTAATGTTGCTTGGAGAAGAAAAGCTAATACTATAGATACTGCAGCAGCAAATACTATAGCTATGCAAAATGCTATGAACGCTTTTAATTTATCTAGTGCAGAACTTGCATACTTATGGCAAGAAGCAAGAGATAATGCTTCTTTTGCTTTTCAAGGCAGAGAAAGAGAAGAAGATAGAAAAAATGCGATTAGAGCGCAAGTACTTGTTAATGATGCTAATGCAGCAATTAATTCTGCAAACAATCAAAACACTAATAGAAGAGATTTTTACGGAAGATATTTATCAGAAATTTGGAAATAAAAGGAAAACATAATGGGATTTTTTAAGAAGATATTTAAAGGTATAAAAAAAGTTGTTAAAGGTATTGGCAAAGTAGTTAAGAAAGTAGTTAAAAGTAAAGCCTTTAAAGTTATAGCAGCAGTAGCTTTAGCTGTAGTAGCTCCACAATTAATACCTACAGTAATGAAAGGAATAACTGCGGCAGGTTCTTGGGCTGCTAATACTATAGCTACAGGAGCTAAAATGGCTTGGTCAGCTACTAAAGCAATAGGTAAGGGTTTAAAAACTTTTGGCAGTAAAATTTTTTCTAGTGTTACAGATACTATATCTAAAGGTGTAGAGTTTATGAAAGGTAAATTAGGATTTAAACCTACTTTTACTCCTGTAAATCCTGCTACAGATGCAGTTGGTTCTAATTTTATTAGTGCTGTTCAAGGTAAAAGTTTTGCAGCTCCTGCTAAAAAAACAGTAGAAGGAACATTTAAAAAAGTTGGAAAAAAACTTTTAGATCCTTTTACAAAAATATTAGATCCTATAACTGACATAGCTAAAGATCCAGTTAAAGAATTAGTTGTTGATCCTATTACTGGAATAGCAAAAGACGTTGCTGGAGAAAAAATATTAGATACAATAGCAGGAGAAAGAAGAGAAAAGTCTTTATTAGGCAGTCCAGTATATACTGCTAAAACAGGAGACTTTGATTCTTCTGGAGGCTTTGCACCTTTAATGAGTTTATCTATTGATACACAATCTCCTTATATTTCTTATAATCAAGGACAGCAATTATTCGGTATGGAAGGACAAGCATAATGATAAATCCACAAACACAAGAAAGTTTTAAAGAACTACAAAGTCTTTCAGAAACAAATTTACCTGTGCCTGGACAGTCTTTAACAAATAATCCTGATACACCTTTACCGTTTGAACAAGCTCCAGTACACGTTGAGTTGTCTCCAGCAATAGACGATTTGTTAGTAAGACTTTGCCAACCTGAAATATTTCAAGGTGTTGTGGGAGCATTAGCTGACGGAGTTCCTGTAGCAGAAATGGCAGAACAAATATTGTTTGAAGGATTTGCACAAGGACAATATAATCCTGATTTAATGTTGTTGTTAGTAGAGCCTGTTATGTATATCTTAATATCTTTTGCAGATATGGTAGACATCGAACCTCGTATTGATGACGAAGATGAAGATACTCCTGAAGAACAATTAAGTAATATTGAACAGGCTATGGAAAAAGCTAAAGAAAACTTTGTACCTACACAAGTTCCTAGTTCAATAAAAACTAAAGTAGAACAATTAACAGAAAATATAGACATTAAACCTAAAAGTTTATTAAGTAAAGAGGAAGAATAATGGCATCATTTAAAGGTTTTGTAGAAGGTCTTACAGGAGTAGCTAGTGAAGTAGGCTCTCATCTTTTAGATCCTTCAGGTAAAAAAAGAGGAACAGTAGCTTATGAAGAGTTAATAAATAGTATGCAACCTGCTCTTGCTAAAGAAGTTTTAGATTATGAACGTAATACTCGTTTTTGGGTAGAACACGATGCTATGTTAAAAAGAACTAATAAAAGTTCTACTGATTGGAAAGAAGCTAAATTAAGAGATGAATTAATGAGTCTTAAAGAATTTTATAAAGATACTGATTATACTTTTGATATAGCTGCAGAAAGAACTAAACTTGAAAATAGTTCAGAATGGAAAACTAGAATGGATCAATACGAAGATTTAATGAACAAAGGTAAACAGTATGAAATAAAAATAGAAGATTTAAAAACAGAAAAAGGAAGAGAGCTAAATAGAGCAAAACATATAGGGCCTATACAAGCTAGAATGGAAGCATTAGGTAGAGAAATTTATAAAAATTATGGATTAAAAGGAGACATTAAAGCTATACTTGGAAATATGGGTATAGGTAAAGGAGATAAAAGGTCTTTAACAGAAGTGCCTCTTGGTAATAGTAATTTTAATGTATTACTTCCTGAAGCAGCAGACTCAATAGAACTAAAAAGACTTAATTCTATTGTTAAAGCTATAGAAGGAGAAGGTATAAATAATTTAGATTTAACAAGAATGAGAACTGCTCAAGAAAACTCTGTTATTAATCCTACTTTAACATTAAGAGATCCTGAAGAATTCTCTAAATTACTTTATAATGCTAAAACAGAAACAACACTTAAAAGTTTATATAATGTTCAAGCAAGTGCTAATGATTCTTCTTTTCCAGAACCTAAATCAGATGCAGATAAATTATTTTTAGGAGGAGATTATGAAACTCCTGCTGAAGTATTGCATACTTTATATAATCAAAGTCTTCAAAATATTTCTGCTGAAGATGGAAAAAATTCTTATACTGAACTTTTCTTAGATCATCAACAGGTTGCAGCATTAATTGCTAATATAGGTACTGATGAAAAATATGGAATTAATATTGTAGATAATTATACAGAAATATCTTTAGCTGCTTGGGATTTATTAAAAGATAGAATAGTAGATAAAGAAAGACCAGGTTTAGATAAACTTTATTATAATAAATTAACTAATGATGAAAAAATAAATCTTATTAATCAAATGCCTGAACTTTTAGAAAAGTTACAAGGTAATAAAACTCAAATTTCTAAATTTGTTCCTGAAATGAAAAAAGCTATGAAAGGAGCTTTACAAGTAACTTCTAGAGAACTTATTCAACAATTTGAAACAGGGCTTATAAATTCTAATCCTATAACAAGTGAAACAGAAGCATTAAATATAATAAACAGTATAAATAATCCAGATTCTTGGACTAGTAGTTTAACAAATAGTGATAGAGACTATTTAATAACATTAGTACAAAATAAATTTTTAAAAGATACGGAGTTTTTAGGAAAAACTTTTGCAGTTAAAGACGATACTACTACAGACTTTGAAGAAACTTCTGAAAACGAATTTGTAATTTTGGATTTAAAAGATGCAGATTTAAATCTAGAAGTATTAGATGACGATTCTGTAAAAAATAGAATTGAATCTTTTGAAAACCCTTACAAAGGAATGTCGCAATCAGAAATTCAAACTGCAATTTATAGTGATATAAATAAAGGTAAGATTAGAACACAAAAACCTTTTTCACAAGCAGGAGAAAACGCTATTGTACAAGATATAAATAAAATAATAAATGCTATAGTAGAATCATCAACTAAAAGAGTAGAATCAGCAAGAGAAAATCCTAGAATTAAAGCTTTATTAGATAAAGGATAATTATGGCTAACTCCTTACAGCTTGAAACTCCTGAACAAAAAAGACTCAGGATCGAGCAAGAAAAACTTCAACAACAAATGGGAAATATAGGCTTTTCGTCTATAGAGTCTTCTGCGCCTGTAGAAACTACTGTACCTCCTAAACAGACTGCTTTAGATTTTGTTAAAAGTTTTGAACAAACTGTTTCTTCTTATGAAGAAAATATTCCTGTCTCTTCTTATAAATCTGTTCCTACAACAGATTCATCTTTTAACTTTGAAGATTTTAGAACAAAAGCAAATCAAAAAGCTATAATAGATAGAGAAATACAACAGCACGATTATTCTAAACCTTATTCTGTTACTGATCTAGAACTAGGTAAAGGGCCTAGAAATGAAGAAGGAGAATCTTTTATTGAGGTAGCTGAAAGATTTTTACCTTCAATAGGAGAAAGCGAAGATATAAAAGAAACTATGAGAGATAGTGATTGGTCTGTAGGAGACGCTATAGCTTTAGGAATGAAATCTAAAAACTGGTCATTTCAACAGAAAAAAGATTATGCTTTTTTAAGACCTGTATGGAACGATGCAGAATTAAATGATTGGGGAGAAATATTAGAAGCTACTAAAGACATAGGTATAGATATAATTGCTGATCCGATGAATTTATTTTTTGCATATCTTACTGTACAAACAGGAGGAGCTGCTGCTTTGGCTTTAACATCAGGTGCTAAAATAGCTACTAATCAAGCTGTTAAACAAGGAATGTTAAAAGTTGCTAATAACGGAACTTTTAGAGCTGCAAGTATAGGTTTAACAGAAGGTGCTTATGATGCAGGTATGATTAATCTTGGCAATCAATTAACAGAAGTAAACACAGGACTTAGAAAAGAATTAGATAAAACAGAGCTTGGCATATCTACAGCAATAGGAGCAGGAGCAGGTTTAACTTTAGGGCCTGCTGCTTATAAAACTACAAATTATTTATTAAGAAGAAAAACACAAAAAGTATTAGATGATCTTAAAATTGAAATGGATAAAGGGCCTGTAACTCCAAAAATATTTGAAGAATATAATTCAACATTACAGTTTTTTGATTCTATTATGTCTAATACAACAGGTAAAGCTACAAGTAAATTTATCGAAGTTTCTAAAGTAAGCCCAGTAATAAAACAATTTATACTAGGATTAAATCCTAAAGCATTACAGCGTATTACTACTGCTAGATCAGACATTATTGATGCGCCTATTAGAGCTACTTCTAGAGAAGGAGACTTAGGATACTCTACAGATCAAGAAAGATTAAGTGGTTTATATACAACCTTTATAGATGAAGTTTTAGATTCTGATATATTTGGAAGAGTAAGAGATAGAGGTAATGGTTGGTGGAATTTAGGTACAGCTTTAGATACTAATGATAATTTATCTTTAGCTTATTTATTAACTAAAGGAGATCTTTTAGATAATTATATTAGAGTAACTCCTGCAAACCCTAATAAACCTTTTGTTAATTTACAAGTTCAAAACAAAGTAAAGAATATAGTTCCTGATTCTAGAATTACAGAAATGCAAGAAAAATATGGATTAGAATTTAGTGAAGAGCTGTATGAAGCAGCTGCTAAAATAAGATATTTTTTCAAACAAATAGAAGTAGATGCTAAAAATATTGAAGGTATTCGACCTGATGGTTCTTTTAGAATGACTGCTTTACTAGACGAAGAACAATCTATTCCTAATTACTTTCACCGTATATTAGATTATGATGCTATAACATCAACTCCAGAGTCTAGAAAGATCTTTAGAGATATGTTAGTTCGTTCTGGTCACGCAGATCCTATTAATACTGTTAAGAAAGATGATGTTGTTATAGTTGATGAAGCTGTAAAAATGAAAGGATCAGGAGGAAGAGAAAAAGATATTCCTGATATTGCAAGATCTCCTAGAAGGACAGCGTATATTGAAGACAATACTATAGACAAAGAGTACTTTAAAGATTTAGATTCTCCTTTTATTGAAGGTAAAAAAATATTAGAAAGATTTGATAGCTTTGAAGATTTAGCTTTAGATGTGCTTAGAAAAGAAAAGGGAAATTTAGATGAAGCTTCAATTTTACAAAAAGCTAAAGAGTTAAAAGCAGATGCTCTTATGAGAAAGCTAGAAGAAGAACAATATTTTAAAACAACTTCTAGAACATCTACTGGAGGTAAAACAGAGTTTCTTAATAACAGAGTATGGTATATGTTAGATGATGAAGAACTTATATCTAATGGTTTTGTTAATACTAATATGCTTCCTTTATTAAAAGACTATGGTTATACAATGGGGCAAAAAATAACTGAGGCTAAATATTTTGGGTTTGGTAGTAATTTTAGAAGAGAATGGATTCCTGAAATTAAAAAAGAATTAGAAAGAAGTAAAAAATTTAATAGAACAGAAATAAATAAAATATTATCACAGTTAGAAAAAATAAAAGATTTAGCTGTAGGCTCTCCTAATAGTCAAGTAAAACGTCCAACAAGACTTATTAATACATTAGATGTAATTAGAACTACACAAGTGTTAGCTCATCTTCCTTTTGCTGCTGTTTCAAGTATTACTGAGCCTTTTATTGCTTTAAGTAAAGCTGATTTACTTAGTGATACTCCTAGTTTTGTAAAAGAATATGCTAAAGCAGGAATACAACAATTTAAAAAAAACTTAGGTGTTAATGGTAATTTATGGAAACAAATAAGTTTATCAACAGGAAGAAAAGTTTATGGTTTTAAAAATCTTACTGATGAAGAATTTTTAGATATGAAAAGATGGGGTGTTGCTGTTGAACAAAGTATGATGGCTAGAATTGAAGGTATGTTTGCTGAAAATATACAAAACAAATCAGCTAGAAATTTAAACAATATGTTTTTTAATTTAAACTTATTACAACCGTGGACACAAGCTGTTCAAATGGGTTCTTTTAATTTTGCAAAAGCAAGAACAATTAGAATAACTAGAGAACTAACAGAAGGTAAAACTCAATTTGGAAGAAAATTAACTAAAAATGAAATAAAAAGAAGACGAGAACAGTTACACGAAATAGGAATAGACTATCAAGACTCTATAAATGCTTATCAAAACTCTATTGTTAATGGTAAATTTGATTTAAAAACTTTTCAAAATCAAGCTTTTTATGATACACAATTAAATCCTGGCGCACAGTTGTTTGCTAAAGAAGTTATTTTAAATCCTTCTGCTTCTAATTTAAATAAACCTGCGTGGTTTAGTAATCCTTTTGCACAACTAGCTTTTCAGTTTGCAGGTTATCCTACAGCATTTAACAATACTGTTCTTAAAGGTTTTGCTAGAGAGCTTACTCGTTATCCTTTACAAAGCGCACCTAGTATATTAGCAGCAACTACTATGATGATAGGAACAGCACACTTAGCAAATACACTTAGAAGTCGTGGTGATAACTTAAATAATGATGATCAAACTTTATTACTAAATGCAGTTGAAAGACCAGGATTATTAGGTTCTGCTTCTCATATTTATAGATTTAACAAAGGACAAAAGTATAGTCAAGGTTTTGTAGGGGGAATTACTAAAGCTTTTGGTGGGCCATTTTTATCAGACTATACAGACTCTATACAATATAGTTCTAGCCCATATGAAGTAGCAATACAAAATGCTCCTTTTTGGGGAGCTTTATCTTCAGATACAAAAAGAGAATGGAGAAGATATTCTAAAAATAAATATCACGATCATTTTGGAAAACCTAAAAAAGATATACGTTCTTTAAAAAGAAAAGGCGGTATAGTAGAAGATGTATTAAATGTTAAATCAGAGCCTGATGAGGTTAAGATGAGAGGTCTTCCTTATAGTTATAGTGAATTAGCTGGGCCGTTGTTTCAAGATGAAGAAGAACGCGGTGCTTTTGCAGAAGGAGGAGAAGCAACTTCTATTAAAGATAAAGATGCTGTTTATAATTATTTAACTAAAGACGAAGATGAATATAATGTATTTATAGATAAAGATCCTATAAGAATTTATACAGAAGAAACTTTGCCTGATTTAGATATAAAAGATACATACTACACAGGCTTTAAAGGCAATACAGTTTCTGACAGATTAAACAGCGTAAGACAATCCAGTACAATAGGACTTCCTGTAACTAAAGATAAAACAAAAATAAAAGGCGGTGTAAAAGCTTCAGGTAAAATTAAATTTAAAAATGTATTGAAGCTCGATATAAACTCAGTTACTCCTGATAGTGTACAGGCAGAGATTAATAAAAATATAGATAGTATTATTAAGATTGAAGATAAAGTATTAGGTAAAGAAATAATAAATACTACTACTGATAATTTAAAACTTAGAGATGCTGTTCTTAATAAAGATGAAAATGTTACTAATGAAAAGAAAAGAGTTATCAAAAGAAATAAAAGTTTCTTAGTAAGACATCAGTTACTTAAATTAGGCTATGATGCTCTAGAGACTAAAGAGGGCTATGTATTACTTAGAGAGAACCAGTTCTTACCTACAGAAATAATGAAACGTAAAACTAGGTTTGACGATAGATTACAAAAACAAAAAGCAGGAACGGTTAATATAGATTTATTTAAAGATATAATAAGAGAAGAAGAAGGTTTAAAATTAGAAGCTTATAAACCTGATCCTACAGAAGAACATTATACTATTGCTTATGGACATTATGGCCCAGATGTTAAAGAAGGAATGACAGTTACTTTAGAAGAAGCAGAAAATTATTTAGATAATGATATTAGAATAAGATTAAACGAGATTAATAGAGCTATTCCTAAATTTAATTCTTTTTCTCAAGATTTGCAAACTTCTTTATTTAGTGAATATTATAGAGGCTCTATACCTCAAAGTCCAAACACAAGAAAACTTATAAATGAAGGAAAATATTCTCAAGCTGCAGATGAATTTTTAAATAATGATGAATATAGAAATGCAGAAAAACTTGGTATACCTGGAATTAGAAAAAGAATGGAAAAAGTATTTAATGCTTTAAAGAAAGAAAGACAACAGTATGGTCTTGGTGGTATTTCTTCTAAGTTAGCACAAAGATTACTTAAAAAACAAAGTAAAAAATACAATTTAGCAGAGTCTCAAAAAACTCAAATAGCTACTACTGGAGGTACTTATAAAAAAGCTGCTAAAATAAAAGAAGAGTATAATAAAAAAACAGCTTTAGATTATGGATCAGGTATGCAAGTTAAATCAGCAAAACAATTTTTAAATGCAGACACATTTGAACCTTATCCAAAAGAAAAATATCAAACCCCAGACTTTACAGATCCTAAATTTATAAATAAAAAATATGATTTTATTACAAATTTTTCAGTACTTAATGTGTTGCCTAAAGATAGCAGAGATCTTGTTGTTAAAGATATAGGAAGATTATTAGATGATAAGGGAATAGCAGTTATTACTGCACGTTCTAAAAAAGATGTTGTTACAGAACAAACTAAAAAAAATGCTCAACAAATAATATCTGATTCTGAAATTATTACTAAAAAAGGAACATATCAAAAAGGATTTACACAAGAAGAATTAAAATCTTATTTAAATAAAACATTAGGAAAAGATTTTGAAGTAATAGAATTACCTAATATTTATAAGATGTCAGGAATAGGAGCATTAGTTAAAAGAAAATGACTAAAGATATGTTTACAAACGATATACTTATAATGTACCACGAAGATGATTTAGACAGGGGGTATCGCATAGATTGTAAGATGCGATCTAAACAGGACTTAGCTTGGTTAAAGCGAGAAGAGTTTAGAAAAGTCTATGAAGAGCTTTTACAGGCTCATCTAAAAGGAATGCCAGAACTACCGTTAGAATTAGCTATGGAGTCTGTAGATAAAATACTACAAGGCGATATACGATTCAATCCTGATGAACTAACTAGAGGCAAATAGAATGAAATTTGGAATGATAAAAAACTTAATAGGCGCAGTAGCTCCAACAATAGGTACAGCTCTTGGTGGGCCTATGGGCAGTATGGCAGCCAATATGATTGCTGAAACTTTAGGATGTGAGCCTACACCTAAGAAGATAGAACAGGCAGTACAACAAGCAACACCTGAACAGCTTGCAGAGATTAAAAAGATAGACGCAGACTTTGAAGTTAAGATGAAAGAGCTAGATGTAGATCTATATGCTCTCGAAACTAAAGATATCCAGGATGCTAGAACAAAGTTCTCTAAAGATTGGACATCTAGAATTATGGGATTAGTTGTTGTGGGTGGGTTTATGGGATATATCTTTCTAATCACTCTGCAGCCTCCAGAGCAGAACAGCGAAGCGTTGATCAACTTAGTTCTAGGTTATCTTGGAGGACTTGCAAGTGCTATTATATCTTTTTACTTTGGAGCAAGTAACAGTAGTAAAGATGATAAGTAATGGAGAGCATAGCAACGTTAATAGGTGAGCTTGGATTACCTGTAGCAGGTGGTCTTGTTATGGCTTACTTTATTTTTCTTGTTATGCAACAGCTTATGGATGGTTTGGTAAGTGAAATACAAACTGTTCAGGCTATATCTAAAATGCTCATTACCAGAGCAGCAACTATGAATAATGATATGATAAGAATAGACACTAGCGTTTCTAGTGCGTTAAATCTTTCACCTGATTTAGAGCGTATAGCAAGAGCAGAAAACTTTGTAGAAGATGGAAAGATAGACGCTAGGAGAGACTAATGGATATTGTTCAGGTAGTTTCTGAGTTTGGTTTTCCAGTAGTAATGGTCGTAGGGTTAGGATACTTTGTATACTTTGTATGGCAAACAATAACTAATAAGATTGATCCTGCTGTACAGGAAATGAAGATAACTATTATAAGACTTACAGATCAGTTACGTTTACTTGATCAAGATATGATTAGATTACAACAGAAAGTTAATACAGTACTTGAACTTAAAGAAGAGAATAGATTAGTAGATGATACACAGATTAAAAAAAATACTTGAAGATATATCAGTAGATACTATTATTACTTTAATTTTTATATTTAATTTTATTATATTGTTTGCTCTTTTATTTTATGCTCCTGTAACAAAAGCTGATGAGCTTATTTACAGATTTAAAAGTCCTAGTTTTTCTGGAGTAAATACTAGCAGTCATTATCTTACTATAGAAAACCAAGAGGCTACTAGAAAACAAGCAATCAAGGATGAGATAGAAGCATACCAAGATGAGTTAGCTAGAGAAGCAGACAATACTACACTTGCAAGGTTTATAAGAAACCTAGAAAGCAGAATTTACGCGCAGTTATCTAGACAAATGGTAGAGCAACTGTTCGGAGAAACACCACAAACATCAGGTTCACTTGAGCTAGAGGGAAACACTATTGAATACAAAGTTGAAAATGAACTTATCACGCTTACGATTAC